>JABAOH010138921.1_pt2 | contig 12933 bp, 10 predicted proteins | sample 7062181 | NCBI WGS metagenome assembly JABAOH01 (sample SAMN14538630, study PRJNA623070) | marine sediment metagenome | biome: marine biome [ENVO:00000428]; feature: marine pelagic biome [ENVO:01000023]; material: deep marine sediment [ENVO:00002113]; isolation source: pool of 5 deep marine... | reverse complement strand
TGAGTTCGACAAAACGGCCTCGGATCCAGCGATCGAATGCTGCGACGTTTGAAGTAATGCCCATGCTTTTGCTTGATGCCTTCTCTGCTTTTTAGTTTTCGAAGCCGGCCGCAGGCATAGTACACTCGCTTGTCCATGTATTGCATCTCGCGAGGCGCGGAGATGGCCCGGCAAAAAGATTATCGGCCGATGCAACAGTTCATCGACAAGTTTCCTGGCGTATCGGGTAATGATATCAACGGGCTTGGCGAAACCGCAGTGCGGCGGCCGTCGCCGTTCTTCTGGCATCCGCCCGAGCGGCAGACGCACGGCGCACTGCAAAAGGAAGTCACTGATTACCATCGGCAGTCCGCTGCCGTCAGGGAGTGGTTCAGCCCGAAGCCGCCCGGCGGACGCGGGCCCGAGCTGGCGCCGCGGCGCGAGACCAAAGTCGAAAGACCTGCCGCCGACTGGTCTGCGGTCGTCAAGGAGTTCGCGCTGGCCAACGAGAGTGATCTGGTCGGCATTGCCAGGCTTGACCCGATATGGGTCTACGAAGGCTACGAGATTGGGGAACCGTGGGTCATCATGATCGGCGTAACGATGGACTACGCGGAACTGGCGGAGGCGCCGTCGAGTTTCGAGAATCCGCGGGCGGCCGTGGTGGTGGCGAAGGAATACAACCGCGCGGCGAGGGCCTGCCGCAAGCTCAGGAATTACATTCTGTCGCAGGGATACGATGCGAAGGCCTACCAGGGGCCGTATGCGACCGGACTCAATTTCCTGCCGGCGGCGATCGCGGCCGGGCTCGGCGAGCTGGGCAAGCATGGTTCGCTCATTAATCGCGAATACGGCTCGAGTTTCCGCTTGTCCGCGGTAACGACCGATATGCCGTTGCTTGCGGATGCAGCGGATGATTTCGGCGCGGATGATTTCTGCATGCGCTGCCAGGCATGTGCGAATGCCTGCCCGCCCGGTGCGATTGCGAACGAGAAGCAAATGGTCCGCGGCGTCGAGAAGTGGTACGTCGACTTCGACAAATGCATTCCCTATTTCGGTGAAACGCTCGGCTGTGCACTTTGTCTTGCCGTTTGCCCCTGGTCGCGGCCCGGCAATTCGGCCAGGCTGATCCAGAAAATACAGAAGCGGTCCGCGAGGCAGGGGTCGGGAGACTAGGGAATGACCGAGTTCCAGTTGGCCAGCAGGTAGTCGCCGGCGCGCGCTGTCAGCGCGTGGATCGTGTATGTCGGGTTGACGCCCGCGCTCGTGGGGAAAAGCCCGGAGCCCACGATGACCAGGTTCGCGACGTCATGGCATTGTCCGTAGGAGTTCGTCACCGACGTTTGTGGATCATCGCCCATGACCGTGCCACCCATGATGTGCATGCCTGCCTGAGGCCCGGTCCAGACTTCGGTCGCGCCCGCAGCCTCGAATACCGCCTTGCCTTCCTCCAGCGCCGCTGTCCAGAGCGCTTTCGACCTGGCGGCTGTCGTATGCGTCACCGAGGCGAGCGGCACGCCGTTACTGTCGAGCTGGTCACTCAGGGTGACGGCATTTTCCGCGACCGGCAGGTCTTCGACGACTCCGGTCATGCTCGCGAAATGTCGCGCGGATTTTCTCATGAAGCTGTGCAAGTCGTTACCGAACAGGTCGGGACGCGTGGTTGCTATTCCCAACAGATCATTCGGCTTGACCGCCTGCCCGATCATCCACTGGTAACTGCCGAACGCACCGGAACCGGCATGCGTGTCCTTCGCGTAACTGTCCTGGTTGACGAGCTGGCCGCCGAACGCGCCCATGTAGCATTGCGTCTCTTCTTCGAAGATTCCGTAAACGAGTGCCGCCGGGTGGGCCATGATGTACTGGCCGACGGTGCCGCTGGAATTCGCAAGACCATTGGCTTGTCGGTCCGTGGCTGACGCGAGTAGCAGGCGCGGGTTTTGAATGGAAAACGCGGCCATGACGACGAGATCGGCCATCAGCTGTTTTTTCTCACCGGATTCGGTCACGTATTCGACACCCGCGACGTAATCGCCGCTGTCATTTGTAAGTATGCGCGTAACCGGCGCTCTGGTTGCCAGGATCGCGCCCGCATCCATCGCGACCGGCAGATGAATGGTCAGCGGATTCGCGAGCGCGCCGATCGGACAGCCGGCATCGCACCAGCCGTCCCAGATGCAAGGCGGGCGTCCCTTGTATTCGGTGCTCGTGACCGCGAGGGGCAGCGGTGCTACCGACATGCCCTGCCTTTCGAAACCGCGAGCCAGGATCTCGCATTGTGCGAACACGGGCACGCCGGGCATCGGGTACGGTGCACCTGGGGGCCGCCAGACTTCACGTTCCGCGTCACCGGCGATGCCGCATTCTTCCTGTACGTCGTCGTAATAGGCGCGAATATCCTCATATTCGATCGGCCAGTCTGCGCCCTGGTCGTATAGCGTTCGCGAGCGAAAATCCTCTTCGTGCATACGTGGCCAGACGGCGTAGTGATGCACGGCGCTGCCACCTGTTCCATATCCTGCATTGAAGACGTTGCCGACCGGGTTTCCGCCCTGTTCGATGACAGGCGCGCCGCCCCATTTCAGCCGCCGTGCCCAGATTGCGGAACTGACCAGGTCCGCGTTGTTGCGGTCCGGGCCCGCTTCGAGGATGACGACCTGCTTGCCGCCGACAGCAAGTCTTGCGGCCATTGCGCTGCCGGCCGCACCGGAACCGATGACGACGGCATCGACTTTTTCTTCGGGAATGGTCATTCGCCCCACCTGCTCGGCGGCTCGATGTGCGCCATGTAGGGGATGCCGAGCGCTTCGATGCCCTGCTTTGTGCCGTAAACCACATCGACGGCATCGTTGCGCAGCACAAAATAAAAGAAAGGTCCCGGCGGTCCTTCCCAGCCATCGGGATTGCCCTGCGCAAACTGTCCGAGGAGTTCGGCCTGTTCGTCCTGGTTCAACTCGGGATAAGGTCTGCCCTTATTCGACCGGGAAAGCGCGTTAACCGCCGCGAGGCCGCCCTGGTAAAAGGGCGCATAAGGCGGCGGCACGCCGAGGTACTTGATCATTAGTAATTGATCCTCGGGCGCCGCACTCAACTGGTGATCGATGAAATGTGCGAGACCTGCGCCCGCCGCGCCGGGTAGCAAGATCTCACCCAGCGCGTCGATGGTTTTGACCTCTGCATCGGAAAGTACGCCGAACGGAATTTCCCTCTCACGCGCTTCCTCGGGCGTCACCTCGACTTCACAGCCGCCGACACAGAAAGTCAGCAAGCCGACGCCGGTATTTCTGAGGAAGCTTCGTCGTGTCTGGGTCATCGAGCGCCTGCCTGGCTGCGGCCGTTCCGCCGATGAGCAGGCGGAACGGCAGCGCAGCGTCCAGCTAATACGAGTACCTTAGCTGCAGGCCCCACCAGCGCGGTGGCTGGAAGGAAATCTCATTGCATCCGCACAGGGTCGCAAGATCGAATCCCTGGATGCCGGCACGCTCATCGGTGAGATTACGGATGTTCAATGACACGTCCCAGTTACCTTCACCGTTTTGCCAACCGAGGCGGGCACCGACCATGGTGTAANNACCGACCATGGTGTAACTGTCGTATTTGTCGGCATCGAAGTTACGCAAATTGTAGAAATACTCGTCGGAATACGTGAAATCCGCTTGTGCATTCATCATGCCGCCCAACGCCTGCCACTCATAGCGGATCAATCCGGCAATCTGGATCTCGGGCGCATACACGGGATCGACATCCCGAACGATCGGTCCCTTGGAACGCAAAGGCACGTCTTTCACGGTTGCATCGAACCAGGCAGCGCTCAAAAGCAGATCGAGCCCTGCGACAGGTGACGACTGCAGTTCGAGCTCGATGCCGCTGTTATCCGCATCATTATTCACGACGACGCCGCTAACACCGGTAAACAGGAATCCCTGGTAGTCCGAGTAGTCGTAGTAGAAGGCGGTACCGTTAACGCGCGTCGTGCCGCTGCTGTTGGTCCATTTGAAGCCGCCCTCGTAACTCAGGAGGATTTCTTCGTCGTACGGTATTTCGCTCGTCTCGATCGGTATTCCACCGTACAACTGCGCATTGAAGCTCCCAGCTTTGACGCCCCGATTAATGCCGAAATACCAGAGCATGGTATCGCTCGGCCGAAAGTCGAGCTGTAATTTGCCTGCCCAAAGCGTATCGCTGGTGCTGTCGGTAAACGGCGTGGGCACTCCTCCTGGATACGTTGGCCCGATGGTTATTCGTGTGCCCTGGTGAATTTCCCGCGCATTGGTCGGGGCCGTATACAGACTCTGCACAAAATCGTAGTCTTTCTCTTCGCGAATAACGCGCGCGCCGGCAATCAGCGTCCATTGGTCATTCAAGTCATATTCGTACTGACCAAATAAGGAATATGAATTTGTTTCCAATTGGGCATCGACAGCGAGGTCGAATGGCCCGCCGAGACCTGGATCCTGTCCGAGACTGTTCGGCGCGAATTTCAGGCCGTTGTCCGCGTCGGTATCGATGTTGAGGTAGTAGAAACCGGTGACCCATCGTGAGCGTTCAGTTTCACCATTCAGGCGAATCTCCTGTGTGAGACTGGTCGCGTCAACAGCGGCGTAGTTGGCTGCCTGGTTTACCGGCGCCGAGTCGACATCGATGAACAGAAGCTTGTCGTAGTCCTTGAAATCGGTCACCGAGGTCAGCAGCACGCCGTTATTCAGCTCCCATTCGAGACGTACGTTCAGGCCGAATGTATCCACGTGACCCTGGTCATCGAACGCGAAATCGCCGGAGGTATCGAAATCCTCACCGTCGGGATCGATATAGCCGAAGAAATCCGCGCCCGGAGCCGGCTGAAACATGTTGTTGAACCGTCCGAGATCAGCCAGCCCATCCCCGTTAAAATCGTCGGGTACGCCGTCGACGTTTTGATCGGCGCCGCAATCGGTGCCGTCGTCCACGCCGCCCGGCGCGCAAATGCTGTAGCGGGCGTCGTTGGGATCGATGTCGATTACATTGATCAACTCGCCGGGAAATGCTCCCGCGGCAGGATCCGGTCCGGTGCCGTCATAGACTGCCGTCGTCGGTTTCGACTGGTACGGGCCGGTTGGTACATCGCTGTTTGCCACATTGGCGGATATCGTCCAGGTAACGGCATCGCTTGGCTGGAACATCAAGGTAGCCCTTGCGGCGAGGGTCTCGCCGCCGCCCATGTCAGCACCGGCTCCCGGTCCCGGCGAATTTCCGCTTGGGCCGCCGAACGTACCGGCGCCGAATTCCTCGAACGGGTAAATGTTGTTCAGGTAGCCTTCCTGATCGTTGTAAAGAACCGCAATCCGGCCCGCTGCGCTATCCGAAAATGGCCCGCCGAGCGCGCCTTCGAACCTTAGGGAATTCGCATCGGAATTCGTGTCGTACAGACCGAAAGTTATGTCAGCGAAGCCGTCGACTTCGTCAAAATTGGGTTTGCGGCTGACGTACTGCACCGCGCCGCCGGTTGCATTTCTGCCAAATAGGGTTCCCTGCGGTCCTTTCAGGATTTCGACCCGCTCTATGTCGAACAAGGCAAACGTCTGCGCCTGGGCGACAGCGATGTACCCCTCGTCGAGATAAATCGCGGTAGGTGCTTCGATGATGTCATTGAAGTCGTTCTGGGTAACTCCCCGGATCGTGAACTGCGTATTTTGGCCAGCGAGATTGCCGCTGATGTGCACGCCCGGCGTGAACTTGGCGATGTCGAAACTATTCTCGACCCCCAGTGCAGTCATCTGATCACCGGTAAACGCAGTGATCGCGATGCCGACATCCTGAATGTTCTGCTCGCGTTTCTGCGCGGTGACAATAACCTCTTCCAGGACGCTCTGTGCGATTGCGGATTGCATCATCGAGAGGCCAAGTGCGACGCTAACGAAAAGCGCAAAATTCCCGCTCGGATTCTTCATGATTTCCCCCTTCAAAGAACCGTTTGTGGATTTATATGGTCAGCTTGTCTGCCATTATTAATTGTCTCCCGATCCGATTCACTGCATGGTGCGGATCGTTTCCTGCATTTTAGTTCCTGTACCTCGTCAGTGCGCCACGCCGATGGCGATCGGCCGCACCGGCGATCCCGAGTTGCCCTGTGATCGCAGCGGCAGGATGATCGTGCACGAGGTCCAGACCTTGTCTCGCGCGAGTTCGTCGAGCTTCATGTTCTGGATCTGGTGGATGCCCGACTGCGTCAGGTTGTAGTGATGAATGACGAACGGCAGCCCCTCTGGCGTTCCCTCCGGTGGTCCGGCCTGGCCCATTAGCTGGCCTTCGTTGACCGGATCGGTGAACGGATTGTCGAGTGCGACGAGCACGACCTGTTTGTCCTCGATGTAGGCGAGCGCGTCGTTGGCGAGACCCGGGCCCTTGGTGTAGTACTCGTCGGTCTCCCAGATGTCGCTCCAGCCCGTGTAAATATAGAGGACGTCGCCCGGCATGAGTCCGCGCCAGCCGAGTCCCTGTGCCTCGATCATTGCCTCGATATCGGCGGCGGTAATCGTGCGCCCGGCGGCGAGCGCTTCGCCGTTGCCGAGATGGGCTCGTGCGTCCAGCAGTACGGCGCTCGTGATGATCGGCGGGACGTTCTCGATGCCGAGTTTCAGCAAGGACGAAGCGGGCGTCGGCTTGACGTCCGACTGGCTGTAGCCGCCATAGTATTTGGCTGCATCGGCAGGGAAGTCGCCCTGGCCGTCCCACGGCTCCTCGAAGTACGCGAAGTGACCCAGCGCATCCATCTGCGTGCCCTGGGCACCGGGTTCGCCGCTGACAATCTGCTCGCCGTTGAATGCATGCCTGGTGCCGGGAATTCCCACCGTCGGCCGGTATTCGTAGACCAGCGGCACACCGAAGGGTGACTGCGTCATGTCGTTCGAACGCACGTGGGACAGTTCGTAGCTCCTGGCCCCTTCCTGCGCCAGGTAATGCGAGCAGCGCAGCCAGGTGCCGCTGCCCAGGGTATTCGCCATGCCTTTCTGGTCGCCTTCGCCCCACGGGCCCGTCGCCACCATTGCACTCGATTGTTTGGTGACGCTCATTTCCGGCGTCAGCCCCGGTTCCGCCGGAGCGGCCGCTTCACGCGGCTGCTCGCACGCTGCCAGCAACAACGCCGCCGCAATCGCTGCTGCGACGATCAGAAAATCACGAGTCTGGATCCGCTGTGACATTGTTTCCCCCTCAGGAACTCTGGTTTCTTTTTCTCGGATTGCTAGTCCTTACGCCCGGTCAGGATGCGCCAGCAATCGTACAACATATACAGAAGTATAATCGCTGGGATGCCGAGAAGTAGCCAAAAGCTCAAGACGGGTAGCCCCAGAATCATGTCGCCTCCGAGAAATATTTATTGATTGCCCGATCGTCAACGGGCGGCGTAAGCAGCGTAACGACGAGCATCAAGAGGCCTGCCGCAACCAGGCCGACAATTCCCGGGTGGACGATGCTCGCCCAGGCTGCATTCGTCAGCGCGCCGAATATCCACACACAGGTAATGAGCGTTCCGCCGATCGACGATGCGAGTGCTGCTTCCCGGCTGACGCGGCGCGACGTCATGCCGACCAGCAGCGGGAAGAAAAATGCGCTGCCGACGATTGCGATTGCGAAAGAGACGATGCGCAAGATCAGGGCGAGGTCGGGAATTGCGCATACGAATGCGACTACCCCGACAACGACGATCGCGAGCCGCGATATTTTCAGATAGTCCTTCTCGTCGCGTTCGATGCCCTTCGGCTCGTCGTGGCAGCGGCGCACCAGGTCGTGCGCGATCGCGGATCCGGACATGAGCAACAAGGAGTCAGTCGTGGACATAGCCGCACTGGCAATCCCGGTCAACGCCACGGCGGCAAGCACCGGCGATAACAGCTGTGTGACCAGCACGGGGTAGGCCTGGTCGGCCGACGCAAGCTGATCCCATACCATGATGCGCGCGGCGGCACCGAGGTAGAAGTTGCCGTAGAGCAGGAACAACATGACCAGGCCGATCGCGATCGGCACCGAGGCGCGGGCGATACGGTCGTCCTTCGCCGCATACATCTTGGTCACGAGTTCGAGCCTCGTCGAGTAAGCGACGAGCCAGATCAGGTACCAGGAAACCATGTACCAGCCGGACCATTGCGTTCCGGTCGGCGAAGTCCATCCCGGCGCGATCGCCTCCACCTGCTGTAACACCGATGACCAGCCTCCGACCGCGTCGTAGACGTAAGGCACCAGGATCAGCAGGCCGACCCACATGAAAAGGAATTGTGCGATGTTGGTCCAGACGACCGCGAGCAGACCACCGAGCGCGACGTAAACGACGAAGATGACGGTACCCAGGACCAGGCTGCTCATGAAATCGAAGCCCAAAAGGCGCTCGAGGATGAACGCCATGCCCCGCAGCTGAGCGATCAGGTAGACGGTACTGGATACTGCCACGACGACTGCGCTCCAGGCGCGCAGTCCCCGACTGTCGAAACGATCGCCCATGTAGTCCGGGATCGTAAAGCCGCCCGATTGCCGCAATTTTTTTGCAAACAGGTAAAAAATAATTGCGGCGCCGCCGACGAATGATATGTACGGGAGGATTGCGACGCCGCCGAAAGTGCCGGTGAATGCGATGCCGCTCAGGATGGCACCGCCGTGCATGACGGCGGCCATGTTCGCCATGACCAGCACGCCGAGTCCGAAGCGCCGGCCGGCAACCCAGAAGTCTGCCTCGGTCTTCTGGTAGCGTGCGGCAATGAGGCCCAGCGCAATGATTGCTACGAGGTATAAACCGAAGACAACTGCGCCGGTGGTAGTTGCGGTCAATTCTTATCCTTATTCGTCGCAGGAACCCGCGCATGCGGTGCTACACCGCGCCGGTAGCGTATTCATACTATATAGAAAATGCTAGATCCTATCTCAAACTCCCGCATGGCCGCACAGCGGGGTTTGCGGGATGGGATGCGAGGCGCGAGGAGTGTACTGTGGTCGTTCCACTGGAGCGACGAGCAACGAAGCAGACCGCCCGCAAAACCGCTGCCCGTGCGGGTTTCGCCCCTTTTACCCGTCTGACGTCGTTGCACACCTTGCGAATGCGCTTTGGCCATTCGACGCGGCGCGCGCCTCACAGACGGGCAAAAGGGCCTGAAATGCGGCTCATGGGGGAATTTGAGATAGGATCTAATCTGATCAATCCACTACGCCAGATCGCCCGTACAGACTAGAATAATTCAATGGTCGAAAGGTCCTTCAAAAAAGAAGTCCAAAAACTACGGCTGGGCGAAGGCCAAGAGTTTGCGGGTGAAGGCATCCTGGCAATAACGAAAGCGTTGCTGCAATCCGGTGTCGCCTATGTCGGCGGTTACCAGGGCGCGCCGATTTCACACCTGATGGATGTTCTGTCTGATGCAGAGGAGATCCTCGGGGAACTCGGCGTGCATTTCGAGTCCAGCGCAAGCGAAGCGAGCGCGGCGGCTATGGCTGCCGTGTCCGTCAATTATCCCTTGCGCGGCGCCGTCACCTTCAAGTCTACCGTCGGCACGAATGTCGCAAGCGACGCGCTGGCCAATCTCGCCTCCGGCGGGGTCAAGGGTGGCGTCGTAATCATCATCGGCGAGGATTACGGCGAGGGATCGAGCATCATGCAGGAGCGCTCACACGCGTTTGCGATGAAGAGCCAGATGTGGCTGATCGACCCCAGGCCGAACGTACCGGGCATCGTGAATGCCGTCGAGCACGCGTTCGCGTTGTCCGAAGCGAGCAACACGCCGGTCTTCCTGCAGATGCGCCTCCGCGCCTGCCATGTTCACGGCCGCTTCATCGCAAAGGACAACCGCCCGCCGGAAATGTCATTACGCGAGGCAATGGAGAATCCGCAGCGCGACACGGACCGCGTCGTATTGCCACCGGCGTCATTCGAACACGAGCAGGAAAAGATCAGGGACCGCTGGCCTGCCGCGGTCGAATACATCCGAACGCACAAACTCAATGAAGTATTCGATGGCGAACGTTCCGACATCGGCATCATCGTGCAGGGTGGCCTGTACAACACACTGCTGCGCACATTGGAGCGGCTCGGCGTCGCCGACGCGTTCGGCGGCACGCAGCTACCGATCTATGTGCTCAATGTGGCTTATCCGATCATAGACGACGAGATAAAGGATTTTTGTGCAAACAAGAGCGCGGTATTGCTCGTCGAGGAAGGCCAGCCCGATTACATCGAGCAGGCATTGAATACGATCCTCAGGCATTGCGGTTCTGATACGAGCATCGTCGGCAAGGGCGCCTTACCGATGGCCGGTGAATACACGAGCCAGGTCATTCGCGCCGGCGTAGTCGACTTTCTCGAGCAGCACGATGAAACATTTACTGCGCCGCAAGATCCGATGCGGCTCGTCGGGGATTTTATCGAGGCGATCAATCCCTATGTGCCGCCGCGCCCGCCGGGGCTTTGTACCGGCTGCCCGGAACGGCCGGTTTTCGCAAGCCTGAAGCTGCTGCAGGAAGAGCTGGGCGATTTCCATATCAGTGGGGATATCGGTTGTCACCTGTTCTCGGTCCTGCCACCTTTTAATATGGGTAATACGACCATGGGATATGGCCTGGGTGCNNTGGCCTGGGCGCCGCTGGCGCATCGGCATTCAATACGGAAAGCAGCCGGCCGGCGCTGTCGATCATGGGCGACGGTGGTTTCTGGCACAACGGGCTGACCAGCGGCATTGGTAACGCCGTGTTCAACAAGAGCGACGCGCTGACGATCGTCATCGACAACAATTATGCGGCAGCGACCGGCGGCCAGGACCTGTTGTCGAGCAAAGGCGAGTCGGAAAGTCGCAGCACGCAGCATCCGATCGAACGCGCGGTCAGGGGTGTCGGTGTCAAGTGGGCGAAGACCGTCAGAACATACGACATAGACAAGATGCGCAAGGCTTTGAAAGAAGCGATCTCGAAAAAAGNNTCGTCGCGCAGTCGGAATGCATGTTGAACAAACAGCGTCGGGAAAAACCACTTTTCGCGAATGCCGTCCAGAACGGCAAACGCATGATTGCTGACCGATTCGGCGTCGACGAGGATACGTGCACCGGAGACCATGCGTGCATGCGCCTGAGCGGCTGCCCGTCGCTCACCGTGAAACCGAATCCCGATCCGCTCAAGAGGCAGCCGGTGTCCTACGTCGATAACAGCTGTGTCGGTTGCGGCAATTGCGGCGAGGTCGCGCACGAGGCCGTGCTGTGCCCGTCTTTTTACAAGGCGCAGATCATTTTCAATCCGAGTGGGCTGGACAATTTCTTGTGGGACCTGCGGCAAAAGGTAATCGGCTGGCTGCAGCGGCGCGCGGATCGTCAGCGGCTCAAGCGGGCCTGATCCCGGAAGAAACATGGCTGACTCGCGCGAACGACCGCTGTCAATAGCCATACTCGCCGTCGGCGGGCAGGGCGGCGGCGTGCTGACCAACTGGCTGGTGGATGTCGCGGAGGGCAGCGGCTACCTCGCGCAGTCGACCTTTGTTGCCGGCGTAGCGCAAAGAACGGGTTCTACGGTTTATTGCGTCGAGATGTTCCCGAAGAAACGTGCCGAGGCGATCGGCCGCGATCCTGTGTTCACGCCGTACCCGGTACCGGGTGACGTCGACCTCGTCGTCGCCGGGGAAATGGCGGAAACAGGCCGCGCGATTCAAAAAGGTTTCGTCACGCCCAACATCACGACTTTGATCGCAAGCAGTCACCGTATTTACTCGGTGCTCGAAAAAGAAGCGCTGGGTGACGGTATCTTCGACCAGGAACCGGTTGCCCGGGTGGCCGCGAAAGCGTCGAAGAAATTCATCTGTTTCGACATGGCGGCGGCGGCTGAAAGAACAGGCAGCGTCATAAGTTCGGTGCTGCTGGGCGCCATCGCCGCTGCGGGAGCGCTGCCGTTCGAGCGCAGGGCATTCGAAGACGCCATCCGCAGTTCCGGCAGGGAGGTCGAGGCCAACCTCGAGGGCTTTGCCGCGGGTTTCGAAGGCGCAGGGCAGGAGCCGGCACCGGTGCAGGCCGAGGTCCCGGCGGCGCAGCCTGCCGGTGACAATGGCAAAGCACTTGCCGAAAGAATCGCGTCCGAACTGCCGGCTCCTGTCAGAAACCTGGCGCTGCACGGCGCGCTGCGAGCGCTCGACTACCAGGATCGGAAATACGCCGCCGCCTACCTGGATCGTGTCAAGGAAATATCCGTAATTGACACCGGGAGCCCCGATTACCAGCTAACGGCAGAGGTTGCCCGTCAGCTCGCGCTGCAGATGTGTTATGAGGACACGATTCGGGTCGCCGATTTAAAAACGCGCGGCGAAAGGTTTTCCAAAATCCGCAAGGACGTCGCCGCGGCTCCCGGTCAACCGGTGCACGTCATCGAATATTTCCATCCGCGACTCGAAGAAATCTGCGATACCCTACCGGCACCCGTTGCAGCATTGATACTGAGGTCCGACTTCCTGCAGAAGATGATGTCGCCATTCTTGCGTAAAGGCCGCAACGTCAAGACAACCAGCATTGGCGGATTTCTGCTGCTTCACGCCTTCTCGAAGTTTCGCCGATTCCGGCGAGGGACCTATCGTTTTAAACGACAGCAGGAAATGATCCACGACTGGCTCGACCGCGTGATCAATGCGGCGGTTGACGACTACGAATACGCGCTGTCGATCGCGCATTGCATCGAAATGGTCAGGGGGTATGGTGACACTTATGAGCGCGGCCTGACCCGGTATCGTGCAATGGTCGATGCAGCCGCCGGCTTGCCGGCAGCCGAGCGTGCGAGCGCCATGCGTCGCTTGCACAAGGCGGCACTCGCCGACGAGAAAGGCCGCGTATTCGGCGAAACGATTACATCGATGGGAACAGTGCATTGAGCTTTTTCACCGACAAACATGCAGTGGTCACCGGGGGTGGCAGCGGGATCGGTGCCGCCATCGCAAGAAATATGAGCGAGGCAGGTTGCCGTGTCACTTTGATG
>JABAOH010067909.1_pt1 | contig 12939 bp, 16 predicted proteins | sample 7062181 | NCBI WGS metagenome assembly JABAOH01 (sample SAMN14538630, study PRJNA623070) | marine sediment metagenome | biome: marine biome [ENVO:00000428]; feature: marine pelagic biome [ENVO:01000023]; material: deep marine sediment [ENVO:00002113]; isolation source: pool of 5 deep marine... | reverse complement strand
GTTATTTATTCCTTAGGCGATATGTATGACAGGTTGAGGAATTTTGAAGAGGCTGAAAGGCTCTACATGAGAATACTCGAGCTGGATCCGACCAACATGGAAAACTATTATGTTGTGGCTGGATTCTACAAGAAATATGTGCCAGCAAGAACCAGCGGCTCATCAGGCGAGCAGCCAGCCGGAGAAGTAGAAGAAGGGAAGACAGCTTTTCAGAAAGCAGAAGAGATGTATCTTCGACGGATTGAGCTTGACCCTGAAAATCCTGAGGGCTATGCCTATGCAGCTCAATTTTATGAAGATTTACTCCCACCTGATTTCGACAAAGCTTATAATTTTCATATATATCGGACAAGACTAGAGCCCAATGATCATCTTCCATGGTACGCTATAGGAGTGAATCGATTTTGGAAGGCTCATCGTCTTCAGACTCAGATGTCCGTGGACGAGAGAATAGCGCACGCCGAGGTAGCTATAAGGGCCTTAGAGAAGGCAATTGAAATAGATCCTTCTTATTCTTTTTCTTATTCTTACGTGGAAATCGTTTATAGAAATATTTATGCAAACGTTTATCCTGAGAGAAAAAGCAGGTATATCGATGAAGCTAATATGTGGCATGAGAAATTCGAAGACGCAAGAAAGAAAGAGTTAGAAAGAAGGCGGCTAGAGCAGGAGTTGAGGGGGATAAAATAGAACCAGAGAGGCAGAATACTTTTTACTCTAGCAAATTCTGTATATTCAAATCCTAATAACCTTATTTCGGAATGTTTATCCCTCTTAAAGACGAGAATCCCACTTCTCGCTTTCCGTATATCACCATTTTTTTTATAGCTCTCAATATCCTGATTTTTGCTTACCAGTTTTTTTCACCTCAGGGACTGCAGTATTATGTCTTTAAAATGGGTGCTGTTCCCTACGAGATTACTCATTTTACAACAGTCTCTTTTGTTTCCGTTGAATCTCAGGAGCCCATAACCAGGTTATTACCGCCTTTTGCTCTAATAGCTTCGATGTTCCTTCATGGAGGCTTTCTCCATCTTTTTGGCAACATGCTTTATCTCTGGATATTCGGCAATAATATTGAAGACTTTCTCGGATCCTTTCGATTCATCCTTTTCTATCTGCTTTCAGGATTGGGCGCAAGTCTAACCCATATTATTTTCCATCCCAACTCTCAGGTCCCGATGATCGGTGCAAGCGGGGCTATTGCGGGAGTGCTTGGAGCTTATTTGATCCTCTATCCTAGAGCAAGGGTACTGACCTTTGTCTTCCTGTTTTTTTTCATTCGAATTATGCCAGTTCCGGCTTTTTTTCTTCTTGGAGTATGGTTTATCGCTCAAGTTCTGAATGTGGGGATTGGTGGGGGTGTAGCCTGGTTTGCTCATATAGGAGGATTTTTGATCGGGATTGCGCTGATAAAGATTTATACAAGGAAAAGAAGAAAACCCAAAATTTGGGTTCATTGATATAAAAGGACGCTTTGTTTTTAAAAGCCAAAAAGTGCTAACAAATTATTGCAGGAAAAAATGACAGGAAAAAATGGGGCCAGGCCCCATTTTTGCCAAAAATGAGGCACGTCCCCTTTTTTACCCCTATTTTATCAGCAATTTTTAGTTTATAATTTAATATCGTGTCCGTTTTATCGTAAGTAAGGATGTCATCGTTAACTTATTGATTTTACCTCAGTAAAGGTTGACAATTCCCCTTAGATTTAGTATTTTAGAGCATCGCTAAAGACAAAAAAGCTTGTTTCTAAGGTTTAAAAAAATGAGAACGTTTACCCCAAAAAAGAACGAGATCGAGAAAAAATGGTGGGTGATTAACGCCGAGGGAAAGACTCTCGGTAGGCTCGCCACTGAAGTAGCAGTCTTGCTCCGCGGAAAGAGGAAGCCCGAGTTTGCCCATTTTGTTGACTGCGGGGATTTTGTGGTTGTTATCAACGCTGAAAAAGTAAATGTCACAGGGAAAAAGTTAGAGCAGAAGAAGTATTATTCTCACTCCGGTTACCCTGGTGGGATAAAAGCCAAGACATTGAAGGAGCTTTTAGAGAAAAATCCAGAAGAAGTTGTTAAAAAAGCAGTCTGGGGGATGATTCCCAAAGGCAAGCTTGGCCGAGCTGTTTACAAGAAGCTTAAGGTTTATAGAGGTTCTGACCATCCGCACGAGGCTCAGAAGCCCCAAGAACACCAGTTTTAGGAGGAAACTTGAGTTTAATTCAGTATTACGGAACAGGGAAGAGAAAAACATCGGTTGCTAGAGTCTTTCTTCGACCAGGAAAAGGTGATATCACTTTACACGTGAATAAAAGACCGCGTCAATTCGCTGAATATTTTTACATGGATAGTCAAAAGAATACTATCAAACAGCCTCTTCGTCTGACTGAAACTGAGAATAAATTTGATATTTTCATCCGTGTCAACGGAGGGGGGCTTACCGGACAAGCGGAGGCAATTCGCTTAGGAATCGCAAGGGCATTGGTCGAGTTTAATAAAGAACTAAAGCCCAATCTTAAGGGAGCAGGATTGTTGACGAGGGACGCCAGGATTAAAGAAAGAAAAAAATATGGATTGTTGGGGGCCCGAAAAGCACCACAGTACCATAAGAGATAAACGGAGAATATCCATTGGTATCAGTAACGATGAAAGAGCTTTTAGAGGCAGGAGTCCATTTTGGCCACCAAACTAAAAGGTGGAATCCCAAGATGAAAGAGTATATTTTTGGCCAGAGGAATGGAATCTATATCATTGATTTGCAGAAGACGATAAGAGTTTTCAAGGATGCCCTCCAGTTCATAAAGAGTGTTGCCGAGAGTGGGAAAGAAGTGCTTATGGTAGGAACAAAAAAGCAGGCACAAGATATAATCCGTGACCTTTCTTTAAAGTGTGAATCCAGTTATGTCAACCAGCGTTGGCTTGGCGGGCTGCTGACCAATTTCAATGTCATCAGAGGTAGCGTGGAGAGATTAATCGAGTTGGATGAGATGAAAGAGGACGGACGATGGGGATTGCTCTCTAAAAAGGAACAGTCGAAACTGGAAAAGGTCTACAGGAAACTTTCTAAGAATCTGGGGGGAATAAAGAATATGTTAGAACTCCCCGGAGCTTTGTTCGTGATAGATTCCACAAAAGAGGAGATTGCTATCTATGAAGCCCGAAAGCTGAATATTCCGATTGTGGCTGTTGTCGATACGAACGGCGACCCAGAGAACATAGATCATCCTATACCTGGAAATGATGACGCTGTCAGAGCCATCGAGCTGTTCACTTCAAAAATATCTGAAGCCATAATCGAGGGCAAAAAGGAGCGAATGGAGAGAGAACTCCTGAAGGCCAAAAAAGAGGAGGAGGTCTCTCCCGAAGAAGAGGGTGCTCCTAAGGAAGATGAGATAGTTCCTCCGCCGGAAGCAGAGGTTCCTCAGGAAGAAGAGGGCGCTCCTAAAGAGGACGAGGAAGTTGCTCCAGTGGAAGAAGAAATCCCTCAAGAAGAAGAGGTTTCTCAGGAGGAAGGCAAGGCTACACCCTCTGAAGAAAAGGCAACCTCTCGTTCCAAGTCTTCTGATGAAGAAGAGAAAGACGAAAGTTTTAATGAGCCTGAAAAAGGTGCCTAAGGAAGGAAGGCGAGATGGATATAACAGCAGAAATGGTTAAAGAGCTTAGACAACGCACAGGAATTGGAGTGATGGAATGCAAGGAGGCACTCAAGGAAAGTAAAGGAGACGTAGAAAAGGCAATTGTCATTTTAAGGAAAAAGGGACACGCGCGGGCCAAGGATAAAATGAGTCGAGATACAGCAGAAGGAATTATTGGTTCCTACATTCATCTTGATGGGAAAATAGGAGTTCTGCTGGAGATTAATTGTGAGTCGGATTTTGTGTCTCGTAATGATGAATTTAAGGAATTAGTGAAAAACATAGCTATTCATATTGCCGCCTCAGCACCCCAGTACCTATCTTCAGAAGATATTCCCCAAGAGGTTATAGACGAAGAGAAAGAAATTATTCGAGAGCAATTCAAGGATTCAAAAAAGCCCCCTGAGATCATAGAGAAAATCGTCCAGGGCAAGATTGGTAAGTTCAGCGAGGAAGTCTGTTTATTGGATCAACCCTACGTAAAAGATGATAAGATTTCGATCAAAGAGCTAATAACATCTTATATTGCCAAATTTGGCGAGAATATCCGCATAAGAAGGTTTGCGCGGTTTGAACTGGGCAAACCATAACATAAAATCATGCCTCAAATCGAGCCTGCCTACAAAAGAATTCTGTTAAAGCTTTCTGGAGAATCCCTTTTGGGAGATTTTCCTTACGGCATTGATCTCGATACTTCAAAATCTATCGCCCAAGAGATAAAAGAAACTCATGATTTAGGAGTTCAGGTTGCCATCATGATTGGTGGAGGGAATATCTTTCGCGGGATGATTGGAACAGAAGCAGGGATGGACCGAGCCTCGGCTGATTATATGGGATTGCTTGCTACGATAATGAACGGAATTGCTCTTCAGGATGCTCTGGAGAAAGAGGGCGTTTTCACCCGCCACATCTCAGCTATTGAAATCAAAGCCGTTGCCGAACCCTTTATAAAAAGAAGGGTAATAAGGCATCTTGAGAAAGGTAGAATTGTCATCTTTAGCGCAGGTATCGGCAGTCCTTATTTCACCACTGATACTGCGGCTGCGCTAAGAGCTTTGGAGATCAAGGCAGAGGTGATATTGAAGGCAACAAAAGTGGATGGTGTTTATACAGCTGACCCTTTGGTGGATAAAGCCTCCAGAAAGTTTAGTTCCATAAAATACCTTGACGTTATAAAGCGTGGATTGAAGGTTATGGATACGACAGCGATTTCCTTATGTAAAGACAATAAGCTGCCTATCATAATCTTCAACCTGAAGAAGAGAGGAAACATAAAAAAGGTAGTTTTAGGCCAGAAAGTCGGCACCAGGATTTTTTGAACTGCACCCAGAGAAGGAGTTTTTAAATAGTATTCAGTCTTTTAAAGGGGAAGAAGGATGGTTAAAGACATATTAAGAGAGCTTGAAAAAAAGATGAAGGTTTCTGCAGAGCATTTTCGAAAAGACCTTAGTAAATTAAGAACGGGCCGGGCTAACCTTGGTCTTTTTGAGGATATCAAAATTGACTACTATGGAAGCCTAACACCAATAAATCAAATGGCGACGCTGGGAGTCCCTGACCCTACCTTGATCACTGTCCAGCCTTGGGATCCATCCTTGTTGGAAGCTATTGATAAAGCAATCAGGAGTGCTGATATGGGGTTAAACCCGATTAATGACGGTAAAATACTTAAAATACCGATTCCTCCACTAGATGAAGAGAGAAGAAAGGAAATAGCCTCACACATAAAAAAAATGTTGGAGGAGGAGAAAACCGCTCTCCGCGTTATGAGAAGAGAGAGCAAGGAACAGATCGAAGAACTGGAAGAGAAAAAAGAGATTACCGAGGATGATAAATTTTGGGGTTATGACAAGCTTCAGGAAGTAACCGATGAATACAATAAGAAAATAGAGGAGCTTGCCCAAGCCAAGGAAAAGGAAATTCTAGAAATATAAATTCAGATTGTCAGCGTCTGCTACGCTCTTTTGAACCAATTCTCAGTTGTTCCGAACTTTGTCCTTATAACCACTCCCCAACCGATTATGCTCATAACGAAAGTGAATAGAACGCCGATAACGGGTATAAAAGAAACGAAACTCACAAGAATCAGACCTAGTACGACAGCCAGAAGCGGAGAGATTTTGCGATTCCCGAAAGCGTTTATAATGCTTTCTCCAAAGAAGTAGAAAAGGACAACGCGACCAAAGATTTTAAGGATAAATCCTATTATGATGAGAGCAAGCAAGATAGGAATACCTATTAAAACCAGGGAAAGCAGAGCTGAAAAGATAACTAAGCCAGAAAAAATAATAATGCTTAAAAGGCCTGTGGCAAAAATTGACCAGAAGGATTTTCTGATTTGAGCAGAGGCATAGGATATCTGACGAGGGAAAAAAGCTGCTACGAGTAAGGCGAGGAGAAACCAGATGAAAACAGAAATCAATTTTATGATTAAAAGTAAAGGAATCAGAGAAACAGAAAGGAAACCTCGTACTCCTTCCTCAAATAACTTTGAGATGTCTTCCGAGGTCTTAAAATAAATCGTATCTCCTTCGACAGTGCAGCCTGGCTTTTTTATGAGTGTGCCTCCAATAGAGGCGACATCTCCCCTAACACGAGCTGTGGGCTCAAGAGTGATGGTTGAGCCGAATCCTAAAACTACATCATCTACTTCACCACTTATGATAACTTCGCCTCCAAAGGCTATAACGCCTTCTTTGACTCTTCCTTTGACATGGACTATTCCCCCAAAAGTGACGATATTATCTTGGACTTCCCCTTCAGCAACAACGATGTCTTTTTTCAAGCTAAAGCTCTGCTGACTTAGAAGAGGCAGGGATCCTGAGATAAGGAAAAGAAGAACAGAGGCAAATAATATCTTATTTTTCATGCTTTTTCTCCAAGCAATATTTTTCTTTTTATTCCGTAGATTGAGAAAGCGATTAAAATAATTGCGATTGTAATAATGATTATCTGGACTTGGGGACTTATGATAGTTGTAAAGGCAGCGAATGCCTTGATTAGGTATTCAAAGAATTGCTGAAGAGCTTTGACAAAAAGAGATGCTATCTTGAAGAGTTTCACAAAGAAAGGAGAAATGTTCTTTATGAAATTCAATAGACTATGATTAAGGCTGGTGAGAAAATTTGAGAAATTTTGACCCGTGATAAGAAAGAGAATAAAAATTGCCAAGCTGATTGAACCGAGGCCAGCATACGCGGCTGTGAGCCAGGCAGAGATGGGAACTCTGATCGGAAAAATTCTAGCCATGACCTGCTGGGTGAAATCGGGGGGCGTTTGCCACAGCGAGAGACTCTCTGAGGCCTGGAGCAAGGTCCTTCTCTCTTCAAGAGCATTTTTGCATTTTCGGCAGGTAGCCAGGTGTTCCTTGATTTTATTGCTTTCGCTTGGAGAGACCTCTTTCTCTATATAAAGATAAACCTGTTCAAGGCTGAGGCACTTCATACTATCTCCTCCAAGCGCTTTCGAATTAATTCTCTGGCTTGAAAGACTCTGTTTTTGATCGTCCCTACAGGCAAGCCTTTTATTTCTGCCATTTCTTCATAGCTGAATTCGTTGATATGCCTCCAGACAAACACCTCTCTTAACGGAGCTGGAATTTTTTCTAATGCCTGCTCAATCCTTTCTTTGAGTTCGGCGAATTCAAGTTTTTTAATGATAGGAAGTTCCTTATCTGGGACTTGAAGAGGAGGAAGGTCATTATCTCGTTTCTGCTGGTCAAGTGAGAAGGCATCAATTTTTTTCTTTCGCCAGTAATCAACGATAAAGTTGGATGCAATTTTGAAAAGCCAGGTACTGAATTTATACTCAGGCTTATAGGATTGCAGAGAAGAATATGTTCTTATGAACACTTCCTGGGTAAAATCTAGAGCAAGCTGGCGCTCTCCAACCGTACGACCGATGTAGTTCAGCAGGGGTTGCTGATATTTCTGGATAATCATCTCAAAAGCCTCTTTCTCTCCTTTTAATGTCCTTTCGACGAGTTTTTTATCTTCATCCATGGAGGACAGCCTGTCCTCAAAAGTTTATACGAATAAGGACGGAGATGGTTTAAGTTTGAGGTATTTTTTAGGGGAATTCGTTTTTTTTGTCTGATTCATCCTCGATAATTTCAACATCCGCAGGTATTTTCAATTCAAAAACTTTGTTAGAAAGTCGAACATCTGTCTTAATTTGAGAAAACTTAAACTCATTTTTATTTCCGGCCCAATCAAAAAAAATGGCTCTTCGAATAAGCCAGGTCCTTTCGTCTATTTCCAGGAGGATGTGCGTGTATTCACCCTCTTCTCTGGGAGTCAGTTTTAGCTGAGGCGCTTTTTTATTTTCTGAAGGGAAAGGGCTGGGCTCGATCAAATAGTTATCATTCAGCCGCCTCTGGCCAGAAAGAAGAGAAAGGATTTCAGACTCATACTTCTCTTTTGATGAGTAACTCTTGAAAAGCTCTTTATCCTCTGGAACATAAAGAAGAAAGACTCCTTCTTTGTAGAGAAAAATCTTCTCCTCCGGGTCTTTATACTCCCACTTCATCAAGTCAGGTTTTTTGAAATAAAATTTTCCCTTTTCTATCAGAGGCGTGGAGACAGAGGAAGAGTAATATATTTGGCTAAAATTAGATTGAATAGATTGGACTGAGCGAAGTTTCCTCTCTACTTTAAGCGCGGTATCTTCAACGGTAGGAGAAGCAATAAGACGGGAGAGTATGAGTAAGCTAATGATGTGTTTCATCGCCTCTATTATATAAAATGGGGTCAGACTTGCAAAACTTGAATTATTCTAAAAGTTTAATCCCATTGCCAAAATATAGATTTTTTTGTTATAAGTTGCTGCGTGAAGTTTGAATTTTTCCTTTTTCTCTTTATATACTTCTTTCTTCTTCTCCTCGTAAGTTTCGCTTTTTCAAAGAGGATGAAGAATCTGGAGGATTTTTTTCTTGCCTCCAGACGCCTTCCAGCTTTTTTAGTCTATTTATCTCTTGCAGCTTCTTGGTTCGGGGCGACATCTACATTGGTCTCTACTGATGAAGCCCTTGAGACAGGACTAAGTTCATTCTGGATCATGGGCGTCCCGGCAGTGCTTACTGTTCTTATTCTTGCCTTTTTTTTGGCTCGTCCCATCCGGCGCCTGCCAATAGTGAGCTTGCCGGACCTTGTAGAGCTGCGCTACGGCCGTGCTGTTCGTCATTTAGCTGCCATACTGATTATCTGGTATATGGCGGTATTGGCTGCTTCCCAAATGGTGGCTATCGGCAATTTTTTGAAATCATTTCTTGGCACTTCTTATCTCATGAGTCTAGTATTGGGAACATTTGTGGTCCTCGTTTATTCAGTCTTCGGAGGTTTTTTTTCTGTAGCAATCACAGACGCTCTTCAGTTTTTTCTCCTTGTAGCAGGAATCTTCGGTCTTTTCTTTTTTCTTTCAAATACTTCCTCCTTAAGCGAGGTTTCCCTGCTTGCTCCGGAAGTTGGCAAAGATAATTATTTCAATTTCTTCTTTAATTTTAAAGAGAACTTTCTCATCGTTCTCTCATTTACTCTGGCTTGGATAATCTCTCCGATTGCCTGGCAGAGGATCCAAGCAGCCCGAACAGACAGGAGCGCGCGCCTTGGATTGTTCGCTTCGGCTGGGACTTTTTTTCTTCTCTATGGAATCGTTGTCTTAATCGGTATGCTCTCGCTTCCTGCATTCTTTTCCCAGAAGCTTGAGGGGCCTCTGTTTTCTGAAATTATTTCCTCGAGGGCTGGGATTTTTTTGGGCGGTGTTTTGTTTGTTGCTATCGTGGCTGCAGTCATGTCCACCATGGACACGGCAATAAACACCGGAGCTCTTTCTTTAACGCGGGATGTCTACCAGCAAATTTATTCTCCCAGCGGAGGGAAACGCATTATGTTGGTGAGTCGTCTCTCAACTTTACTCGTGGGAGGATTGGCATTTCTTGTGGCGACAAGGTTTCAAAGCATCTTGAAAACTCTGGGTCTTGCTTCAGAAATTATGGCCGAAGGACTTTTTATTCCAGGTGTTGCCATGATTTTTCTGAAGAAAAAATTACCGATGGCTGGATTTTTAAGCTTGCTTCTGGGTGGAGGATATTCTTTGCTCAGGTTTTTGTGTGAAGTTAAGCTACTTCCCTTGAGTTGGCCTTCATGGCCCTATTCTATTCCGTATGGCCTTGGCCTGAGCCTTGTTGGATTTGCTGCTGGCGTTATAATCGAAAAATACAGACAAAGATAAAAATATGGGGTCAGGTCTTGTTTTTTGCTTTTATTTGAGTATTTGAGTTAGCGGGCAAACGCTTAGGAAATAAAAGGGACAGGCTAATTTTTCTTATGGGCTTATGGGGCAAGGCCTCGCTATCTAGTAGAAAATGGGTAGAAAATGGGGCCAGGCCCCATTTTAGGACAAGACCTGACCACAAGCAAAAAAGTAGCCTGTCCCCTTTTTCTACTCTTTTTCTATAAGAGGCAAAAAACAAGACCTGACCCCAAAAAAGTACACGGGCTTGATGAATCAAACCCCTATGATTTGTGTTTTGTTGTTTACTGTTAAATGAGTTTTTTATATCATTTATGCCGATGTCTTTTTTTAGTGAACTTCGTTGGAGAATGGTTGGGATTTTTGGCAAACTGGTTTTATGGTTATGGGCAAAATCGGCCAGGATTAAAGTCCTGGGAGCAGAGAGCTACCGAGAAATAAGAGAGCAAGGAAGACCAGTTATTTTTCTGGTTTGGCACGGGCGGATTTTTATTGTCCCCTTTTTTTTCCGGCGAAGAGGTATCATGCCGCTTATAAGCCCCAGCAAAGATGGCGAGATCGCTGCCCGAATAATGTCCGGGTGGGGATATCGAATCTTAAGAGGCTCAAGTTCGCACGTCCTCATAAGAGTTTGGAATAAGATGAAAAAAGAGCTTCAGAGTGGAGGAGAATTGATAATCGTTCCTGACGGTCCTAGAGGACCCAACCGAAAGATGAAACTTGGTGGCCTTAAGCTTGCTCAAGAGACCAGAGCCATTCTTGTTCCCTTTACGTTTTCGACCACGAGAAAAAAATTTTTGAAAAGCTGGGATAATTTCTTGATGTTTCGTCCCTTCTGCAGAGTCGTTGCCATGTACGGAGAACATTTTACCGTTGATCCTGGACTCAAGGATGACGAGTTGGAGAAAGAGCGTCAAAAAATAGAAAGTTACATGCTTCGTCTGGACGAGAAGGCCGATAGGTTTTTTGATTAGAACGACGGCTTATTGTCCTTTGCTGGAAGTTTATGTTATATATACACGCAAAAAGGAGAGATAAATGAAAGTAAAAATGTTGTTATTATTTTTTGTTCTTTTAAGTTTCTCTGTATCTCTATTCTCCCAGGAACCAGAAGAATTAATTGCTCAGGGGGATAAATTGTACGCTGAAATGAAGGATTTGGCTACAGCCAAAGAGGCTAGGGAAAAATACCAGGAAGCTGTGATCAAGGCAAGGAGCTATGAAGCTTATTGGAGGCTTGCTAGGATACTCTATTATATCGGAAAAAATACGGAAAGCAAAAAAGAAAGGATGATCATTTTCTCTCAGGGAGTTTATTACGGGAAGAAAGCTGTGACTTCAGAACCAGAAAAGCCAGATGGACATTACTGGCTCGGAGTCAATTATGGAGTCTTTGGAGAAACGAAAGGAGTGCTTAAAAGTCTATCCTTGGTTAAGCCGATAAAGCAAGCGATGAACAAGGTTATTGAGTTAGACCGAGGATACGAAGACGGAGGACCGGACAGGGTCTTAGGCCGGGTCTATTTCAAGCTGCCAGGAATCGCTGGAGGGAGTAAGAAGAAGTCTCTCGAACATCTCCTGAAATCAAAAGAGCTAGGNNGGATTTCTGGAGTTGATGAATGTAAGGAAGAGGCAAAAAAAATGCTCCAGAAAAAAGGATTCACTAAGAAATAAAAGGCTGGCTTGAATTTTTTCAGAGTTTAGTCTGTAGAGTAAGAGAAGAAAAAAACAGATAGATTACATACAATGAGCTATCAGTTTCTGTCTGTTCTCTTTGATCTCAGCCCTTCATTCCGAAAACACCTGAGCACAGAAGATCTCGATGTCAACTCCTTTTTTCCATTCATCTTCATCTAGACCGGCTTTTAAACATCCATGAGAAAGATAGGTCTCTAAATCCCAGTTCCACTCAACAGGAACCTGAGGGAGGAGGAGGCCTTTGCAAGGGCCTTTGGAAATAATGATGCCATGCTTTCCTACTTCTATTTCCTTAATATCCTTGATTGATTTGGGCAGGCTCAGCACGGATATTTCAATTTTTGTATCTGGCAGTTCCTCAAGTCTTATGGGTTCGAAGCGAGGGTCCTCAGTAGCAGCTGAGATGGCAACATCGGCAATTGTTTCCCAGAGGGGTTTGTAAGGAAGGGGATATCCGATACAACCCCTGAGTTGATCATTTACCTTGAGAGTGACGAAGGCCCCCCTTTTTTCTTTAAGCTGTTCATCTTCTATTTTTGGCTTAGGGGCGTTTCCTGTCTTCAAGTAATGCTCGATGGCTTGACGAGCTAAACCAAGGAGAATTTGTTGCTGATCTTTGTTCAGAAGATTCTCCCTTATATTATTATAGTTTCTTACTCGTGACTCGTTAGTACAAGAGGAAGGAGAAAAAATTCATTCTCATAATCTATTACGTATGATTTAACGGTCATCTTTTTTTGCTGGTTTGAGCTGATCTTCAGAAAGAGTTTCCCGCAGGCAAAAGGAGCCAATATTTTTTTGATTTTTTCCTCCTCCGGATTAAAAGAGTAAAAACCCAGGAGCTTTCCATTTAAGAACTGGTCTAATTCATGATATTTCTTAAGTGATGGAAAAAATCCGGGCAGAGAAGGCAAGATTTTCTCCACAAAAAACCTGTGCCCTCTCCTGTGCCCGACGAGTAAACCATCAGAGTTTGAGCTGGAAGAAATTAAGTTTATAACTTTGAGAGATTGGTAGGCCTCCTGGAATAAGTAGGCGTCCATCAACACTGATTATAACAGAACTTCCTGATGGATAAAATACAATACCAACAAAACAAAAAATACAATAGGCATGGCAAAAGCGCAATGGGCGAAATTGCAGGGATTTGCTTCATCAAATCCACATCATTATTGTAGGGGCTTGATTTATTGTAGGGGTTTGATTTAGCAAACCCACTTTTTTGTCTTATATATAGATTTATTAATCAAATTCACCCTTTATATCAATCCTAACAAAGGTGCGATGAACGTTACTCCAACCCAAATGATTATGATTCCGGCAATATTCATCCAGAACCCAAATTTCATCATGTGAGGAAGTCGAAC
>JABAOH010015028.1_pt1 | contig 12942 bp, 10 predicted proteins | sample 7062181 | NCBI WGS metagenome assembly JABAOH01 (sample SAMN14538630, study PRJNA623070) | marine sediment metagenome | biome: marine biome [ENVO:00000428]; feature: marine pelagic biome [ENVO:01000023]; material: deep marine sediment [ENVO:00002113]; isolation source: pool of 5 deep marine... | reverse complement strand
CCACTTATTATCCATCCCTGTAATTTACTCTTGCTTTATGCTATGGAAGACTCCCACAATTTCAGATGCTATTATTGTGTCAGCTTTGTCTAGTGTTGTCGGCTTTGTTTCGTATCTTAGCGTAAAGTATATAGCAGTACCCACTAAGAATAACGAACTAACTAAGCTTGAAGAAGAACTCAAGGTTGAGAGACTCAAACTTAGTATAGACCAATTAAAGGAAAACGCTGTTAGAGAGAAGGCTCTACGTGATGCAAGAGCTTCTCTCTCAGGTTTTCAAGATAGTAAAGAATTGAGGTTCTAATGACAAAGAAGATAGACGACCTACTAGAAGATTTAAGAGAGCAGGCAATTGAGAATGAGATTCCTGACACTAATGAAGAACTTCAAAGAGAAGTTGTAAGGCTTCGCAAAATGTTAGAAGCATACAACATTACTGAAGAGTTACACGTTACTAATATTGAGTTCATCTGTCAAAAGACTATTGATGATTTTAAGAAGCTTGCTCTTGGGGCAGGACTTACATCAGATGACGCTAAGACTCTTGACATCTTGCACAAGAACCTACGTATGGCTAGAGCAGGATTCGAGAAGAAGGAAGCTCCGGGTAGAGCTAAGTCGGAAGCCGAGCTACTTAAGATTGTAAAAGGCAAGAAGTAGTGAGTGATGAGGTTGAAGATTTAACTTCACAGCTTACAGAAGCACAAGCTAAGGATAAGCTCTGGCGACTTGGAAACCTTGAGTGGAAACTCCGAGGAGTTCAGCAAGAAATGCGTAGAGCTGTCTATGATTCCAAAGGGAAGAAGACAGTATTCCTATGCGCTCGAAGACTTGGTAAAACCTTTGTTATGATGTTACTAGCTGTAGAGCAATGCATTAAACAGAAGGACTCTATCGTTAAGATTCTTTTCCCTAAGAAAAAAGATGCGAAGGACGTTGCACGTTTTCAAATGAGGGAAATACTAAAAGACTGTCCAATTGATCTTAAACCAGAATGGAAGGAAGCTGATAAGATGTTTGTATTTCCTAATGGTAGTGAGATACAGATGGCAGGTACACTGACGCAGGTAATGCTGAGTCAATTCGAGGTTCCGCATGTCACCTTGCAATCCTTGATGAAAGTGGATTCCATGACTACAATGACTTTACGTATATCGTTCAGTCAATTGTCATGCCTACTCTTCTTACAACAAAAGGAAAGATGATACTAGCATCTACACCTTCCAAGGAACCTGACCATCCTTTTATGATTGACTATGTGCTTCCTGCAAGAAAAGATGGTTCACTTATTGAGTATGATATTTACTCTAACCCAATGATTACCGAACAAGACATTGAAGAGATGGCTGAAGAATTTCCCGGTGGTGTTGAAGACCCTGATTTTCAACGGGAGTATATGCTAAGGTCTGATGTTGTTTCTTCAGAATTTGTGGTTCCTGAGTTTGATAAAAAGTTAAAGGAAGATATACTAATAACTGTCGGAGAAAAACCCGCATTTTATGATGCTTATACATCAGGCGACCCTGCTGCTACAGATTTAACAGTAATTTTATTTGCTTACTATGATTATCTCAATGGTCAAATTGTTGTATGTGATGAACTTACTTTAGGTGGCGAAGGAGAAGTAATAACTACCTTAGATATTGCCGATGGAATCCGAAGGAAGGAAAAACTTAATTTTAGTAATGCTCTTACAGGAGAAACATATAAACCTTATTTGCGCATAATGGACAATAATAATAAGATTCTTATAAATGACTTAAATACCGAACATGGCTTGGAGTTTATCCCAACAGCTAAAGATAATAAAGAAGCTCAAATAAATAAGCTACGTATGATGCTAAAACAGGGCAGATTACTAATTGATAAAAAGTGTAAGACTTTAATTTACCATTTAGAAGTAGCTAGATGGGCCAAAAATAAACGAGATTTTCAGCGTTTAAAAGGTGATAGAAGTCGAGATATGAAACCGCATCACTGCGATGCTGTTGATGCTTTAGTCTATCTTGTTAGAAATGTGTATTTAGAAAAGAATCCATATCCTGATGATTATTTCGATTTAAAGGGAGAAAGTGTACATTTTCCAGATAGTTACAAGAAAAAAGCCAGTAAAGCTAGTGAAATTATGTATGGAATTACAGGGAAAAGAAAACGAAATAACAACTAGATATAGCAATAGTTTTTAAGGGACATATTATGATAAGTTATAAACCCGGATATGAAAGTGATACATACTTCGCAGCCGATGAAGCAGAAAAATCAGTAGCTTACCTTTCTAGAAAAAGTTCATATTGGTTTAACCTATTAAATTCAAATAGATATATCGAAAAACTACGTAGAAGTTGGGAAGCTTATCATGGTTCCTATTACTCTTCGTATGCATCTGACTCACATTCTATTAGCTTTGCCGGAGAATCTGGTGAACTAGTTAATATGGCAGTTAATCATTACAGAAACATCGCCCGTCATATTCATACAATGATTACCTCCAATAGACCTGCGTTTCAAGCAAGGTCTGTGAATACTGATTACAAATCCCAAGTGCAAACTAACCTAGCCAATGGTCTACTAGAATATTACCATCGTGAAAAAAAGATGGAAACTTACCTTAAAACTGCTGTTGAGTACGCCATTGTTCTAGGTGCGGGATATGTTAAGATGGAATGGAACGCTACGTCAGGAAAAATTTATGACTATATCGAGCCTTCAATGGACGAGCAGTTTGACTATGATGAAGAGGGCGATCCTGTAGATGAAGGTGGACGGAAACTAAAAGCAGCTCCAGTTTATGAAGGAGATGTTCAGTTTACAAACCTCTCACCATTTGATGTAGTATTTGATAGCACTAAAGAATCTCCAATGGATCATGATTGGGTTCTTTGCAGGTCTTTCAAAAACAAGTATGATTTAATGGCGAAGTATCCTGAGTTAGAAGACGAGATACTAAAAATCAGAACAAAGAACGACCAACAACATTACAGGATGTCTTTGACACCTCTAGATGAAACTGTTGATATTCCAGTATACGAGTTTTACCATAAAAGAACCGAGAGTCTTCCAGAAGGTCGTTACATTCTTTATTTAGATGAAGATACAATTCTTATTGATACTGCGATGCCTTATCGTAGTCTCCCAGTATATGCAATTATGCCGAGTCATTACCTTGGAACTCCTTATGGTTACTCTCCAATGTTTGACTTGCTACCAATGCAAGATGCTGTAAATAGTCTTTACTCAACTATTCTTACAAACAACAATGCCTTTGGTGTTCAAAGTATATTAAGTCCAAGAGGCAATGATATTAGAATATCTCAAGTAGAAGAAGGGCTAAATTTTATTGAGTATAATGCTATTGTTGCAGGAGGTGCTCCGGGTAGACCAGAAGCATTACAACTTACAAAAACTGCTCCAGAGACTTATAACTTTCTAGAGATGCTAATACGAGACATGGAGACTATCTCTGGCGTTAACTCTGTTGCTAGAGGTAATCCTGAATCTTCTCTAAAGTCTGGTACTGCTCTTGCTCTCGTTCAATCACAAGCTTTACAGTTTATGTCAGGACTTCAACAATCTTATATTATGATGCTTGAGAATCTTGGAACAGGACTTGTAGAACTTCTTCAAGACTTTGCGAAGGTTCCAAGAGTAGCAGCAATTACTGGAAAAACTAATAGAATGAAAATGCAAGAGTTTTCTTCTAAAGATATTGAGAGTATCAATAGAGTTATTGTTGATGTTGGTAACTCTCTTGCAAACACAACTGCAGGTCGGGTACAAATGGCAGATAACCTAATTCAAATGGGCGTTATTACTAACCCAGAGCAGTATTTTAGTGTTATAAATACTGGACGACTTGAATCAATGACTGAAGGTGCAAATAATCAAAACTTGCTAATTAAAGCTGAAAACGAGAAACTAGCTGATGGTGAAGTTAATGTGATAGCGACTGCTGTAGATAAACATTCTCTGCATATACGTGAGCACATGAATGTTCTCGCAGACCCAGATTTAAGACAAGACAGTGAGTTAGTAAGTAGAGTATTATCTCATATTCAGGAACATATTGAGTTACTTCAATCTACTGACCCTAACTTATTAGGACTTATTGGAGAACAACCTCTAGCTCCTTCGGGTGGAAGTCCTATTAACCCGCAAACAGGTCAACCCGATCAACCAGCACAACCTATGCAGCCTATGTCTCAAACTATGGAAAATCCTCAAGCAGGAGGAGTACAGAATACAGGACAGATGCCTAATATGCCGGATATGCCAATTGATCCTGCAACTGGACAGCCATTTAAAGGTGGTCCCGAAGGAGCGTAATAATGGGAAGAAAACTATTTAGAAAACCTACAAGTGAATTGGAAGAAATTGAAAAACCAATCAGAGTTAAACAAGATGAAACGGGAACATATCATCCTGAGTGGGCTAGGTATAGTAAACAAACAGAGTTAGATCAAGACCAACTCAAAGAATTATTTGAAGCACAACCTACTCAGTCTGATAGGTTAATTGAAAAAAAATTATTACAAGCCAGAGAAGCCAGCGAATTAGGAGATTTTGAAAAAGCTGACCAAATTTCTCAAGAAGTTATGGATGCTTCTCGACTGATAGAAAAATACAAGAAAGGTCAAAGATAATGTAAAAATAGCCTACCCATAATGGATGGCTAATTGATTATATATCCGAAAGGACTATAACAAAGGAGAATACTATGTCAGATGACACACCATTTGTAAATGATGCAATCACTTCCGATGATGCCGGGTTTTCTAGTGATGCAGGAAATCAAGTAATTGAAGAAGAATCCTTTGAAGCTCAGGAAGAAGCTTCTGGTGAACCTATTGGCGAAGGGGTCCAAGCTGAAACTAAAGAAGAACTTAAAGAAGAAATTGAGGAAGCTATTGAAGAAGGAGCTACTGAAGAACAAGTAGCTGATATGATTCGTGAGTACACACTTAAGGTCAATGGTAAAGAGAAGAAAGTTAAACTAGACCTAAGTAATGAAGAAGATATTATTCGTAGACTTCAACTTGCGGAAGCTTCTCAAGTTGCTATGCAAGAGCGTAGAGAACTAGAGAAAAGCTATGAAAGTGAAGTTAAGCGACTTTTGGAAGACCCCTTTGGTATGCTAGAAGAACTGGGTCTAGACCCTGTAAAACTAGCAGAACAACGTCTTAGAGCTGAAGTTGCAGAACGTAAAAAATCTCCAGAATTGCGAGAAAGAGAAAGAATTGAAAGAGAATTGGCAGAAGCTAGAGCTGAACTCAGAAAACAACAAGAAGAAGCTGAAAATGCTCGCATGATGCAACTTGAGCAAGAAGCTGCTAAAGAACTCAATGATGAGATTCAAAAAGCTCTAGACGCTCATCCTAAGCTTCCACGTTCCAAGAAAACTGTCACTCGTATTGCCGATCATCTCCTATGGGCTATGGAGAATGCTGATGAATTGGGAATTAACCCTGATAGTATTACTGTTGAAGACGTAATCCCTTCAGTTGAGAAAGAAATACGAGATGAACTACAAGAGTTTATGAAAGAACTTCCAGAAGAAGTTATGGAAGAATATATCGGCCAGCAGAATCTTGAAAGATTACGAAAGAAACGTCTTAATAGCCATAAAACCGAAAGTGCTAAAGATGTAAGACCTACGACTAAGAGTGTTAAGTCTTCAGAATCAAAGGATTCTAATGCTAAACGCACTAAAGCTAAGGACTACTTTAGAAACCTATAAATGGTCGATTTAACAACTATACGTAGAAACTATTGTCATATCTATAGCGGCTCCCCCATACCCGGAAGGATTGAGGGATACCAAATGGAGAAAACAAAGTTACTATTAAGGTCGCCCATAAGGGCATAATATTAACTTGTTTATGAAGGGAATTAAAGGTATATCTTAATTCTAGGTGATTTACGTTTATTTATTGCCGCTAATTACGTAATTACTGTAAGTTTTAAGAGTGACTGTAATTTTTAACTATTAACTAATTTAAGGAGAAAACATGGCACAAGATAATAATGATTTTTCAACCATGAATGCCATCTTTAAAGAGGCTTATGCTGACCGAGTAAAAGACCTCATTCCTGATGGAACAAAACTATTAAACATGATTACTTTTACTGCGGCTGAAAAACAACCCGGAAACCTTTACCATCAACCAGTAACTCTAGGTCTTGAGCATGGATTTACTTATGGTGGAACTGGTGGTACTGCTTTCGCTCTTAGAAATGGTATTGCTTCAACTCACGAAGACGCTCAAATTCGTGGACACGAAATGGTTCTACGTTCTTACCTATCGGTAGGGGCTGTTTCTCGTTCAAAGGGAAAGAACTCTTTTATCCAAGCTTCTAAGCTTATCGTTGAGAACATGCTTAAGTCTTTCGCAAGAAGACTTGAAGTACAACTTATGTATGGACAAGCTGATGGTGGTCTAGGTGTTATCGAGTCTATCTCTACTAACACTATCAAAATTGAAGACCATGAGTGGGCACCGGGAATCTGGTCTGGTTCTGAAAAGATGCCAGTTGAAATCAGAAGTTCTGCCGGAGCACTTAGAGGTGAAGCTGAAGTTACTGCTGTTCGTCTTGCTGACAAAGAAGTTGATGTTGACTCTATGCCTGCTGGTGCTGTTGCTACTGACGTTCTTTTCTATGCCGGAGCTTTCGGTAAGGAATTTGCTGGTATTCACAAGATCATCACTAACAGTGGTTCACTATTTAACATTGACGCTTCTGCTTTCTCTCTTTGGAGTGGAAACCTAGTAGACGTTGGTACTGACTTTGCTGGTTCTGAAGCTGTTCTTTCTTTCGCTAAAATTGAAGAAGCTATTGCTGTTGCTATGGAAAAAGGACTTGCCGATGAGGACGTTTACGTTCTTTGTAACCCTAAGTCTTGGAACAACCTTCTTACTGAGCAGACTGCTAAGAGACGTTACGACAGCTCTTACTCTGAGTCTAAGCTAGAAGATGGTGCTAAAGCTCTTACTTTCTATGGTCAGAATGGTCAGATTGAAATTCACTCTACTATCTACTGTAAAGAAGGATTTGCTTACGTACTTCCTAAGTCTTGTTACACTCGTATTGGTTCTTCTGATGTTACTCTTGAGCAACCGGGATTTGAAGGTAAATTCCTTAAGCTTCTTGAGAATGCTAACGCTTACGAAATGAGAGCCTATACTGACCAAGCTCTTTTCTGTTCTCAGCCGGGTACTTCTACTCTATTGAGATACATTAAGTCTTAATTAGCTGATTCTTAGCTAATATTTAGGGGTAGCGCAATGCTGCCCCTTTTTTTATTCATTTAAGACCTTCCAGAGAGGAGTTCCATAGGCTTTTACTAACTTAGCCTCCATCTGCTCATAAATTTCAATATGACTCTTACTGATGAAATCTCTGTTCCTTTCAACAATGCTCCAATCTGAGCTATATACTAATTTGTCAATGATTCTATTACCTTGTATGTCTATTATCTCATATATGGTATACTGCTCCATAAACTCAAATTTATAAAATTGTCCTATCTTATACTTCATTTACTTCATTATATCATCAATCTATCCATTTAACAACTATATATAGGAGATATTGCAGTATTTCTTGTATATTCAATCATATATGGAGTAGATAATGTCCAAAACAGTCCAAATTGGGTCCAGAGTCTTTGAAATACCCGATCAAGGTGATAATCCGGGATGGGGTGAAGAGGTTACAGCTTGGATTGAAGCAGCTACAAATGCCCTTTCTAATGTACAGGGTGCTAATGATATTCTTGTAACATCTGCGACTCTCGCAAATAATCAAAGTACAGCAGCAGACATTCCCGGTCTGCTTTTTAATATCGCAGAAGTAGAGCGTGTCGAAATAGACTATATAATTACAAGAGTTTACGACTTAGGCGCTTCTACTCTCACAGAAGCGGGTAAAATCATTGGAAGTTTTAATGGTGCTGAGTTCAATATTACTGTTGAAGCAGAAGGAGAAAGTGGAACTACCATAACTGTGCTAAATACAGGTCAATTTCAGTATACCACTACAGATTTAACTAATCACATATCAGGTATAATTAGGTTTAAGGCAAGTACGATAGACACGCCATAGTAGNNTTTGATAAAGGGATTAAGCTTCGTCCCGACACAACTGCAGTTACTGAAGAAGGCGAAATCAAATATGATGATAGTGCCAAGAAACTACAATATCAAGATGATAGTGCGACTCGAAGCGTTGTATCAGAGGATGGTACTCAGACTCTAACTAATAAGTCTATCGATGCTGATAATAACACTGTGTCAAATCTTGAGGTTGATAACCTAAAGGCAGGAGTTCTTAGTACAGACATATCAGCTTCTGGAACTGACACTGAGCTACCTTCTGCTAAAGCAGTTAGAGATCATGTAGCTGCTCAAATTGCTACTAAAGACGAAGCTTCTGAAATTTCATACAGCAATACTACTTCTGGTCTTAGTGCTACTGATGTACAAGCTGCTCTTGATGAAATAGATAGTAATGCAGATAATCATCTTGCTGATACTGTAGATGCTCATGATGCGTCAGCTATTTCTTATGTTAATACTACTTCAGGTCTTACTGCTACTGAAGTTCAAGCTGCCGTTGATGAAGTAGATGGTAACTTAGATAATCACCTCGCTGATACTGTAGACGCTCACGATGCTTCCGCAATTTCTTATGTTGATAATCACTCTATCAGTCAAACAGAGGTTCAAGGTGCTATAGATACTATTATTTCTGGTCACGTTGACCAAAGCTCTGATGTTCATGGTATTGGTGCCGGAAATGATGTAGTTGGCACTGGAACAACTCAAACTCTTACTAATAAAACTCTAACTTCGCCAACAATAACTGGAGCTAGTTTTCAAACTCCTAGTCGTCTTGATGTAAAAAAAGACATTGAAGCAAACCTTGTTACTTATGCAGCAAGTGCAACTGATGGTGAGCTAGTATTTGCTACTGATACTGATAAATACTATGGTATCGTTAGTGGTGCGCTAGTTCCTCTTGATAGTGCAGCAGGATTTTCAGACCCTGACACACTATTTCTTAATAATGCCGAAGGTGCTATTATTACCGATTGGACAACTACATCTGGTAATGCAGGTGGAGGCTCTGTTGTAATTAGTGAAACTGACCCTATCAATGGGAGTGAAGTATTCTTAATGACTCACCCTACTAGTGGTGTAGACCCTCAAGAACTTACAAGAACATTTGATGTTCCACCTAAATTTAGAGGCAAGAACCTTTCTTTTATTTTAGATGTAAACTCTCAAGCACCGTTTGGTGATGTTGTTGTTTATATAACAGATGAAACAAATGCAACATTATTGGTTAATTCCGAAGCTATCTCTGTTGTAGATGATGTATCTTCCTCTGTTAAGTCTTTAATTACCTTTGATTGTCCAGCTAGTTGTTTATCAATAACATATACTGTGGCTGGTTTAGTTCAAGGTGGCGCTACTGAAACAAGAATAGATGACATCACACTTAAACTTACCAAGCGTGAGTCTACTGAGATTAGTCAGGTTAAACAGGAAGAGAATGTATTCTCTGCTAGGATTAATGGTTCTGATGGTGCTATTAACTCACAGAGTTCACCATTTATTGCAAATGTAGCACATACCCCAGGCACAGGTATTTACGATATTACATTTACAGCTGGTTTATTTTCTGAGGAGCCATCTATAACAACCACTGTTGATATGGAGAATCCAACTGGAACAGATAGGGCAACACTTATAAACAACTCAGATGCTACAGGGTGCAGAGTTAGGGTTCTTTCTTTTAGTAATGTGGCTACTGACCACGACTTTACAATAACAGTCATTAGACAGGGTGCAGACTACAAAAACAAAACAGTAAGTGTGGAGCGTGAACAGTCTACGTTCCATGAGGTATTGGTAGAGGAAGCTGATAGTTATATTTACCTTGATACGGCAGTTGCAAAGGTTGCAGGTGATGATGTTTCATTTGCAAACATAACTAAACAGGGTGGAACAGAGCTTTCATATAATGCTGCAACGGGAAGAATTACAGCACTGTCAGATGGTTTATATGATATTAGTGGTACATTTGCTATCAACTCAGCAGGTAATGTTAATGTTAGAGTTAATGGTACTGATATAATTCAAGCACATAAAACACAACATGCAGGTGATGAGCTTCCAATATCAACAGAGTATTATCTAAACGAAGGTGACTACGTAACACTTCATCTTGCAACAGGAGATGTTGCATCTCTTAGCAGTTGGAGATTTCAAGTAGCCAAGAAGGGTAAAGTTAAAGTAGCCTCCGTTGCCCCCGAATCAAAGGTAAAAATCCCTACGTCTGAATTAAGAATGGAGGGTGCAACATCACGAGGCACAGGATTAGAGGCTTATACTGTTAAATATAATACTTTTTCTAAAGTTAGAGGAAGTGGGATTAGTGTAGATAATTCAAATGGAACAGTTATCACAGTTATAAAAAGCGGTAAGATTTCTGTTGCAGCATCGCTATATTCTAGTGTTTCAAACTATACGATATATCTAACGAAAAACACAGCGAATGCGTCCATTGCACCAACTGAATCAGAAACCGTGGTTACATCTGGAGAATCTAGTGGTTTTGGTAATAGTATTAGTGCTGAGTTTTTTGTTGAAGCTGGAGATGTTTTAAGAGTTGCCTCCGTTTCAAACCCAACATCAGGAACTCCTGCTGTATTAGAAATCACTCACCAAGAGCAAGAAATCCAAGTAGCCGTTTCAAACGTCACACCTCAGTATGAGGATGCTGATAGTATGGTGAGACTTAACACCTCTAATGGCTATGGCTCAACTGGAACAAAAATTAGAAGGTTTTCTAATGTTTTAGATAATATTGGTTCAGCAATTACCTACACCGACTCAGCAACAGATGGTGCAAGTTTTACCATTAATGAAAAAGGATTTTACACAATATCTTATACTGACTACGAGCAAACCAGTTCTTTGCGTGTTGGTATTTCAATAAACTCGACAGAGTTATCAACCAATATATCGTCTATCAATCCAGACAATCATTTGGCATCAGATTTCACTGGACCTGCCGATGGAACAAGTGCAAACGCTTCATGGTCTGGCATTTTAAATGTAGGCGATATTATTAGACCCCATACTGATGGTTTTGCATCAAGTGGGGGTCAGGTTTCGTTCACCATCGCAAAAGTAGGTGTCCCCTCTATCGCAGAGGTAGACGTAACTCCATTTGTAGACTTCCATGAGAATAGATTTGAGTCTACCGATTGGGTAAATGCTGGACCTTTACCATTTAGTGCAGAAACTACTGCTCCTACAAAAGGTGGGACTGTAATTGATAGCTTTAGATGGCGTAGAAATGGTGACTCAATGGAAGGCATTTTACGTCTTTACTGGAACTCCGCAGGTTCTGCAGGGTCTGGTGACTATATTGTAGATGTATTTAGAGCTACTGGATACAGGATTGACAGCACTAAGTTAGACGCAGCAACAGGTGCCGATACACTAAACGCAACGATTTTAGGTTCATGTAGAGTATCAAATACTAATCTTGAGAACACAACTACCTCCAGCATAGGTGTTACTACTTACGGTAATAATGACGCTCTTAAATTTCAATTATTAAATGCATCAAACACTAACAGACATTGGGGTAGTGATGTATTTCCTTTATCTAACTCTACTGGATATTTTAGTGCTACTTTTACTGTCCCCATCGAAGGATGGACTTCCTACGAAGATAACTACGAGCGCATCTATGCAATAGAGCAGAATGAGAATGAGTTCAGTGCGAGGATAAATAATAACAGTACCGCCAGTATTGCTTCTCAGTCTAACAGTTTTATTAAAACAGTAAACAGGTCAGCCCCGGGTGTTGTTGATGTAGAATTTGTTGATGGTTTTTTTACAGAAGTCCCAGCTGTTGTAATAACCCCAATCAATTCAAATTTTTATTCAAACACAACAGCTATTAGTTCTAGTAGCGTAACTGTTAGAACTGCCGGAGATACTGGAGTACCCGCAGACTCGGCTTTTGATATTCATGTCTCTAGACAAGGTGCTGACCGCAAAGACCTAGGTAGGCAACTAGCGGTTATCTCTGATTTCCCAAGGGTTAACAAGCAACTAAGTCAAACCTTCTTATCTACTACTACTTCAACAAAGATTGGTAATATTGTAGAATTTTCACCAGCAATTAATGGCGATAGTCTCATTACTTACGATAGTTCAACTGGTAAGTATACCTGTCTAAGAAATGGTGTAAAAGTTAGTGTATCTTCATCTACAACTGGGGTTGCTGCTGACAATAACTTTATATATGTTAATGGGAGTGTTGTAGGTCAAGATACTACTGGTGCTGGATGGGCAGCAGGTTCTTCTTTTAATGGTATATTAAATAAAGATGATGAGCTTTGGGTTCAAACTGGTGGAACATTAAGTGGTGCTGCTCATTATTTCTCAATGCTTGCAGAAGCCCAAGAGCTTGAAAGAGTTACTAACGATACTCTAGGTGTTGAACATGGTTTTTACGATGGATATACATCTAAAAACGCTAGTCAGTATGTTTTGTTTAAGACAGAAAGACAGAATACTACTGGTGAACTATTACAAACTACTAATAGTGACCATACTAGGTTTACAGCTCTTAAAGATTGTTCGATAACGGCAAGTGCTAGTGGTTCTTTTTCTGGAGGGACTGGTAGAGTCTTTCTACAAGTATATGACTCAACAGACACTCTAGTTGCAACCGCAAGAGATAGCGCTAGTGCTTCTAATTACTTTAATGCCACATTAAGTTTATCGCTTTCAAAAGGTGATTATGTTGTAGTTAATACTGGAGGAGACGCTTATATTGATAGTATTTATACTATGTTCTCTATCAAAGCTGAACCCGCTTCTAAAGACACCATTATCGCTATCCCAGTACCAAAGGTAG
>JABAOH010138125.1_pt1 | contig 12948 bp, 10 predicted proteins | sample 7062181 | NCBI WGS metagenome assembly JABAOH01 (sample SAMN14538630, study PRJNA623070) | marine sediment metagenome | biome: marine biome [ENVO:00000428]; feature: marine pelagic biome [ENVO:01000023]; material: deep marine sediment [ENVO:00002113]; isolation source: pool of 5 deep marine... | reverse complement strand
TTCTGCCATTAGCTCAAGCAAGCGTGCCCGAGCTTCCCGATCCGTGATCCGGTTAGTGAAGCGTAAGCTCTCCTGTAGTAAGCTTTCGGCCTCCGTGGGTCGAACTGTATCGATGTAAACCCGTGCTTGACCACGTAACGCCCGGCTGATTCCTGCAGCGTCATTACGCCCTCGCCAGGTTCTTTCTGCCTCCTGATACCAGGCCAGCGCCTCGTCAAAGCGGCTCCTCAAACGGAAGACATCTGCCAGGTATGCTTGTAACAACGGATGTTCCGCTAAGATTTCTGGCGGAAGAGAATCGATCCACATCGTGACGGTGTCCATTCGTCCCGCACTGATCATGGATTGACCCGCAGTTTCGATCCCCACCGCAGCCTCTGTAAATGCACTGGCGGCTAACCAATGGTAGATAGTTTCTTCTGGTTTGTTGATCTCATTAAAATAACGGGCTGCGCATCTATGTAGCTCACGCTCCTCATTCGAATCCTCGGTCAACTGTTCAAGTAGAAAATCGTGAAAAAGGTGATGATACCGATAGTTCTGCTCCCCTAATTCAACAACGAACAGATCGAGTTCGCGTAGGTGTGCAAGCATTTCTGCCCCATCTGCATTGCCGGTCAATGCATCACATGCATTTGGCGTAAGTTCTAGCAGAACAGCGGTCTGGCGCAGAAAAGTTTGGATTTCATCCGGTTGGCGGTCCATCACGTCAAGCGCGAGATAGTCAAATAACGCGCTAAGAGAGCCTGGTCCATGTTCGAGGATCTCGGCTGCGCTACGCGCAGATGCGTTGCGTAATCCCTGCCACACGAGTTGTAAAGCAATAGGCCAACCCTCGGTCTTATCTGTTAAAACGGCCAGTTCATCCGCAGATAATTGCATGCCATAGGTCTCACGAAACAGTGCATCGATCTCTTCTGGTCGGAAAGCCAGGTCTTCGCGACCAATTTCAAGTACTTCGCCTTTGGCTCTCCAAGTGGTGATCATTAGACTGCTGAGTGGGTATCGTGAAGATACGATTAGATGAAGATCATGAGGGAGATAATGGATGAAATACTCGAGCAATTCGTTGACTTCTGCGCTATTCGCAACGAGGTGATAGTCGTCCACTACAAGCAAGGACGGCTGGCCAAGTGAAAGAGTCAATGAGTTGATGAACGCGTCCAGCACTTGAGACCACATTTTAGGGCTTGCCTCACTGCTCAGTTCTTGCAATACAACTTGAGGAGTATCGGGCATGTCATGTAGATTAAGACTGAATGCTCCGATCAGGTATGAGAGGAAGCGTTGAGGATCCGCATCCGCCTCGTCTACGTTGTACCAAAAAAGTGGGGGTTCGTTATCAGCCAACGCAGCGAGGGCGGTGCTTTTCCCATATCCTGTGCCAGCTTGAACCAGCGTCAGTCGGTAATCGACCGCGTCGCCAAGTCTTTTCGAGAGCGATGGGCGCGGCAAAACCCGATGATGTAGGCGAGGTGGCAACAATTTTGTACGCAGGAGCGCGGTATTACGAAGCATCGTGCTTCAGTATAGCATGGGAGTGGACCGCATCCGGGTGGATTGTTCGATATGTTGGTTAATAGCAGAAATAGTCCATCCGAGTGCATCTCTCCGGCCGACGGGATCTGTCCAACCAGGTTTCATTCAGGGTTGTCTTTGTTCAGTTTGAAGACAGAGTGATTCGTTGGGACAACTTAAGTGTCCTATTTTTCTCATAATAGGACATTGATGACGGCGTTTCAGCACGGACAATGCCAGTCAACAGCAAGTCCAGCGGGAATGGTCAGAATACGAGGCGAGAGGACTTGAAAGGAACACTGATATGGTTTATCTAGCCAATGAAATATCGCGAGTTTGATCATGCTGGGAACTTACGGGAACCGATCGAATAGAGGCTGTATCTCAAAAATATCTTCTTGGTGCCAGTTGAAAATGATGTTGTCAGGAAAGGGGCCAAGCAGCTGACTTCATCATGTACAAAACAGAGAGGCAAAGCCGATGTGATACTGAATTCACCTTGTTTATTCCGACCTGTACACCTTCGTGTCAGTTTATGCTGGACATATCAACCAGTCTATCCTGCTAACGGGTAAATACGATAGTTGAGGATCCAGAACAAGTCTCTTCCTCGCCTGTCTCAGGATTGATACCGCGCCATTGCCAGGGTCCACCTCCGGTCATGGTCCTTCCATCCTGAGAAATCGTCAAACTCCCGCCTCCAAAGGATACTCCTCTGTCCTCACTCTCAACCGCATAACCCGAAATGGAACAGCCACTTTTGGTGCCAGAACCCCCTCCAGTAGATCCTGAAATTACAACAAAGTTGCCCTCTTGAAAGACTGTGGCGATACCGCCATAGGTGTTTATACCTTCATCACAAGTCATCGAATAAGTTATCTCATTGGCGGACCAAAGCCCGTTGAGAGAAATGACCTCGATAGCAACTAGGGCGTTGTAGGGACAACCAGAATCATCTGCTTTATCAATAGCTTTGATCCAGGCTGTTCCTTCCCCTACACCAGTCACAACCCCGTCGGTATCCACTGTTAGGATATTTTTGTAGTCGTTTTTCCAGACCATTTCCATTCCGGGTGCTGGGTTCCCATCCTCGTCCAGGGTAATCACCTCCAACTGGAGAGTTTCTCCCACCGCGAAACAGGGTGTATCAGGGACGATCACCTGCACTGTACTGATTCCGCTTGTGCTCTCCGTGATATTTGACTCTTCAATAGGGCTACCAGGGCAATCAAGAAACTCAACCATTACTGTTTCGGAAACAACCTGACATTCACCGCTGCTGAAATCAAGTGAGCTGCTTTGAACCCTGATCTTCTTACACCTACAAGCCTTATCTGGATCACTACATTCGGTTTCCTCTGACTGATCCTGTGCCATGACAACCCCGTGCGATGAAAAATGTTCTAAAGTCAATTCAACCAACCCCAGATCCGGATCGTAAATCAAGTCCGTAGGAGCTAATTCATACGTGCCGTTTTCAAGGTCAATTTCGATATGAATTGGAAGTCCTCTGTTGGAAGTTCGCTGTGTTGGGAGAATGACTTTCACTGGTTTGTTCAGGTTAATATCAGTGGGGGTTATCGTGAATGCAGACATCAAACTAAGACCATTAATCTCTTGGCTTTGAATCATCGGATTGATTACACTCTCATCTAACTTGACGATTCTGACGGTTGTTGGCTCACTTACCGTCCCAGGGGGGATCTCCAAAGATATACCATGAGAGAAGTCGAATGTTCCGCCATCTGGATTGATTGTCAGATCATCGGTGTCTGCAGCCTGCTCTATAGTGGCCATATAAGTTGGAGTGATGCCATTTGAACTCACTAAGGAACCATCCAGTAGAACACAAGCGGATAATAATACTGAGATGGCAATAAAACCCACAATACAAAGTCCAATTGGATGGAGAATGTCATTTCTCATGATGCCCCCAAATTGCTTGCTAATTGTCTCGAGTAGAAGTCTTTAGGTATTACATGATTCTGGCATTCTTGTGTTCTTTCACATTTCTTTGCATTGAGAAACCCACATTAACAAAAAGTACTTTTGAGTGTTTTTCTCTTACTCTGACTGTTGTCCAAATCTGGTAATGATGGGCCCATACAACATATTGCGATTCGGGGGCTTTAGGACGTTCGATGACCTTCGACGAGTCTTGGCGAGTACAATCTCGAACCCCTCAGGTTCCAATACTTCTGGATGGAGGATGCGATGGTTGCATCGTACTCAACAATGAGAATAGGTCCCTTCATTGAGCCCCTCGGGGAACTATAAAAAGCAACCGGTAGTTGTTCAGGGGAAATTCCCTCGACCCTAGAATGCCTTGCTTCACAGTTATCACAAACACATGCCCGACTTCGCGCGAAGTCGGGCCTAGTTGATACAATGAAAGTGCCTGGCTCCCCACTACGCTGGTGTAGGACATCATCGAACACTATATGTGACAAATATCACAATATTTGTACTTATATGACGAGTTTACTAGAGAACCCATGGATGGTCAAATTTGTGATTTTCAAATCGACTGGAACAGATTAGTCGCTGGGTCCAACTAAAATGTATTGGCCCATCCTTGATCAATAGTGAACTGCGGGATTTGTTAGTCCAAGCATGTGCTAGCGGGTTAGGGGACCAACGAATCAGGGTTTTCCAGACTCGAGTTCCCAGTCGTGTATGGTGGAAAAACCTCATCCGGATGGATTAGGCATAAGTCGGTAGCAGTATGTTTCATCTGGTTAGCAATCCCGGTTAGGATCAGTTATTGGAGTTTTGAAATTCGCGGTGAAGATGAAATCTTACGCTAAAGAATTCCACACATTCTTCAACAGGTGGTTGAGTTCGTATTCAACATGATCAAACCCACAGCAACGTAAATGAGATGTCGGGGTGAGTTTTTGTGTCCCATTATTGAACTAATAGGACACTGAGTAATGGGGCGGTGGGCCTCTTCTCCCACGTGTGATTCATCTTCATCAGCTTTATCCATGAAGCGAACAGGGGTTTCCTTAGAGTTGTGGTTGTCCTGAGCATCGGGGAAGAGAGTCATCTGATTTCGATTTAGGTCCTCGGTGTGCTTCTTAGCGTAACTCAGAGTAGACAAATGGGAGATTGAATCTATGATCGCACCAGAGAGAACCTTTTACACAAGCCCCCACTGAAGTGGCCGCCAAGTTCAACCTTAATCTCAGATTGAATATGAGCGTGGGATGCGCGAGAATGGAAGGGCGGGGAGCGCCGCTCACTTCGCGAACGTTGTGCGCCATGAAGCTTGACGTTTTTCTATCAGGGTGAAAGTCCCCTGCCGTCCTTCACACTGTTGCTCTCTTCAACCTTGACGGCTGCTTAGCTAAGAGCCCTTGTGCAGTTCAACCATCAGTGGAGGTGCTTCCGCCGGCTATAGGAGGGAATATCCCAACACGGTCTCCGTCCTTGAGGCAATAATTCTCTTTGCAGATTACCCCATTGACAAAGACTATTTTTACAGTCTCGGATGGAAGATCCAGCGTTCGTAAGAGGTGTTCTACTGCTGCTCCCTCAGGGAGACTTATGCAGATCGGTTCCCCAGGCTTCTTCCCCGGGTAATTAGCTCGCAATACCCCGAACAATCGTATCTCAACCTCGATCATTAAACCATCCCCTTCACGCCCACTACCATATGATATTCACAGCAATACAGTCCAGATAACAGGCGTTGGAGGTTATTCGATCTTTGGGAAATATTGTCTATAGAGCAGCCCCATCTCGCGAGGGAACACACCTAAGCGGTCTCCCGGTGCCACATATCGGCGCAAGCCCGAATACTCCGCGTTGAGGAATAGATGCCCGACCTCATGGGATTCAATGTTCAGGCGACACAAGATGCTCTCGATCGTGTCGCCATCCTCCCACTCGACATTCACCATCGCATCCTCTGTGGCACTGATCGCAGCCGACAATCGTCGGAACTTCCCGTAAAGATGTACCTCAATCATCGAAACCATAGCTCACTCCACATAGCTTGCACCCACCATAAAAAGATAGCGATAAGATTTAGGGAGAGACCTCTCCTTGCCAGCAGTATAGCATCACCATGTTCATGGGGAACACCCTATTTGGGGACATTAGGGACTGGCTTCTCTAGCTCGAATAGATGATAACTGCCCGACTAAACTACATTGATGACTCGTCATGCGGAGTGAATCCCAGCCTCCGTAATCCACATTCGACAGAGTTACCTTCACAACCCACAACCAGGGTGTCAGAGTGAGCGATAGCGGAATGGCTCTCAACCATATGCCACAATGAACCTTGCAGCTAAATTTCCGTCATTAACATTTCCCTGATAAATCATCAGGGTTCAGACAAAGGTCCAAACCCTGAGTGCTGCTGGAATTAATGACGGTGGGATGACTAGCATTGCTCCTTCCGTAACCATCTGTAGTAAAAGGTAGCGATAAACGCAATGCTCCAAGATCGTGAACTTCAGGCGACCGCCTGCCTCTATTTTTCAGTCGGCCACTGTTCGAAGTCGTACACCGCGTCGAGCAGGTCGTCAGGCACATCGAAGACAGTGTTATGCGGCGGAAGCGGTTCCTTGGTCATGAAGTCTGGTAAGCGGTCGTGTGCTCGGGTGAAACCCGCTGCCTCATTGAATAGGCGTTCCTTACGCAGAATCTCTAGGCCCAGAGGAACAATGTCGTCGACCGTCCAATCAATGCCCAGAACGCCGGCACAAGACTCCACCATGCCCTCCAAACCTGAAGGGATGTCAAGCACGCAGAAGGCATCGAACAGGCAGTAGCCTGTTGTGTCGATGAAGGCCGTCGAGGCTTGGAAGTTGCGAGAAAGCTCGGCTTTCTCTATCGCGAAGGGGTCCATCTCGCCGCCTACTCCCAGGATCTCCGGGGCGATGGTGTAACCCGCAGTGTGATCGGCGCCCATGGTGCTGGTGGCATAGGTCACGCCGATGCCTTTCACAGCTCTCGGTTCATACGCCGGCATAGACTGCCCTTTTACGACTGGCAGCCGGGTCACGCCGAAAGCCCTTCCAGTAGTCACCGTTCCATTGCCGATGATGCGTCCAAGCGGCGTTGCGTTTCGGATCTCTTCGTGGATAAGCTTAATAGCGCCGTCAGCGTTGCCGAACTCCAGCAGATTGCCCTCCATGGCGACGGCGATGGTACCACCCATCTCGATGGTGTCCACACCGACGTCGTTGCAGGCCCAAATTAAGTCGGCAATCTTATCCAAATCATCAATGCCGCAGTTGGCGCCCAGAGCCCAAACCGACTCGTACTCCAAGACCGATACCTTAAAGCTACCGTCAGGATTAGCCCATCGGTCGGAGCATTGAATGATGCAGCCAGGGTGGCAGGCATGGCCGGTCGTACCCTCTCCATTGCGTTTGGTTATCATCTCCACCTTGGCCTCACCGCTGATCTGGTGCGTGTGCTCAAAGCGGCCGGAGGAGAAGTTTCGTGTGGGGTAGCCACCAGCCTCATGCATGATGGACGCAAGAACGTTGGTGCCGTAGGTGTTAAGAGCTCCTTCTCTCTTGGTCACGTCGTGCCCGAGCGAGGCCTCCTCAAGCTTCTTAATACCGGCCTCAAATTTCTTCTCGTCGGCGATTTGGACACCGGCGCCACCTTTATCGTCAATCACAATGGCTTTAATGCCTTTCGAACCCATCACCGCGCCCATGCCGCCGCGTCCGGCGTATCGCCCTGCTGTGTTCTCTTGGTCGTTGACACAGATCCCCGCCGCGCACATGCGATTTTCGCCTGCTGGACCGATGCCGATAATTGCGACACCTTCGCCGTGCTCCTTCCAGAGAATATTGCACACTTCGTACATCCCCTTGCTCTTCAGGTTATCGGCTGGGAGCAGCTCCGCGCCATCCTTGTTCACCTTGAGAAGCCAAAGCTTGTCCTTTTCATCAGGTTGGCCCTCGAGGATGATGGCCTTGATGCCGAGACGCGCGATCTTCTGTGACGATAGGCCGCCGGCGTTCGTCTCTTTAATAGTGCTAGTGAGCGGTGACTTACCTCCAAATGAGGTCCGGCCCGAGGTGGGAGCATTTGTCCCGCTGACAATTCCAGGAGCAATAATGACTTTGTTGTCAGGTCCAAGGGGGTGGCAGTTGGGTGGAACCTCATCGTAGGTAAGGCTTGAAGTCAACCCACGCGCGGCCCAATGGTGGTATTTCTCAGGAACGTCTTCATACTTGAAAGATAAATCACTCATGTTGACCCGTAACAATTGACTCATTGTTGCTTTCCCTCCTGGTATATGAATCTGCAGTCGACCGAAGATATGAAATGGAATCCAAATGCGGTCAATTGCCGAAGATAAAGGATCACCTTTACCCACGGTTATTTAGACAGATGTTGGAAGCGAGGTTAAACTCGCAAGCGAGGATCTATAGCCCACTACTGTGTTCTATGACATTATGTTGGTATTACGAGGAGTGATGTTAGGAGAGTCGACGAACCACTAGCTTCCATCTGACCATATTCATTATACGGCAATCTGCAATTATGTCAAATTCAGATAAAGCAGATAAGATTGCTTAGACATCGCCTAGGGGCTTGGATAGCAAACTTGATAGATTTGATTGCTGGGGAAAGAGGGAAGACCAGGAAGCATAGGGATAGAGGTGGAAGTGATGTGCGATCTCCCCTGTATGGTGGAAAAATTTCATCGGTATGTATATGCTGCAAGTCGGTCGCAGTCATGAACTCCTCCAAGCACATCGCATCGGGCGATGGGGCCCATCCTGGCTTGTTTTATTTTGGGTGTTCTTTATTCCGTATGAGGGTAGGGTGATTACTTGAAACAACTTTTGTGTCCTATTATTAGTCTAATAGGACACTGGTAATCCAAGAGTAATGAAAGATCATATTGAACGAATGGTACAGACAAAAGTGGGGAATGGCTACAGAATTGGGAGTTGAGTTTATAAAGCTAATTCAATTCTTCGCTTTGCCAATTTAGAATAATGAAACCGAACCATCATGAGTAATCTGTTTATGGGTGTTTTTGGATATCCCTATTAATTTTGAAGAATATTTAGAATTTCCTCTAGCTCTTCCTTTGTTATTTCCCCACGTGCGAATCTAAGCTTCGCCACTTTGACAGGATCCTCATTTGGGGTCTGCGAAGGTGGATGAGCTTGCTCAGGCATTGATATAGCCTGTGGCGCCCTCGCGCTCATGATCATTTCACGAGCGGCTTCTGCGACCTTTCTTGCATCGCTTTTTTCGAGATTGTCAAAAAGAAAATCTTGGCCAAATCGTGTATCAAAACCAACTTGGGAGAGCACTAAACCTGATTTGTGTAAGATATTCTGAATATCTGAGTATTGCCAGTCTGTTAGTTTATGCTTGAGGCCTCCCATAAGCGGTTCAAGCACAATTAGACGCTTGTTTGTGGCTACAATTGAGAATGGAGCTATGGGATTTTTAAGTCTGCTTTCGGTTGCACATGCAAGAACCTTTTCATCAGGCATCAAGCTTTTTAGAACTTGCTTCGGTACAACTTCAGTAGTCACATCATTCCTCCTTATTAGAGTAGGGAGAAAAGTTCCAGACCAGTTGATTCTAGCATGTGATCGATCTTGCTGCCCGTGCTTAGGTATCACAATTTCATCCCTAACTAAGAGGGTCACATCAGATGGTGCTGAGGAGTGGTGATAAAAAACTCTAACTATCAGAGATCTTGGAATGGTAGATGTAGAAGCGGGAGTGATGTCAAGTTGTAGAATTTCTACATATTCTTACGGCATATTATTAGACTCGGATTCAACATGATCAAAACCACAGCGAGATAACTAAAATGCCGAGGTGAGTTTTTGCGTCCTATTATTGGGATTATAGGACACTGACATTCTTCAGATTCGTGTTACACATGCAACGCGAAAAAAGAGCTCTGTGGGAATGGAAGCAAACCTAGGAACAGTGCATGCTCCACCAATGAACACGTAACAGGCATCAGTTTCTGATCGAAAGCTGTAAAGTTTAGATCAGATCCAGCATTATTGTGTGGCGGAGCAATTTACTGACGGTCACTTTTCCCCAATAAAATCGACTAATCGAATACGAGAGAAAAGCATCGTCAATGACGCTTGGAACTGGTGGGTTGTCCAAAACCCTACTAAAGCTGCCCCGGACGGAAACCATCAGGCAATACCCTCAGCCCCTGCCTCTAAAATTGCCTTTAGATTGTCGAAGTCGGCTTCTAATGAATTTGCGAAAGTGCGGGAGACGACCGACTCGGCTAGCTTGAAGAAGCCCCCTGGTTCTGCCTCGCCAACGACAGTGACTCTTGTGCCCTCCTCGACTGGGTCGAAGGTCGTGGAGAGCTTAAACGGGATAGGTCCAGAGGTGGCTTTTGACGAGACTTTCTCATTCGGCACGTACTCTGTGATTTCATAGGTCGACTCGATTCGACGGCCAAGAAACTTGCGAACTTCCTGGACTGTTGTGCCCACGCCAACAGGGCCCTCTGAAGTTTGCTCGGCCTCAAGAACTCCCGATTGCCATTTCGGGTCGTTTTGTTCGTCGTTTAGAAACGCGAAGACTTCCTCTATTGGTCGGTTTATTACTATGCTGTGCTCAATCTTTATCATATCGATGCCTCCTATGGGTTTTCGTCAATCGTTTTTCATCGTAGGCCATATTCTCCCGGCCATTGATGTGGGTACTCTTTCTCTGGTGTTGGAGGTTGCTTATGGGCGATTGCTGGCAAGTTCCTTGTATGACTTCATAATAAAAAGCCGCCGAGCTGCAGTCAGCGGTTTTCAAGGATATCTATTGTGTTGTTCGCGCCGCTTCAGCCGACCTCATCAAGTGCTCGAGGTGATGAGCTTAGTGAGGAGACTACCCTTTACGATATCAGTGTACTTTATTTGGGTGTAACGAATCAACTTTGTTCCGAAACGAACAATACATCTACTAGATTTCATGTCGTCCAAGAACTGTCCCTTATGAACACTCCCTCACAATGTCTTCTATGGATTGGCTTCGATTTTATCTGCCCGAAAATCTCAATAATATGAACAGGGGTCGGAAAGGTAACCGCAGTCTGTATTACACATTCATATTGTCAAGTCCATCAGTGTCCGATTATTTATATAATTGGACACTCGGCGATAGGGCGGGGCAGGGCAAATTGAATTGGGTTAATTGTCATTGGCAAGGTATACCCAATCTATTCCAACTTGTTGCGATCGAATCGCCAAGCGTTTGTCGACAGTCCAAAACTCAGCTTCGAGTTGATCTGCCAGCGCTAAGTAAAATCCATCGTATGCAGCAAATTGACCAAATTGTGATGCCCAGTGGAAGGCGCTTCTGCAGAGTTCGGGTGTTTCGGCAATCCAATCCAGGTCCAAGTTAAATGCCGTATCCAATGCTTTAAGAGCTACTTCTTCACTAATCTCGCCCATCATGTGGATTCTGTGGATAACGGAAGTTACTTCATTCAGCCAAAGGTTAGGAGCAACGACCTCAGCCTTTTCTTGGCGCCAAAGATCCCACGTCGATGCAACTATGTCGCTAAGGGGTGTCTCCAGCACGGTGTGGATTCCGATGTTGGCATCAATCACGATTCTCATTGTCGTTTTCCTCGAAGGCAGAAAGAAGGCCTGTAACCCGTTCTTCGCGCATCGCGACTATTACGTCTGCAATGTTCAGACCAATGGGTTTTCCATCCCTTTCTTCCATAATAGCTTTGCGCACTCTTTGTGCACGAAGAAGAGTTTTATCCCGGTTTTTCCAACGGGCCTCCACCGAACGGTTTTCAAAATATTCTCGGAGGATCTCCCGAACAACCTCGGAGACACTCTTTCGCTCTTCTTTTGCGAGATCAGATAATGCCCGATGCTGTTCAGGCTCAATGAGAATTTGCGTTCTGTGCATTCGTTCTCCCATGAGGCTCCTCCGAATTAATTATACATCGATATATACATCGATGTCAATCAATGCTAAGTAATTTGGAGGAAAATTTTGCCCATTTCCCTGCGGATTCGGCTCCTTTCTTCCTTAAAAAAGGGGTTGTGTCCGATTATAAGAATAATGGGACACATAGCTATGGAGTGTAAGGCCTTGACGAAGGCCAGCCCTAGATCTTCCCTTCTTATGTCCAGGACTTTTTCCTTTTAAGATGCAACAACATCCGGTTTCAGTCATCTCTTGTTTTCTTAGTGTGGTCATCTAGAACCATAAACGGAATGACACGATGACTAATCCGAATGGTGCGCTTATTAACTATACACGCAAGGGGATGCCATATAACGGCTCACTCAAGCGGATGCTGAAGGTATCAAGGATTTAGGCTTGAATACAACCTCCGGATACGCGAGGATGAAAGGGTAGGACGGTGGGTGTGCCGCTCATTATGAGAACGTTATTTTGGCTGGAGACTCATGTAGATCATCGGGTTTAAGGTGACTCTAAAACTTGGAGAGGGTTGAAAGAAATCGGATTAATCCACTCAATTTCACTCTTTGTCAGCAAGGAAGCTGATGAATCCCCACGAGGGATTGAAGCGCGAGGTACTTTTATGTTTTTTGTTTTAGATATTTATTTAGTGATTAAAGGTAAATAGACAAATGTTGTCGATGGGCCACAAGGAAAATTCAGCCACGGAATAAATCTTATTCCATCAGTTACAGCATTGCCGGTGCCAGTAGGATTCGTCGTGGAATGATACGGACCGCTATCGCTGCCCCACCAATGATAAATTGCATAAAATGACGTTTCAGGTGTGGAATTGTAAATGCCATAAGCTTGGTTATTGTAGATATTGTTGCAGATCATCTGAGGGGCGGAAGATTGTGCAAGAATCCCAGCGAATACATTCTCTAAGATTTCAGTATGTTGAATGGTTGGGGACGCATCAATGAGAGTGACCGCGCCATATTCAGTGGATCCGTAGTCGTATCCGCCGAATCGCACAATTGCATGATCGATAATAGACACAGTATCGTCACTGGTGTCGGTGAATTCGATACGTCTCCAGTCGCCTCGGTATCCGATGCTCGAGCCATCGCCATTGGCATCCCCGTCACTGGTGGTGTCATCACGATAAGAAGTGAAGATGATTGGATCGGAGGCGGTTCCCACGGCACGCAGCGCCCCATTTACGAATATGGATTTTTGTGAGCTGAACTTGACGATGACTGCAGGATCAATGGTGAGCGTGGAGCCGATGGCGATGGTGACATGGTCAAGCAGGAAGTAGCTTGTGTTCGTAATATCCCAGGTTGCATCGATGTCAAGGTCTCCGCCGCGGAGGCAGAATGCATTGCGAGCATTATCCGTCAATGCATTACCATCGAAATCCGGGAATGAGTGAAGGTCAGCAACGACCGCACACTTCTTATTTTGGCTGAAATCGGTATTTTGTATGGTTGGGGAAGCATGGACAAGGTCGATAGCGCCGTTGTAAGTG
>JABAOH010018598.1_pt3 | contig 12955 bp, 9 predicted proteins | sample 7062181 | NCBI WGS metagenome assembly JABAOH01 (sample SAMN14538630, study PRJNA623070) | marine sediment metagenome | biome: marine biome [ENVO:00000428]; feature: marine pelagic biome [ENVO:01000023]; material: deep marine sediment [ENVO:00002113]; isolation source: pool of 5 deep marine... | reverse complement strand
AGGCCCGCACCGAGGGCGTCATCGTCGGATTGACCGACGGTATCGCGCGCATTCACGGCCTGTCCGGCGTGATGCAGGGTGAAATGATCGAATTCCCGGGCAACACCTATGGGCTCGCCTTGAATCTCGAGCGCGACTCGGTGGGGGCCGTCATTATCGGCGACTATCAGCACATCTCCGAGGGTGATCGCGTCAGTTGCACCGGCCGCATTATGGAGGTGCCCGTAGGCGAGGCGCTGATCGGGCGCGTCGTCGATCCGCTTGGCCGACCTATCGATGGCCGCGGCGCCCTCCAGACCACCGAAACATCGCCGCTTGAGAAGATCGCACCCGGCGTGATCGCGCGCCAATCGGTGTCGCAGCCGGTGCAGACCGGGCTCAAGTCCATTGACTCCATGGTGCCGATCGGCCGGGGTCAGCGCGAGCTCATCATCGGCGACCGCCAGACCGGCAAGACGGCGCTGGCCATCGACACGATTATCAACCAGAAGGGGCAAAACCTGATCTGTATCTACGTGGCCATCGGCCAGANNCATTATCGTGGCGGCGACGGCGGCCGAGTCGGCGGCGCTGCAATACGTTGCCCCCTACGCCGGCTGCACGATGGGCGAGTATTTCCGCGATCGCGGCGAGGATGCGCTCATCATTTACGACGATCTCACCAAACAGGCGTGGGCCTATCGCCAGATCTCGCTGCTATTGCGGCGACCCCCAGGTCGTGAGGCCTACCCAGGAGACATTTTTTATCTGCACTCGCGTCTGCTCGAGCGCGCCGCACGCATCAACGCCGCGCATGTGGAAAAGATTACCAACGGTAAGGTCAAGGGCAAGACGGGTTCACTGACGGCGCTGCCGATCATTGAAACACAGGCTGGCGATGTGTCGGCATTTGTGCCGACCAACGTGATCTCGATTACTGACGGCCAGATCTACCTCGACACCGATCTGTTCAACGCCGGCATTCGTCCGGCCATCAACGCCGGCTTGTCGGTGTCGCGAGTGGGCGGTGCAGCACAAACGCAAATCATCAAGAAACTCGGCGGTGGCGTACGCTTGGCGCTGGCGCAGTTCCGCGAACTGGCCGCGTTTGCGCAGTTTGCCTCTGAGCTCGATGCCGCCACCCGCCGCCAAATCGAGCGCGGTCAGCGAATCACGGAGGTCATGAAACAACCGCAGTATGCACCGATGACCGTGGCGCAAATGGCGGTCTCGCTGTTCGTAGCGAACGAGGGCTATCTCGACGACATCGAGGTTGCCAAGGTGCGCGCCTTCGAAGATGCCTTGCAGGCCTACATGAAGTCGAGCCGAGCCGATCTGATGGATAAGATCAATGGCGAGCTCGAGTACACCGACGAAATTGCGGCGGCGCTCAAGGCGGCGGTCGAGGACTTCAAGGCGAATCACACCTGGTAGCAGGCGGTAGTGCCCATGGCTGTCGGCAGAGAGATACGCAAGAAGATCAAGAGCATCCAGAACACGCAAAAAATCACGCGTGCAATGGAGATGGTAGCGGCAAGCAAGATGCGCCGGGCGCAGGAACGCATGTCGGCGGCACGCCCCTATGCCGACAAGATGCGTAATGTCATCGGGCATTTGCATTATGCCCATCCCGAGTACCGGCACCCCTTTCTGGTAGAGCGTGAGAACAAGAAGGTGGGTCTGATCCTCATCACGACGGACCGTGGCCTGTGTGGTGGTCTCAACACCAATGCGATGCGCATGGCGCTACAGCGCATGAAGGCTTGGCACGACGAGGGCATAGAGGCAGAGTTATCCGTGATCGGCAGCAAGGGCCTGGCATTTTTCCGGCGCGTGGGTGCGACAATCGTCTCGCAGGTGACCCACCTCGGCGATACGCCACGCGTCGAGGACCTGATCGGGACCGTCAAGGTGATGCTTGACGCCTATGTGGATGCGCAAATCGGCCATCTGTACATCGTCTATAACAATTTCGTTAACACCATGACTCAGCGCCCGGTGCTCCAACGGCTGCTCCCGCTGCCGGAGTCAGAGGAAGAACAGCTTAAGCATTACTGGGACTATATCTACGAGCCCGACGCCGTAGAGGTGCTCGATGATCTATTGCGGCGTTACATCGAGGCGCTGGTTTACCATGCCGTGGTCGAAAACATGGCCTGCGAGCAATCGGCGCGCATGGTGGCGATGAAATCCGCGTCCGACAATGCGGGTAAACTGATCGAGGAATTCACCCTCAAGTACAACAAGGCGCGTCAAGCAGCCATTACGCAGGAGATATCCGAGATCGTCGGCGGTGCCGCGGCGTTGTAGGGCATGAGACGGGAAGCGAACCTTGCCAGGTTAAAGCTTAACAGAGGAATAGATCGATGAGTGCAGCAGGTGAAATTGTACAGGTGATCGGTGCGGTCGTGGATGTGGAGTTCCCGCGTGAAGCATTGCCAAAGATCTATCATGCGCTGACGGTCACCGACGTCGCTCTGACGCTTGAGGTGGAACAGCAACTCGGCGATGGCGTCGTACGTTGCATTGCCATGGGCTCTTCCGATGGTTTGCGCCGCGGCATGGCGGTGACCAACACCGGCGCGCCGATATCGGTCCCGGTCGGCACGGCAACGCTTGGCCGCATCATGGACGTGCTTGGGCAGCCAGTGGATGAGATCGGGCCGATCGCGGTCGAGCAGCGTATGCCGATTCACCGCAAGGCGCCGAGCTATGAGGATCAGGCGGCGAGTGCAGAGTTGTTGGAAACCGGCATCAAGGTGATCGACCTCATGTGCCCGTTCGCCAAGGGCGGCAAGATCGGTCTGTTCGGCGGCGCCGGCGTCGGCAAGACCGTCAACATGATGGAGCTGATCCGCAACATCGCCATCGAGCACGAGGGCTACTCGGTGTTTGCCGGTGTCGGCGAGCGCACCCGGGAAGGCAACGACTTCTACCACGAAATGAAGGAAGGCGGTGTGCTCGACAAGGTGGCGCTCATTTACGGCCAGATGAACGAGCCGCCAGGCAATCGTCTGCGCGTCGGCTTGGCGGGGCTCACGATAGCCGAGCACTTCCGCGACGAAGGCCGCGACGTGCTGTTGTTTATCGACAACATCTACCGCTATACCCTGGCGGGCGTGGAGGTGTCGGCGCTGCTCGGACGTATGCCATCTGCCGTGGGCTACCAGCCGAACCTGGCTGAGGAGATGGGCATACTGCAGGAGCGCATTACCTCGACCAAGTCGGGCTCGATTACCTCGGTGCAGGCGATTTATGTGCCAGCGGACGACCTCACCGATCCGTCGCCGGCCACCACGTTTTCGCATCTCGATGCCACGGTGGTGTTGTCACGCCAGGTGGCGGAGCTGGGCATCTACCCGGCGGTCGACCCGCTCGATTCCACCAGCCGCCAGGTCGATCCGAACACCATCGGTGAAGAGCATTACCGCACGACGCGCGACGTGCAGGCGACGTTGCAGCGCTACAAGGAGTTGCAGGACATTATCGCCATTCTCGGTATGGATGAGCTCTCTGAGGATGACAAGCTCACGGTTTCGCGTGCGCGCAAGATTCAGCGTTTCCTGTCGCAGCCGTTCTTCGTCGCTGAGGTGTTCACCGGCACTCAAGGCAAGTACGTACCGATGAAAGAAACCATTCGCGGTTTTCGCGGTATCGTCGATGGGGAGTATGATCATCTGCCCGAGCAGGCCTTCTACATGGTTGGCGCTATCGAGGAAGCGGTCGAAAAGGCAAAAACGGTTTAACCTAAGGTGAGGCGAAGGGTGTTAGGCGTGAGGCAAGAGGTCTGCGCACACGGCCGACATGATCGTCTAACGCCTCACACCTCACGGGGCTTGTAATATGGCCATGACCATGCACGTAGATATCGTGAGTGCCGAGGAGGAGATCTACTCCGGCACGGCGGAAATGGTGTTTGCCCCGCTGGCAACCGGCGAGGTCGGCATTCTGCCTCGACACGCGCCGTTGCTGGCGCGCATGAAGCCGGGGGAAGTGCGCATCCGGATGGGAGGCGAGGACCAGTATTTCTACGTCTCGGGCGGTGTACTCGAAGTGCAGCCGCATGTGGTCACAGTGTTATCGGATACCGCCATTCGCGCCAAGGACTTGGACGAGGCGGCGGCGGTCGAAGCGCAGCGGCGCGCCGAGGAGGCGCTCAAGGACCGCACGGCCGATATCGACTACGCCAAGGCGCAGGCCGAGCTGATCGAGGCGGTTGCGCAGCTGCGCATGATCCGGCGCTTGCGTGAGCGCCTGAAGAAGTAGGCGCCCTGCGGCCCACCGACTCCGGGTACGCCAGCCAAAGCTAACTTATTGATAATCCTTCAGAGATTCATCGGATTCGCCAGCGGGTGGCGACGGATGCCGCGTGCGTGCGGCTAGGCAAGCGTGGGCTAAAGGGGGTATCGTCTTTTTGGCTGTGCGCTGAGCGGTTGGCTGGCGTGCTGTCCTAGCACCGGCAATCGCCGCGAGCGGGCTGCTATCTTAATAGAAGTAACGCGTGGCTGGCGCGGCAGCCAGGTCGACATTGTGCAGGTGCACCGCCTGTGAAGCACAGGATGCCAGCGTTCATGGCAAGAATGTTTCTGCATCTCGTTATACGAATATTCGCCATTCCATGAGTCTGGAAGTCATTATTCTCGCCGCGGGCGAAGGCACCCGAATGTACTCCGCCATCCCCAAGGTGATGCATACGCTCGGCGGTAAACCCTTGCTGGCTCATGTCATTGACGCTGCGCGTACGCTCGAGGCCACTGTGATCCATGTGGTCTACGGCCACGGCGGTGAACAGGTGCGCGAGAACTGGGCCGCTGCCGCCGATTTGCGCTGGGTGCTGCAGGCAGAGCAGCACGGTACGGCGCACGCGGTCCTGCAGGCATTGCCGGCGGTCGCAACTCATGCGCAGCTGTTGGTGCTTTATGGCGATGTGCCGCTGATTCGGCCGGCCACCTTGCGCGCCTTGGTGAATGCCGCAGACGCAGACACGCTGGCGCTGTTGACGGTCGAGCTCGATGATCCTACGGGCTACGGGCGCATCGTCCGTGACGACGCCGGCCGCGTGATCAAGGTCGTCGAGCAAAGGGATGCCACGGCCGACGAGCTCGCACTACGCGAAGTTAATACCGGCCTGCTGGCGGCTCCTGCAGCTCGATTGAACGCATGGTTGGCGCAGGTTGGAAAGGAAAATGTCCAGGGCGAGTATTATCTCACCGACATCGTCGCCATCGCCGCTCGCGATTCGTGCAACGTCGTGAGCTGTCAAGCGCCGACACAGTGGGAGGTCGCGGGCGTCAATAGCAAGGCTGAGCTTGCCAGGCTGGAGCGCAGGTACCAGCAAGAGCAGGCGCAGGCGCTAATGGCCAGGGGCGTGACGCTGCTCGATCCGGCACGTTTCGATTTACGTGGCGAGCTCGAGGTCGGTCGCGATGTGGTCATCGACATCAACGTCGTCCTGGAAGGCAAGGTAGTCTTCGGTGACGGCGTGCACATCGGCCCGAATAACCTGGTTCGCAACAGCTGCATCGGTGACGACAGTAATATTCTTGCCAATTGTGTCATCGAAGATGCGATTATCGGCAGAAAATGTCGCATCGGGCCGTTTACGCGCCTGCGCCCAGGGCCGGAGCTGGCAGACAACGTTCAGGTGGGTAACTTCGTCGAGATCAAGAAATCCCGCGTGGGAACCGGCAGCAAAATAAATCACTTGAGTTATGTGGGCGACACCGTGGTGGGCAAGAACGTCAACATCGGTGCCGGTACAATCACCTGCAATTACGACGGTGCGAACAAGCATCAGACGATAATCGGTGATAATGTCTTCATCGGTTCCGACACGCAGCTGGTAGCGCCGGTCACGGTCGGCGCGGGAGCGACGATTGGCGCCGGCTCGACGATTACCAAGGACACGCCGGGGGACGCCCTGACCTTGAGTCGCGTCCCGCAACGGACCCATCGTGGCTGGAAACGGCCAGTGAAAAAAAAGTGAGGTGTCGAGTGTCGGGCGTGAGGCGAACGACGCAAACAGCGGCCGTCGTTTTATTGCTCCTCACTCCTCACTCGTCGCGCCTCACGGGGAGTTGATATGTGTGGCATTGTCGGCGCGATTTCTCCGCGCAATGTGGTTCCGATCCTCATAGAGGGTCTCAAGCGCCTTGAATATCGAGGCTATGACTCTGCCGGGCTCGCGGTATTAAACGGCGGCATCCAGCGTGTGCGTCGCATCGGGCGCGTCGGCGAGATGGAAGCTGCCGCCGCCGCTTCGCGGTTGAGCGGCTTTATCGGCATCGGCCACACGCGCTGGGCAACGCACGGGGGTGTCACCGAGCCCAATGCGCATCCGCATGTCTCGCGCGGTGAAATCGCCGTGGTTCACAACGGTATCATCGAAAACCACGACGCTCAGCGCAAGCGGCTGGAAGAGCTCGGTTATAACTTTGAATCGCAGACCGACACGGAAGTCATCGCGCACCTGGTCCACCATTATCTAAGCGAGCTCGGCGATCTTTTGAAGGCTACGCAAAAGGCGGTGCAAGATCTGGTCGGCGCCTATGCCATCGCCGTGTTCTCGCTGCACAATCCCGAAGTGCTGATGTGCGCGCGTGTCGGCTGTCCCCTTCTGATTGGTCTCGGCGAAGGCGAGAATTTCGTGGCCTCCGACGTCTCGGCAGTGCTGTCGGCGACACGCCGGGTCATCTATCTCGATGAAGGCGACGTTGCTGAAGTGACGCGCGAACGGGTGCGCATCTTCGACGGCGATGGCCGGCCGGTCGAGAGATCGGTGCATGTGTCCGACGTCTCGCTTGCCTCGCTCGAGCTTGGCCCGTACAGCCATTTCATGCAGAAGGAGATTCACGAGCAGCCGCGGGCGCTGACTGACACCATCGCCCAGGTCATCGCGGAGGGCGTTTCGCCGGTGCTGTTCGGCGAGGGCGCCGCCGAGGTGTTCGCCAACATCGACTCGGTGCAGATCATCGCCTGCGGCACGAGCTACTATGCTGGCTCGGTAGCGCGCTACTGGCTCGAGGGCGTTGCCAAGGTTCCGTGCAATGTGGAGATCGCAAGCGAGTATCGCTATCGCGATGTCGTTGCCAATGCGCGTCAGCTCGTGGTCACGATCTCACAATCGGGCGAAACGCTCGACACAATGGAGGCGCTAAAGCGCGCCAAGGAGCTCGGACACCGACACACGCTCGCCATCTGTAACGTGCGCGAAAGCGCCATCCCACGCGCCTCGGAGCTGGTGTTCTACACCCGTGCCGGTGCTGAGATCGGCGTGGCCTCGACCAAGGCGTTTACCACGCAGCTGGCGGCGTTGTTTACGTTGACACTGGCGCTGGCCAAAGCCAAAGATCGGTTGTCGCCTGAAGCTGAAGCTGGGCATCTCGAGGCATTGCGCCACCTGCCGGGCAGCGTGCAGCACGCGCTTAACCTCGAGCCACAGATTCGTGTCTGGTCGGAACGTTTTGCGGGCAAGGAGCATGCGTTGTTCCTCGGCCGCGGCGTGCACTACCCGATCGCATTGGAAGGCGCACTCAAGCTGAAGGAAATTTCCTACATCCATGCCGAGGCGTATCCGGCCGGCGAGCTCAAGCACGGCCCGCTGGCCCTGGTTGACGCCGAGATGCCGGTGGTGGTGATTGCGCCAAACGACGCGCTGCTCGAGAAGGTGAAGTCGAATATGCAGGAAGTGAGCGCGCGCGGCGGTGAGCTTTACGTGTTTGCCGATCTCGACAGCCGCTTCACGGCAAGCGAGAACGTGCACGTGATCCGCACGCCGCGGCACGTGGGCGTGTTGTCGCCGATCGTGCACGCCATCCCGGTGCAGTTGCTCGCCTACAATGCGGCGCTCGCGCGTGGCACCGACGTGGATAAGCCCCGCAACCTTGCAAAGTCCGTGACGGTTGAGTGAGACTGGCGCTAATCGACGCCCTACTCCCAGCAACCGGTGCGCGCCGATTTTTTGCGCTTCTTTTTACTCACCACCGCGTCAGCCTCGGGGCTTAACTCGGGTTCGAAGCCATCCTGTTTCGCGAACCACTTGTGCGCCTTATAGACCTGACGGCGTTTTTCATACCAGGGTTTCGATTTAGAGAGCTTGAACTTTTTCTGGCCCGGGCGCAGCTCTACCGCCACCGACAGATTGCGCAAGCGCGCGTAGAAAATGCCGGCGAACTCGCGGGAGAAAATGTCCAGCTCGCCGAGAACCTCGAAGCGGTCACCCCTCATCTCTAGGTCTTCGACCGCCACCGCCTTGTCCTCCATCTTGAAGTCCGCGCGTGCTTCGATATCCTTGACCGTAAGCATGTTCTTGAACCAGCGGACAATGCCCTTTTCCTCTGCCAAGAACACCACCAGCGGGCGCGTGTCGCGCAGGCTCATTTGGATGTGTGCATCCAGCTGCGCCGGGGTCGTGAACTGACCTTTGCCTTTGGGCAGCTCGAAACGCGCCCACCAGCCGGTGTCGGTCTGAATTCTTTCGCTGCCGACATAGCCGTTATTGAACTCAATCGTCGTTCCGGCCATATCGAAGAGTCGCATTTCCATGTCGCCGTTTTCGAGGCGCGCCTTGAGTTTGAGGTCTCCGACCAGCGTCACCTCGTCAAATTGGACGATAACCTTCTCTGCACTCAAGGTGATGTTGCCGGAGGCGGAGTTGGTGGTGGCGTCGAAATCGAAGTGGCTGCGAATGCGTCCGCGACCCTGGTAGATGAAAATACACGATTCCGGGGGGATATAGCTGTTGTAGGCGCCGAAATTGGGCAGATTCGATTCCGGCAGATCGATGGCGATCTTCACGTCCGTGAAGGGGTCGGTCAGGTCGAGCCGCTCGGCGGTGCCGGTGACCGTAAAACCGTTGCCGAAGACGTACTCTTCGTCAAAGCGCGCGAAGCCGAAGTCGTTTAGCGCGACGCTCACCGTCGAAATTGTCTTGCCGCCCGTTTGCCTTACCATGCCCCGGACCTTTCCTGAGCCATGGGCCCGGTAGTCCATGAACTGGGCCTGGATTTCGTCGGAATCAACGGCGAACCGCGTGCCCGGCATCAGCACCCCCTTTTTTACTTCGACTGTAGCTTCCAGCTGACCTGCTCCGTCGAGCTTCAGCCACGGTGCTCGGCGGAAGTAGCCCTCGAGGAAATGCAAGTCCGGTACGCGGCCGGCGAGGCTGATATTGGCGGAGACTGCGCGCAGCGATGCGCGGTTTTCGATCTCTTTCAGCGTCAGGCGATCGAAGGTGGAGTCAAGGTTGAGATTCAGGTTTTCGACTGCGCGGCCCTGGCGCAGCACAAGCCTCGCGGATTTGAGGCGCAGCGTTGTCCCGGTGATGGCCAACGGCCCCTCGTCGAGTACGATCAAGCCGGTGCCTGCGATGCCGTCGCTTTCTCCGTAACGCACATTGGCACTGACTTTGAGCTCACCGGTAAGGCGCATCTCCTTTTTCTGAGCAATTACCAGCTCCTTGCTTATGAGGTCGACCCGGCCGATCGCCGACGACTGGCCGGCAGCGGTTTGAAAGTTGGCCTCAAGGCGCCCCTGAGTTTTTCCTATCCGCAAGCGAACATCCGCGGGGATGTATTTGCCGAAATAACTCAGGTCCGGGATTTGCGCCGCAGTGCGCAGCGAGGCTGACGATGCACGCAGCAGCGCCGAGGTGTTGTCGAGATCGAGCGTATGCGTGGCAAACTCGGATTCAAACTGAAGGCTAAGATCCTGAGCCAAAGTCCGCCGCCGCTCTCGCATCTCCGCGGCATCCAGGCTGAGCGCAGCCCTCAGGATCTCCAGATGCCCCCTGTCACCGAGGACCAATAACCCCTTTTTGCCAGGCCGCTCGGCGCCATAGGCCACATCACTGCTGAGCGTCATGTTGCCGCGCAGCGCCAGATCCCCGGATTGGGCATCGAGCCCTTTTACGCTCAGGCCAATGTAGCCTTGCGCCAGTGCTTCCTTAGCTGGGGTTTGCAGGCGCGCCTGTATCTCGGCGGCACCGCCGCGGATCTGCACAGCGTCTTTTGTTGGCAAGTAGTCGGCGAGCTTGCCCAGGTCGGGTAGCTGTGCGGCGAGCTGCAAGTCGCCCGACGTGATACTTAACAAATCGAGTGGCCTGTCCTTGTCCAAGGTCGCGTGGCCGAACTTCGTACGAATCGCAAGCGACAGCGCCCGGGCCAGCACGCGTTCTTGCTGGCGCACCGTGGTGTTGGGCATGGCCAGCGTCAACTGCGTGATTCTTAGCGGCACGTTGGCGGTGAGCCGCACGCCCGTTTCGTCCGCGACGGGGCGGTACTGCAACTCGGTGCCGATGCGCAGGTCGCCATCCAGCGTCAGATCTGCGTAATCCGCTGCCAGCCCCTGTGCCGAGAGTTCGACCAAACCCTGGGTGGCGAGCGTCAGCGCCGAGCCTTCGGCGCGCAAGCGCAAATGGCCGCCGCCCTTTCTGATCGTGAAGCCGAGCTCTTTGGGAATCCATGTGTTCATTACGGTGAGATCCTTCAGCTCGATATCGGGCGCGTCAATGGTCATCCTCAGGTCCGCAAAGGGATCTCGCAGGTCAAGCTCGGCGCTTTTGCCCCCGAAGCTCAAGTCGCGGCCGCGCAGCAAGGTTTTTTGTTGCATCGGCAACCCCACTTCGAAATCCGCCAGGGCGACCGAGATGGTGGCCACTGCCCTCCCGCGCTCGCGCTCGACACGACCTGCAATCTTGCCGGGACCCCGGGCAGCGATGCCAAACTCGAACGCCTTGGTCGAGAGGTTTGCCGTCGATACCGTGAAATTCGATTTCGGTGCCAGCACGCCTTTCCGCAATTGCACGTCGGCCTCGAGCCGACCTTCGCCCGCGATCTGAAACCACGGCGCCTTGCGAAAGAAAATCTTGATGAAGTCGAGATTGCCGACCTCGCCTTGGATCTGTACGCCGGCGCTGATAAAGGGCAACATCGCTAGGCCCTTTTGCTCCTTCGGCTCGAAGCGCTCGAGGGTGACCCCCGCGTTCAACGCGACCCCCTCCACCGCCAGCGTTTTTCCTATCCAGGCTTTGCCGGAGCTAAGCGAGATATTCGCTTCAGGCACCTCGATCGTCCCCTGCACGACGTGGGTCATGCCGCCTTGTACTTGACCTTGGCCTTCGAAGCGGAAACGGTTGATCCAGATCTCGCGCAAACCGGAAATCCGCGCGTTGCGCAGCTCGATGGTCCAGGGATGCTCGATTTCCCGCCGCGGGTAGAGCTGCTCGGGCGGGCGTGTCGGCGGATTGCTGAGGCCGGGGATGTCGGGGAAGAGCTCGCTGTCTTGGGCGGGCGCCGACCCCGGCGGCAGGCGTTCGCGCATGTGAAAGCTGAGGCCGCTGCCGCTGACCGCGGTGGTGCGAAAACGCTTAGCGGTCAGTGCCCACAGCGATACCGACGTAGTAATCTCGTCGACCCGCGCGTGCCACTGGAACTTGCGATCCTGGCCACGGATCTGCAGTGCTTCGAGGTGCACGACCCCGGGCACCACTGTCCAGCCACTTCGCCAGTGCAACCAAAGCTTCTCGGGCTTGCGATTGATGACGCCAAATGCACGCTCGGAGTTGAGAAATAGGTTGGCGCCGACGACATACGCCACCTCAACCGCGAGGAGCACGAATGCGGCGACGACAAACCATCGGCGCGCAGAATTTTTCATGGGCTTTCGCAGGCGCTGCTAGGCGTGATTGTCGGAACGATGGAAGAATTGAATTCTACCGCAAACGCTCGGACTACGAGCAATATTCCCCACTGACGGTGCGGCTGGCGCCGGCGCCGATGGCCTAAGAAGTCCTATTGTGCGCCGGGGGACGCTGGCTTGGTGTCGATGGCGGGGAACCACAAGAGCTTGAGCAAGCCACCCCGCGCGCACACCTGCAGCAGATGCTTGAGCTCATCAAACGGCGTCGCCGGAAAGCGCGCCTGCAGCGCCTGCACGCTGAAGGGCCTCTCTTGTTCGGCGAACCAGCCAATGATGTCGGCATATTGGCGCGGGGTCTCCACGCTTGCGAGCGTGTGCTGCATGCCGTTTTCGTCTCTGAAATTGATGCGCATCCACTGCAACGCCTCTTGGCCGTCGCCAGCTGGCTCTGCCGACACGCTGGTATTGGGAACGCGCTGGAAACGCGTCCGCTCATCGATGCCCTCGAGCCGTTGTTCTTCGGTCAAGCTCGGCAGGATCAGGTCTCGCGCCGATAGGGCGCTCACGGCGTTCGGCAGTTCTCGCAGCAGCTCTTCGGCGCGGGCCAGCGCCTGCTCGCGCTGTGTGCCATTGCCCCACGCGCCGTATAAAGGTGTGCGCCAACGCGGGTCTTGCAATAAGACAGGCCGCAGCTCATCCAGCAGGCAATTGATGGCGGGTGGCGGTTCTATGACGATGGCCACCGCGAGCGAATCTTGCTTGACAAAGGTGCGATGCCACGTGCCGCGCGGAAAGAACAGCACGGAACCGGGTTTCATTTCGGTGGCGGTGAATTCGGCCGTTCGCCAGTCGGGAAAGCCATTGCCGCTTTGCGTATAGAGATCTTCAAACGGCATGGTGCCGGGCGAATATTGCATACCGTAGGGAGCGCTGATCTCGCGCACTGGCGCGAGCTCGAAACGCTTGGTGCCGTACAGCTGGATGGAGATGATGTCATTGGGATCGTAATGACAGGCTGCGCCGTCCTCGCGCGGCGATGCCCAGACTGTCATCCGCGTTGAACCCACGGCGATGCCAAGATCGTTTTCTAGTTGCTCCAGGAAGGTCTGCGCCCCGCGTATGTAGGGAGCGACGTCGTCGAAGTACAGCGTGAGCCCCATGTGGAACAGCTTCTGCGCATAGCTCGGGTCGCCGGGCACCAAGTAGCTGGTCTTGGCCCCGCTACAGAACGCGAGCCGCCCACGGTAGACACGGGCAAGTGCGCCGATACTGCTCAGCTCACGGCAGCGCAGGAACTCGGGCAAGCGCGACGGTTCACCCTGGGCGACAAAAGTCTTGT
>JABAOH010007381.1_pt3 | contig 12955 bp, 8 predicted proteins | sample 7062181 | NCBI WGS metagenome assembly JABAOH01 (sample SAMN14538630, study PRJNA623070) | marine sediment metagenome | biome: marine biome [ENVO:00000428]; feature: marine pelagic biome [ENVO:01000023]; material: deep marine sediment [ENVO:00002113]; isolation source: pool of 5 deep marine... | reverse complement strand
TTCGATGACCGGAGACATTGATGACATCATCGACACGGCCCATGAGCCAAAAATAGCCATCGCCATCTTTTCGGGCCCCATCGCCTGTAAAATACATTCCAGGGTATTGAATAAAGTAGGTCTCCTGAAACCTCTGGGGATCACCAAAGACTGCGCGGAACATCCCAGGCCACTGTTTTCGGATGACCAGGTAGCCCCCCTCGTTGGTTTCACATTCCGACCCGTCTTCTCGAACCACAGCTGCGTCTATCCCAAAAAATGGGACAGTTGCTGATCCTGGCTTCAGAGAGATTGCGCCAGGCAGGGGCGAGATCAAGATTCCACCTGTCTCGGTCTGCCACCAGGTATCGACGATAGGGCACTTACCGCGGCCCACCACAGCATGGTACCACATCCAGGCCTCAGGATTGATGGGCTCTCCAACAGAACCTAGGAGTCTGATACTGCTGAGGTCATGTTTCTTCACCCATTCGTCCCCTTCCCTCATGATCGCCCGGATGGCTGTCGGCGCGGTATAGAAAATCGTTACTCTGTGTTTTTCCGCCACTTCCCAGAAACGGTCCGGTTTCGGATAGTTGGGTACTCCCTCGAACATCAAGCTCGCTGCGCCGGCAGCAAGTGGACCATATACAATGTAACTATGGCCAGTCACCCACCCAATATCTGCCGTACACCAGAATATATCTTCATCCCGGTAGTCGAAGACCCACTCAAAGGTCTTCTTTACATAAAGGAGATATCCCGCCGTGCCATGGACGATCCCTTTGGGTTTTCCTGTACTTCCGCTGGTATAGAGAATGAATAGGGGGTCCTCAGCATCCGTCGGTTCAGCCTCGCAATCCCCTTCGATGTCTTCTGTCGCCATTTCTTCGTCCCACCAAGTGTCCCGGCCGAGCTCCATCGATGGATTGGTCTTCGCTCGATTGACCACGATCACATGCCTCACCGTGGGGCACTCCTGGAGTGCAATGTCTGCGTTTCTCTTGAGTCCAACTCTCCTTCCTCCCCGAAGGCTCGTGTCTGAGGTGATCAGCAGCTTCGCATCACAATCCTTTATCCGATCTCTCAAAGCCTCTGCACTGAATCCTCCAAAAACAACGCTGTGAACCGCACCGATCCGTGCACAGGCAAGCATCGCAATGGGAAGCTCTGGGATCATCGGGAGATACAAGGCCACCCGGTCACCCTTCTCCACTCCTTTCTTTTTGAGCACATTGGCAAACATGCAAACTTCACGGTGAAGCTCTAGGTAGGTGTAAGTCCGGCTCTCTCCAGGGGGTTCCCCTTCCCAGATGATCGCGACTTTGTCTTTTCCCTCCGTATCGAGATGTCGGTCGAGGCAATTATACGATGCATTCAGTTTACCCCCATCAAACCATTTCGTGTTCGGACTCCCAAGGCCACCCTCGAGAACCTTGTCCCATTTCTTGAACCAATGAAGTTCTTCAGCATACTCGGCCCAAAATCCCTCGGGATCCTCGATCGATCTTGCATACATCCTCTCGTATTGAGCCGTACTCTGAATATAGGCGTTTTCGACAAAATCCTTCGGCGGCTCGAACCGCCGCGACTCCTCCATCATGGATGTTATGCTTTTTCTACCCAAATCCATGACGCACCCCCAATATCATGACTCCGTTTTCAGCTGTGCCATGTGTCGTACCAAGGTGTCTCACCACACACCACACGCATCGCTGAACTTTAATATACACTGCTCGAGCTATCAGATGAAGGTTCTCCAGAAATGGTCAGCCCCCAACCAGTTGGAATACCGACGATTCAAAAGAATCTCCCCGCGACGGGATTCCGTTAGTTTACGGGGAGGGAGGGCTGAAGACAACGGAAACTTCTCACTCGGTCCATTGGGTATCGATTCCGCTATCGATTTAGGTTAAGATGACTATGCCATTTTTCAGGCGATCTGCGGTTATCTGAAGAGACCGAGGAGAAACGTTCAACTTAAGTAAATGCTGTTCCTAGTGTATGGGCGTAGCCGGGGTCCCCGCCTGATCTGAAAAACTCTCAAGAGCCGTGCGGATTTTTTCGAGCGAGGGATTTTAAATGCCGGTCATCGATTTTCATTTTCATATCACCCAGGTTGACGCATACAACGAATGGTTTTCTAAATGGGCCAGTAAGATGCATGGTCCCGACACTTTAGTCAATTTCCGGAAGATCCTTGCCTCACCCGAGTCGACCCTCCATTTTTTGGACGACCAGGGAGTCGACTATGCCGTCACCCTGGCGGAGTATAACCCTATGGTGACGGGGATTTGCTCGAACGAGAGAGTCGGCGATTTTTGTAAAGGGAGCGAACGCCTCATCCCTTTTGCCAGTATCAACCCCTATGTAACATTCAACGCCGTGGCAGAACTGGATCAATGTGTCACTGATCACGGATGCCGAGGGCTCAAGCTCTACCCGACGTACCAGCACTTCTACCCGAACGAAAATCGGCTCTTTCCGCTTTATGGCCGCGCTCAGGAACTCGGAATCCCCATCATGTTTCACACAGGCTCCTCCACATTTCCAAACGCCCTGATGAAATACGGAGATCCCTTGGCCCTGGATGAAGTGGCTGTGTTTTTCCCGCGGCTGACTCTCATTCAGTCTCACAGCGGCAGAGGCTTTTGGTATGATCGTGCTTTCTTTTTGAGCGTCTTACACGAGAATGTGTACATGGACATCACAGGTCTTCCCCCTAAGAATCTTCTCAAGTATTTCCCAGATCTGGAAAAGAATCAGGACAGGATTCTTTTCGGATCTGACTGGCCGGGTGTCAAAAGCATCCAGGACAACATTAACGCCATCCAAAGCCTGCCAATTGGTGAGGAGGCCAAAGCCAAGATTCTGGGGCTCAATGCAGCGAGGGTTTTGAAGATCAACGTCTCCTAAGGACCGATTTTGGAAAGATCGACACCAGAAAAAGTGCCCAACGTCGAGAGGCCAACCAAAGCAGTTGTCAACCTTCGAGCCATCTCCCAGAACATTGCCAAAATCCGAAAACGAATTGGCCCCGAGAGGAATCTCATGGCCGTGGTCAAAGCCGACGGATACGGCCATGGATCAGTGGAAGTGAGTCGAGCAGCTTTGGAGAGCGGGGCTGACTGCCTTGGCGTTGCCCTACCCGAGGAGGGTGCCATTCTCAGAGAGGCGGGGATCGATGTCCCCATTCTGGTCCTCGGCACGATTCAACCCGACGAGGCATACAAGACAGCCGATTCCCAGTTAGAACAGACCGTGTGCTCGATGGAGCCCGTGGAGGCATTAGACCAGCAGGCTCGCCAAGCCGGTACTCGTATCAATGTGCATATCAAGGTTGACACCGGCATGGGCCGGATCGGAGTGAAGCCTGAGGACGTATCTGCCTTCGTCCGCAGGATTCTCAAATTCGAAAATTTGAACGTAAAGGGGATATTTAGCCACTTCCCGTCAGCAGATGAGGCGGATAAAACCTTTTCCAAGAGACAGATCGAGATTTTTGATCAGGTCGTTCGAGAGTTGGCGCTTTCGGGGATCACGATACCTCAGAAACACATGGCCAATAGTGCCGCCGTTTTGGACCTTCCACAATCGTACTACGACCTTGCCAGGCCTGGAATCATGATCTATGGGCTCTATCCCTCTGACCAAGTCAGCCGCAGCATCGAACTGGAACCGGCCATGACCCTCAAGACGAGGATCTCCTTTCTCAAAACGGTTCCTCCAGGCACTCCCATCAGTTATGGGCGGACTTTTGTGACCCAGAGGGAAACGAGCGTCGCCACCCTTCCCATAGGATACGGCGATGGATATAGCCGGTTGCTGTCGGGACGGGGAGAGGCACTGGTCAACGGCCACCGAGTGCCATTGATCGGCCGTGTTTGTATGGATATGTGCATGATCGATGTATCTCAAGCAGGAAATGTCAAGCCAGGAGACGAGGTAATCCTCTTTGGTGAGGAACTCTCGGTCGATGAGATCGCTGCCAAGGTTGGCACGATCAATTACGAAATCGTCTGCGCCGTTGGAAAACGGGTCCCCAGGGTTTATGTTGGATAACCCTCTCATCCACTCCTCAAGTTGAAGTTGCTCCACTCACCCGGGATTTTGTTTCATCAATAATATCCTTCGAAATCGCCAAGCAGCATGATCATTATCAGAAAAGGGGGCTATTTGATCCAGGAATATTTGATCTTAGGCTCGGGTGGACACTGTCTAATGTATGTCCAAAAAAAGGCTCACGACGATTGCCCAAGGAGATAACAAAAATATTGACATGGTTTCAAGATCTGCTAGTATAGTTTTTATCGTGCGCTTCCGGACTTGAAGCTGGAAACGGGGCGAAGCAGAAGCTGAGTGGATGTGAGGCCCGTTCTTTCGGTACGAAATGACGGGCCTCTGTTTGTTGGGGGGGCTAGCTGACATGAAGTGCCCGGAATGCGGTGAGGTGAATTCACTGGGTCGTAGATTCTGCGGTGAGTGTGGCTATCACTTCAGGCAAAACCACGAACCGCCTCCAATCGACCACAAAAAGCCACCACCCTACACCCCAAAACACACCGATGAAATTATCAAGACAAGGAGCGCTCTCGAGGGTGAGCGCAAAATCGTGACGGTCCTTTTTGCCGATGTAGCGGGATCTACGCGTATTTTCGAGAAGCTCGATCCGGAAGAGGTCCACAATATCATGGATGGTTGCTTCAAAATCATGATGGATGAGGTTCACAACTACGGAGGTACGGTCAACCAGTTCACAGGCGACGGGATTATGGCCCTTTTTGGTGCCCCTTTAGCTCATGAGGACCATGCACGGAGGGCTTGTTATGCGGCCCTCGGAATACAGAGAGCACTCGAGGCGTATGCAGAAAAGGTCAAGGCCAGGTTCGGAACGGAATTCAAGATGCGGATTGGCCTCAATTCCGGGTCTGTGGTTGTGGGCTCTATCGGAGATGATTCTCGCAGGGATTATACCGCTGAGGGAGATACGGTGAATTTGGCCTCCAGGATAGAGACCCTCGCCGATCCTGGAAACATCCTGATCTCCAATAATACCTATCATCGAGTTAGTCATGACTTTGAATTTCTGGCCCTGGGCAAGTTCAAGATCAAGGGAAAAGAGAAACTCCATGATGTGTACAGGCTTGTTGATAAGACATCCCGGCCACAGATTGATTCAGAATGGACGATCCATTCTGAAATGGTGGGTAGAGACCGGGAGTTGGACAGGTTGGAGCTCCATGTCTTAAAGGCAAAAAATGGGGAGGGCTCTATCGTAAATATTGTGGGAGAGGCAGGCATCGGCAAGTCAAGGCTCATTGCGGAGCTGAAAAAACGAGAAACCCTAAGAGGCACTCTGGTCCTTGAAGCAAGGGCAGTCTCAATAGGCGGGAATCTCAGCTTTTATCCCATCATTGAGATGATAAAAGGTTGGGCTGGAATCCAAGAGGATGATCTGGAAGCCGAAGCCGGCCGTAAACTTGAGTCCAAGATTAGAGCGATTCATCCCCAAAAGACCAACGAAATATTCCCCTTCATAGCGACCATGATGGGAATCAAACTTTCTGGAAAGCACAGCGAAAGGGTAAAGAGGATAGAAGGAAAAGCACTGGAAAGCCTGATTCGGAAAAGTCTGAGGGATCTCATTATCAAAGTATCTGAATCATTCACACTAATCCTTATCATTGAGGACCTTCACTGGGCGGATAACACTTCCATCGAACTCCTGATTACAATGTTCAGGTTGGCAGAAAGCAATAAAATAATGTTCATCAATTTATTCCGGCCCCATCATGAGCGGACCAGCGATAGATTGCTCAGAAATATTATCGAAAACTATCCTAGCCTCCACAAGGAAATATACATTCAGCCCCTCAATACATCCGAGAGCGACTTGCTGATTGACAATCTGCTCAAGGCCGGAGGGCTCCCTCGTGATATAAGGAATTCCATTCATAGACGTTCTGAGGGCAACCCCTACTTCATTGAAGAGGTAATCCGTTCGTTTATTGACCAAGGCGTAGTTGAAAGAAAGAATGGAGGTCTAGCGATCACCAGAAAGATCGAGTCGGTACTTATTCCCAATACGATCCAAGAACTGCTCATCTCCCGCATTGACCATCTTGAGGAACAAACAAAAATCCTATTGAAAACCGCCTCTGTTATTGGCAGAAAGTTTTTTTACCGAATACTGGCGAAGGTAGCACATGGAGTTGAGAACATCGATAACAGACTTCGATACCTTAAAGAGATCCAACTGATCCAAGAAATCAAGCGGATGGAGGAAACTGAATATATCTTCAAGCATGCTCTTGTACAGGAGACAATGTACGAGTCTATACTGCGCCAGAAGAGAAGGGAGCTTCACCTCAAGGTGGCGGAATCTATAGAAAAGGTTTTCGGGGAAAGGCTGCATGAATTCTACGGTATGCTTGCCAGTCACTACAGCAGAGGAGAGGACCTTGATAAAGCAGAGGAGTACCTGACTAAGGCAGGTGAAGAAGCCCTGAAATCCTCGGCCTCGAGTGAAGCCCTACATTACTATAAGGAAGCGTTCAACATCTACGAATTAAAGTACGGCGAAACCGCAGATCCTGAAAAGGTTGCCATGTTCGATAAGAATATTGCTCTCGCTTTGTATAACAGGGGCCAGTATGAGGAAGCTGTTGAATATTTCGACAAAGCACTCGCCTACTACTGGGGAGAGTCGCCAAAACATTCATTTTTGACAGCATTCACCTTCGTTTCTGCAGTTTTTCATTTCTTTGTAGCCCTTTACTTCCCATCGCTGAAGTTTAGAGGAATTCTGACACAGAAAGATACGGAGGCTGTAGATCTATTCTATAAGAAATGCGAAGCGTTGGTCATCATAAATCCTAGAAGATTCTTTATCGAATCATTCTATTTTTTTAGGAAACTGACCAGTTTTAATTTGACAAAGCTCGAACAAGCAACTGGGATATTGGTGTCTGCGAGTTGCCTATTCTCTTTTAGTGGTCTTTCATTCAAAGTGAGCAGAAAGATACTGAATTCTGTCGAAAACAGGATGGGTGAATATGATGTAAAGCAACTAACCACCTATGATCTTATGGAGACACAACACAATTATCTGGAAGGCAATTGGCAAAGATTAAGAGGTCATGATTACGAACTCGTGAAGAAGAATTTGAATATAGGAGAGATCTTTCTTGCATCACATCATCTCTACTGGCATGGCTGTCCAATCATCTATCAAGGATTCGGAGAAGTTGCAGGACATCTGGTGGATGAATTGAATGAGATCAGTGACGTGTATAAGAATGATCTATCCAAACTACTCAAATATCTCTTGAATGCAAGTCTATTAGTTGAATACCGAAAACTTCATGAGGCCCTAGCTGAGATTCAGGAGGCGATTGAATTCATACATAAAAAGGGATCTGATATATCATTGATAATCCTTTACTCAATAAAGTCCTTTACGCATCTGATGATGAAAGATCCTCAGGAAGCCAGGAAGTTTCTACAATACGCGGATAAAGTTCGATCTGGATTTAAAGCGGTCCCTATACAATTGGCTCCATTTTATCGGAGTCAATTTGCCTATCTTCTACAATGCCTCGAGGAATCACTCAAGAAAGGTAAGCAATGGGAGGCATCCGAATATCGAAATAAGGCCGGTAAATCGGGCAAAGTGCTCTTGAAAATTTCACGCAAGGCAGCTTTGCACCGCACGGAAACCTATAAGATGATGGGTGTCTATTTCTGGTTAATCAACAAGCAGAGGAAAGCACTAAACTGGTGGAATAAAGCCGTTAGGGAGGGAGAGCGTCTTGGCGCACGCCTTGAGCTTTCGAGGTCTTACTTGGAATTAGGGAAGCGCTTACTCGAAGACAAAAGCATTTATCAAGAGATAAACGGATCAAGAGCAGAAACTTACCTCGAAAAGGCAAGAGCACTATTTGAAGAGATGGAATTGCAATGGGATTTGGATGAAATGATGAATCTCGTGGCGGATCATGGTTTGTCGGTCCCTAACACCAGAGGCAATGAGTAGCGATGTGAAACCTCGATCCCTCTATTGCACTATCTCATTTAACAGGCTGGTATCGAATGAAAAATGAGTTTGAGAATTTCCTGACACATCCTGCTGGAGTCAATTTCGGCTCCATCACCCTTTCTGATGGGGAAAGAGAATTCTATCGGGACTTGAATGACGAGATTATTATGCTCTGCAGGTCCCTGCCAGAGTCAACTCAGACAAATGCGTTGATGTTTCTCATGCAATATACAGGGATGTCATTTGGCGATGAGCTCGATTTCTTCAGACATTACCCCGTACCTACCTGGTCGATTATCTACTGGCTTATTCAATCCAGGGTCCGTGATAAAAAGTTGAAACAGGAGGATATCAAAAACGCTATAGCCGGACACGCCATGGCCATGACGCTTCACTCCATGGACGATCATCTTACCGATCACGAGATGCCGGTCACACACCTGACTCTTTTATTGAGAGGCCAGGCATGGATGATCATGAACAACGCTTTCGAGGACTTAGCCTGCGAGGTCGACGGTGGGCACGAGATCCTCCGAGGGCTAATCGACGATTACTTCAAGGGTATCTTCAGCTCTGCTGAAATGGAGACCTTGGACCACTACTGTGAGCTATTCAGGAAACAGATGGCCACAGGCCTGATAGCCCCAGCGTTGTTGGCAGAAAGGATGACCACTCCCGATGAACTTAGCTCTGACATTATGACCGCATATGGCTCCTTTGGCATTGCATGGAGGCTTCTCGATGACATCAAGGATATTGAAATAGATATGATGAAGTCTCTACATACCTCGATTTACGTCTGTCTGCCTCAAGACCTAAAGAAATGTTGGGATAAGTATACCGAAGAGGAGCCAATGCACAGAGAAAGCTATAACAGGGCCATCTGGGATCACATCCGGGAAAATGGCGTTATTGACAAAGTAGTAGAGAAGATTCGCGACGAACTCGAATCGGCTGTTTCAATTGCTGACTCTCACCGTCTGACGGGCCTGGCAAATGAATTTCGTGCGCTTTTGGCCCCCTTGGCGTTCGGGCAAAACTCTCTATGAACAGTAGAACTGGCGAGAGCATCAATCAAAGCGTTGGCGAGGAAAGCCTCGGTATTGAGGTAACGACCCATTGTAACAGCACCTGCGCGCATTGCTTTGCTCGTGCTGGGATTCCGGAGCGCTCTAGCCTGCCCGTTGATCTCGTTATGAAGATTATCGCTGAGGGGTACAACATGGGATACCGTCGCGTGCATCTTACAGGCGGCGAGCCTCTACTCTGGGAGGGGCTTTTTGAGACGCTGGATCATGCCTTTGATCTGGGCTATGAGGCAGTATCTTTGAATACCAACGGAACGGTACTTATGAATGATGTTGTCGATCGATTGGCATACTATGACTGCCTTTCGATCTCAGTGAGCCTGCAAGGGCCAGAGGAACTTCATGACCTTGTTCGTGGAGAAGGCTCATATGAGCAGACATTGAAGGGCATCGAAAAGATACACGATGCTGGTATTTCCTGTGTAATATTTGCAACCGCATGTAAGAGCCTGCTTCCCGATTTGCCGCAATTTGCATCTGACATTTACGAGAGATTTCCTCACACAAAGGGTCTGACCCTTATCCAGCTAATCAGAGTAACGAATGACATCTTTGATCTGTCCAAAGACCTTCTGACCCCTAATGATTTTTTGCAACTGGTTCGGATGGTTTCACTGTTAAACTTGTGCGGTATGAAGACGTATGTGCTGAACAACCCATTAGCCTGCGTTGCTTCAAGATTGCTTAAGATGCCATGGATTCCTCTGTCGCATCCACTATACCGGGCCGGTAGCCTCTTTGTCATGGCAAACCGGGATATCACCCTGGCACACTCCTCACGTGATAGATTTGGCAAATATAGACCCGGTATGATCGAAAAAGTGCTTTCTTCTTGTGAGTATCGAAATGCAATTGCGCCGGATGGGTCAATCTGTCCCAAATGCACATATCAAAAGCAGTGCAGGGAAAACGGAATGATTCGTCCGTCAGAATGGTTCCGGGATATGCACCCCGAAGTGCCCTATTGTAAACGGGTGCTCGATAGGGCTGCTGCAGAAATTGCGCAGCCCTCTGTCCAATAACATTTTTACAGGAGGTGGTTATCATGCCAAGAGGAGCAGGAGGTATGATCGATTTTATGATCGCTGCATCACAGGATAAGAACTTAGCAGATGAGTTTTATAAAACGGTTCAAGCAGACGATTTCCAAAAATTAAAAGCTTTTCTTCATAATCGCGGCTATGTATATGTAGATGACCCCACAATCAGTATAATCTTGGTCAATAAGGATCTCTATAAGGGAAATCAAACGATCAGTCCGACGGTAGTGCCACAGTACTGATTTTCTGATCGGTTTGTTACAGAAATAACTTGGCAAACTGTTCTGCCAAATAATCGTGGGAATTCAATGACCCTGCACTCATCCGGGGCGGTCATTTCTTCCACCAAATGTTAAGATCGCCCATCTATAGGGCGGCGGGTACGCTACTATCCTTCAAAAGTTCTTTGCTGATGTATTATTGGGGGCAGATGATTCTGGAGCGAACCTTGAGCTATTGCTGAAATACCCGTCCCGATGACGAGAATTTTCCCCGAAGCGGCGAATATATACTGTCTGACCGGTCGCCGGTGAATTCGCAAGTTATGCCGGACCAAGAATAAAACAGGCCGGGAATCGCGTTCAGAGAGCGTGAGGATTCTCTCTCAATAACAAATAGACATTCTGAATCATTCTCGAGAATTGGTACTAAACTCCTAATCATCTGTTCGCTGTTTGAAATGGACCTCTATAGATGAAAGTCGCATTAGTGACACCCTTCACGACCCATCTGCCATTGTATCCCAGCGCCTATCTGGGGTATGGCATCGCATCACTCAGGGAGATGTGCGACCTGGATGTCATCGATTTTAATGCCGAGATCTATCAAGAGAACAGAATAAAACTAAGAGAAATCCTCTCCACTTTTGAGAACCAGGATATCCTAATAGATTCATTAGGCTTTTATCCTTTGTATTATCATTTGCTGGATAGCGTTGAAATTGGATACCAACGAGTATCCTGGGGTGAATACGAATCGACTTTCATAACGATACCGTCTTGGTTTGTGACAGTCCCTACAGACGCCGTCTTGAAAATCGCGAACCAGATTAGAAAGAAATCGACTGATACTGAGGTCTATTTTTTTGGCAATTCCTTGGGGTCATGGACTGACGAAAATGAACTGAGGAACAACAAAATCCATGTGAGACATTTGAATCATCTTTTTCAATCGAATGGAAGCGGGGAACCTGTGAATTATGATTCATTACCCACACCTGTATATGAAAATAGGTACAAATATCTCTTTGACATGCTTCCTTTTCGGTTGAAACATGGCTGCATCTGGGGCGGGTGTAGGTTCTGTTCCTTAGCGAAAGGTTGGAATTCTGGTTATCTGGAAAGGGACCCCAAGAAAGTTGTTCGAGAAATTCGAGAACTGATTGATAAATATGACCCGAAGATGTTCGCATGCACGGACAATTCAATTAATGGTGATAACCTGCTTGAATTCTGTGAATACTTCAAAGATTTCAAAAAACCCTGGGCGGGAATGGCCAGGGCAGATCTGTCCAGAAAAGAGATCTCGGGTTTGCAAAATGCGGGCTGCAAGCTAATCTATTTTGGACTGGAATCTGGAAGCGATCGAGTACTCAATGAAATCAATAAAGGGATCACCTCGAAACAGCTCTCCATGTTCATTGGAAACCTGGATGATCACAATATAATGCCCTATCCTTCTGTGTTTGTCGGTTCCCCAAGTGAAACGGAGGATGATTTTAGAAAGACCATTCAATTCTTATTGGCGCACAGGAGATATTTTGAAGTCATCAATGTATTTCCATTCCTAATAACTCCCGCTTCGGACTTCTGTCTAGAAAATAAAAGGCCTCACGAGCATGCGCTCAAAAGATTGAACGAGTTAATCAGAGTATGTAAAGACGCGGGGATTAAAGTCTGTGTGGGAGAACAAAGCGGGGAATATGCAATCTGCAAAACGATTTTTCCTGGTCATCGGAATTATTAATTGCACATCATGTCAATCAGAAAATCGGGAAGGCTAAAATTCTGTGAAGGATGACGTGACCCCATGCCCAAGGACACGAGGTAATCCTCTTTGGTGAGGAACTTTCGGTCGATGAGATCGCTGCCAAGGTTGGCACGATCAATTACGAAATCGTCTGCGCCGTTGGAAAACGGGTCCCCAGGGTTTATGTTGGATAACCTGCACACGGCAGGAATATCCTCATCTTGACGAGCTGATCTGTGGCCGGGTAATTTTGTTGGACAGGTCACTAAAACTCAGCCCGACCCAACCCATAGATTCAGTAACTCGAAGTTCTCCCTTGAATGAGGTGCCAGCTTTCTTGGTGCATGAGGGAGATCACCGAGAACATCCTTCTATAGGAGGAAATTTCATGATGTTCACGAAACACAGGACGAGCCTTCGCAGTGGACGGGTAGCTCTTTTCGCTGTTTTAGCATTAGGACTCCTGGGCAGTTTTCTCATCGCAGAAGGGAAGGAGCGGCGGAGTATACTCCTGGGACCCCATGGAGCCGCGACGATGGAATACCAAAAATCGGCGCTCGGGGACCTGATCGGAGATGTGGATGTGACCCAGCCACCCCAAGGATTAGACCCGATTGTCTGGGAAGCATTCATTCCGGAGGCGAACAAGATGACACCCGAGCGCGTGGAGCTGGGACGAGAGCTCTACTTTGACGTGCGATTATCGCATGACGGAACGGTTGCTTGCGCTACGTGTCACGATGTGACCCGCGGATTCACGGACCAGCAAAAGGTCTCTGAAGGCATCAGAAGCCAGCTTGGTCGCCGCAACTCACCAACGACTCTCAATGTGGCATTGCTTC
>JABAOH010005703.1_pt1 | contig 12956 bp, 10 predicted proteins | sample 7062181 | NCBI WGS metagenome assembly JABAOH01 (sample SAMN14538630, study PRJNA623070) | marine sediment metagenome | biome: marine biome [ENVO:00000428]; feature: marine pelagic biome [ENVO:01000023]; material: deep marine sediment [ENVO:00002113]; isolation source: pool of 5 deep marine... | reverse complement strand
ATGCCAGATCGATCTCTCTCCAGATCGTGGCACATACGCAATGCTCATCTGGGTCGTAAATGACTTTGAAGGCCATGACAAGTCCGCCCCCCATTCCCTTCGCGACAAACCACCCACCTCATCATTTCCTGGTTCGTTCCGACGTTTCCATTTGGCAAACTACGCGGGTGTCAGACGGCTATCCACCATAGAATTACGCATTCTGCGACAGGAATTTGCCACCCCTCCGCAAGCCGGAAGGCGTGCGGCGTGCGAAACACCCGAGGTCGTCATGCTCAGTTGGCGGGCGGAACGGCTGACGTGTCCCCCGAGTGGACATGGATTTCATCATTTCGAGTGCGACACCACTGCATTCGACGGCCACCTCCGAGCGCCAGACCGGAGTTGAATCCAGGCCCTGGGATTGATGATTGGCGGTTGATGGTTCGAAAGAGACATGTGGTTTCCGATTGGCTTACCTGCGTTCATCGGCACTTGAAAAGCCGGCACTGAATGGTCAGGTGCCGGTTGTCGGTCCGCGCTTCGGTCTGCTCCCGACGTCCTCAGCCTTCGCGGGACCACAAGCCGGACGTTTCCGGCCGGACGCCCGTTTGGCCGGCGTCAGACCGAGCCACTCGCGGGCCGAGGCCGTATCCCGAAAAATGCCGGTGGTGTTCGAATCTGTAAAAACCTCCAGAAGGTGGCCGTGGTTGCGGGAAACCGTCTCAAAGAACTCGTAGTCTTTGAAGTCCCTCGAAACGAGCAGCGCCCGCTTACAGGAACGATGGATGCCGGCTTCTTCGGCTTCTTCTTCGATCCAGGCAGGGAGCTCGTAGATGTCGATGGTCGACAGCTTGAGCGAGGCTCTGCGCATATCATTAAGCACACGCAGACAGTTGTGTGCATTCAACTGCTCGATGATCTCTCTGGTGTACTGATGCGCCAACGCCAGATCCACCTCTCCCTGGATCTTGGCGCGTACGCAATCCTCATCCGGGTCATAAACGACTTTGCAGGCCATGGCGATTCCCCCACCTATTCCCTTTGCGGCAAACCGCGCAGTTATCGACTCCTGGTTCATTATGACGCTCCCACCCAGTTGATTATGCAGGTGTCAGATGGTTGTCCATCGTGGAATTACGCATTCCGGGACAGGAATTTGCCCCCTCTCAACGACGTAAAGGACATGCTGTATACCAAGCGCCCGAGAACACCGCAATCAGTTGGCAGCCGGAACAGCGAACGCGTGCCTCCCGAATTCCCCAGAGGATTGAGGCCGACGAGAGGGTGCTTCAACGTGGCGCGGGCATCCGGCCGGTGAGTCTCACGAGCGCCTGGACCCTTAAACGCGAAAAGGTGCGTCTGCGGGACCCCTCTCGCCTGTAGAAAGGCTGGTGTATCGCAAAACCAGAGCTTGCCCTGAGCAAAGTCAAATGGGATGGCCCTGCAACCGAGCTCCCAGATACGATCCTCGCGTCTTGGGAGCCTTCACGGGCAGGATGCCTCGTTGATGCTGGCGCCCGCGCGGCTCGACGGGTCAGGGCTCCTGCGTCGATTCGAGGTACCGGAAGAACTCCGCGTCGGCGTCGATCATCAGGGTCGTGTTCTTTCCAAGCGTGCGATAGCTTTCCAGGGTGCGGAAGAACGCGAAGAACTCGGGATCGGCGCCGTAGGCCGTCCCGTACGTCCGCGTGGCTTCGGCGTCGGCCTTGCCGCGAATCTCCTCGGCCTGCCGGTCGGCCTCCGAGCGAATCTGACGCAACTGACGCTCCATCTCGCCCAGAATTTCCTGACTGCGTCCCTCGCCCTCCGAACGGAAACGCGCCGCGATGCTCTGCCGCTCGGAGATCATGCGGCTTTCCACCTGCCGGCGGACCGATTCGATATAATTGATGCGCTTGATGCGGACATCGACGATCTCGATGCCCAGCTCCGGCATCAGCCGGGAGGCGGCGGCGAGCATCTTCTGCTCCAGGCCCTCGCGCCCCACTTTGGGTTTTTCGGTGGCCACGTCCGCGCCGGCCATCTCCTCCTCGAGCTTGGCGGGGTCCACGTCCCAATCTTGCGACCGCACGATTTCTTCCAGGTCGGCGCCGGAGACGATATCGCGCACGACGGAATCGAGGATATCGTCCAGGCGGGTGCGCGCCCCAAGCTCGTCGCGCACCGAGCGGAGAAATTGCAGCGGATCGACGATCCGCCAGCGGGCCGTCGTATCGACCACGATGAACTCGCGGCCCAGGGTGGGAATCTGGCTCACGTCCCCGTCCCAGGCCAGCAGGCGTTTATCGAAACGCCGGACCTCCTGGATGAACGGGCGTTTCCAGTGCAACCCCGGCGTGGCGACCACGTCGCCGACGGGCTCGCCGAACTGCACGATAATGCCTTGCTCCGCCTGGTCGATGACGAACAGGCCGCCGCCGATGAGAATCACCACTGCCGCCAGGAGACCGACCACGAGGAGGGCAAGAATGACGCGTTTCATCGGCCCACCTCCGTCGGCGTCTGCCCCTCGCGCAGATGCAGCAGGGGCAAAGGCACGCTTTGGCCGTCCTGAATCACCAGCACCGACCCGACCTCGGGCAGGATTTCGGAAAGGGTCTCCAGGTACATGCGCCGGCGGGTCACCTCCGGGGCCGCCTGATACTCGGCGAGAATCGAGCGGAACCGCGCCACCTCGCCCAACGCCTTGTTGGTCCGCTCGGCGGCGTACCCTTGCGCCTCGGCAATGACGCGTTTCGCTTCGCCCTGGGCCCGGGGAATCACCTCGTTGGCCTGTTTGTTCGCCTCGTTGATCATGCGTTCCTGCTCCTGCCGCGCTTCGTTCACCGCGTTGAAGGCCGGCTGGACGGCGGTGGGCGGCACGACATTTTGCAGTTCCACCGTCATGATGTGAATGCCCGTCTCGTACAGCTCCATGGCGGTCTGGATCTCCTCGCGCGTGATGTTGGCGATCTCCACGCGCGCCGTCGTCAGGACCTCGCTGCCCAGGTGATTGCCGACGACCCGTCGCATGACGGATTCCGAGATATCGCGGAGGGTCCGCGTGGGCTCCCGCATGCTGTACAGGAACTTGATAGGGTCGGCGATGCGGTACTGGACGACCCACTCGACATCGATGATATTGAGGTCCCCGGACAGCATCAGCGATTCATCGGGGAAGTCACGTTGGGCGTACCGCGTGGGCTCGCCCACGGCGGCCGTGCGGAAACCGAATTCCTCCTTGAGCACCCGCTCGGTAGCGACGCGTTGCACGTCGTCGATCCCGAAAGGCAGCTTGAAGTGCAGGCCGGGGTCCGTGGTCTTGATAACCGCACCGAAACGCTTGACCACGGCCCGTTCTTCCGGCTGCACCGTGTAGACCGTGGTCAGCGCGCCGACAAGCGCGACCAGTACGAGGACGCCCGCCGCGATGATCGGCCACCAGCGGCGCAACGTGGCGAGCATCGCAGAGACGTCGATATCATGACGGTCTTCAGGGAACCTCATACGTCCATCGTATGGGGTCTATCGGCCCCGGTCAAGCGTCGTGTCGTCCCTTTCTCGGAAAAGTTCTCACGGCGGCGCTTTCGCCGGGCCTGAAAAAAGGTCCGTAAACGCGTCCAGCGCTCAGGGCTGGGCGGTCCGGCCGGCGCCGGATTGGGCGGCAACGGAGATTTCACCGGCGGGCGTAATGTCCACCTGCCCTTGCAGACTCTTGGCGGAGAAGAACTCATAGTCCTGGGCCGCGCGCAACAGAACGCTGCTGTTATCTGCCTCGAGATGAAGCTCCTGCTCGGGATGCCGGTACCGGAGCACGTTGGCCAGGAGGAAGGCCTTTTCGAGCCCGTCGCCCGTGTAGTAGTTCGCCAGTTCGTCGGGTTGGGCCAGGCGGTTCCCGTCGTAGATGGAGGCGCTGTGCATCCGGATGAGCCAGTCATAGACCCCCTGCAGGGACATGGATTTCGTCATTTCGAGCGAGACGGGACTGCGCTCGACGGCGGCCTTTACGAAGGGCCGCCAGTCGCAAGTCTCCATGTCCCGGAACGCGTAGAACGCCAGGTCAACCGTCGTGTTCCGGGTGCGAATCCGGCGCAAATACTCGATAATCTCCTCGCGGCTCTGCCCGGTGGAGACTTGGATCGCGCTACCGTCGGAGAAATTCTTGTCGTTGCCGGGCAGGTCGGCTTCGATATGCACGAAATCGGTCAAATCGTTGACGAATTTGCCGGCCTCGGGAATGGTCCCATCCAGGAACCTTCGCAGGGCCTCCCGGCCGCGAGCCTCGCGCACGTCGATCTGCTGCTTCGTGATGAATTCCTGCAGGCGGTCGCAACGGATACGCCCCGGCAGCTCGAACGGGACGAAATCCTCATCGGACACTTCCGCCATGAGCTTGTCATGCGTGCTATCGCCGATCTTGTACGGACTGCCATGCTCATAGTGGAAGAGAAGCTCGGCCCGCATGAACCGCGGCTGCCCGTGGCAATCCCGGCAGATCTGGAAGTACTTCTGGTAGCGGCTCTCCTGGCGCAGAAAACTGGTGAAGACCGTGAAGGTCAGATCGGTGGAGAGGTAGTCGGCCAGCCGGGCCTTGAAATGCTCGTAGGCCCTTGGGTCAATTGTCGCTTCGTTGTAGAGGCAGTGCATGTAGCCGCTGTTATGCGTTACGACCGTCACCCTCTCGTTGCGCAGGGCCCGCTGGGCCTTGTGAGAGATCTCGGTGCCGTTGAACCACATCGCCCTGGTGACAAGCCGGCGGTTATTGGTCAGGATGCCGTCCTGCAGGTCGATGAAGTTCTGCGAGTGCAGCGGCGTGAGAATCATGTAGACATCATCCAGGGGCACCCCCCCGACGATGAACGCCGCCGCGGCGTAGAGCGTGGCCAGCGAGACGCACTCCCCCGCCGCCTTGGCGTAACCCGGTTTGAGCCGAAAAGCGTCCATCGCCTCGACGGTCTCGGTCTTCCAGTACGGGATGATGTCGGTCGTGTACTTGTCGAGCCCGAAATGCCGGCGAATATCGACGTCGAAATAGTACTTGTCGCCCTCGTAACCGAACAGGGCGTTGCTCTGGGCAATCTGCTGCGGCGAGAGATACGGCTCGAACCGTTTCAACTCGGTACTCTTATCGGTCAGACCCCACGTCTCCAGGTCGAGGTTGAAATCGAACTCGTCCATAATGAATTGCCGCAGCCGCATCAGCTTGCGGTAGCTCCCCTTGCCCTCCAGCTTCCGGAACGATTCCAGTTCCCGCCACTTCCAGATGATCGGGCTCATGATATTCGCGAGCACGAGGCTGTAGATCAACTCCGGAAAGACGAAGACCTCCATGTCGGACAGGGTGATGGCCGACGAGTACTTCTCGATGTCCCTTGCTTCCATATCTCCTATTCCCTTGCAACGAGCCCGGTCCCATTTTCCTTTGTCGGCAGACACACCGGCCGGCAAGGGGTAAAGGCCGTCGCAAATGAAGGCATTATACCAGTATAGTGTCGCCGGGTGGACCTTGTTCCTTACCCGGAATCAAGATGAGTGGATTCGCGGCGTCCACAGACTTTATGCAGTTCACAGGCGTGGGATTGAGGCCGGTGGCAACCACCTCGCGCACGCACGCTCGTCGAAGGCCGGACTGCGGGACGGCTCGATCAAGCCGATCCTCCGGCGCACGCGGGCCAGATCCACCCGGCCGTACACATGACCGCCGACGCGAACGGACCCGGCGCTGGGCCACATGTAGCCGCCCAGAACTGACAAGAGCGTCGATTTGCCCGAGCCGTTCGGACCGAGGATCGCGCAGCAGGTTCCCGGCACCACCTGCAAAGAGATGTCCGCGAGGATTGCGTGTCCCCGCCGCATGACACTCACGTCTTGAAGTTATATGGCATAGGCATTCATATGCCCCGAGATGATAGTCGGATTCAGGGCCGAATGCACGTTTCTGTTCATGGACTCATCGCCGTCACAGGTCAATCGCCGGTCTGGTCCCGTCGCAGGCTCTCAGGGGCTCTGCCCCTGCACCCCCGGCATTTGCCGCTTTCGGCCAATAGCATGATGTGAAAGCGAGGGTAGGGTGCGTATCACGCACCGTTCGGCTCATCAATCGCGATCCACGCTACTACTGCGACGGCGAGGCCCAGGAGCAGCGGGCCGACCGTAATGATTATTGAGGGCCGCAGCGGTTTCATACGCTAGCGATGATTCACAGTCTATATGAGTCGGTAAACACAGACTGTTGCCTTCTGCATAAAGAGTTCCCGCCTCTTCTCACGTTCTTGCATTTCCTTCCCAACACTTCCAAGCTCAGGACCGAGGGTTCTTCTGTGTCTCCTGGAGCCCCTTCATTCCGAAATCACGGCCTCATTGTAGAGCCACGGCACCAGAAATGGAGAGAGGCATTTTCGAGACAAGAGTCGGTCATCAGTGCGTCCCCGGTCTCGCGTCCTCTGTGGTTAGGCGGTATCGTCATCAACCCGTCTTCCTGTGTCGTCTTCTGATGGAATGCTTCAGCTCCAAGCCGGCTGCGAGGACCTCCCGGGCCTTTTCGTACACGGGCGCCAACTGCTGGGGCACCGAATCCGGCGTGGTGGCTTCCAACAGCAACAACGGCAATGGCCTGTCGATCGCCTCCTGGAGTCGAAGGAGGTGCTCGATCGTGAGACTCCGTTTCTTGTGGGCGACGCGACTGATGAAGGACTCGCTCAGTCCCATGCTATCGGCAATCTGCCGCAACGTCATGCCTCGCGATTGAAGGTGCTTGACGAGATCGGCAGACAAATTCGCTTCGATCTGTCTTCTTTGCGTATCCAACGGATGACTCCTGTATGGGTCTTCGCAAGAACTGCTTCTGTTTCTGCTCTACCCATCGCCACGTTCCGGCTTCTTATGTCTCTTGGCTCGCTCGCAGGCCTTGAGAGCGTAGCAGGCAATGGCCACCTTCAGGCAGATCTCATTCACGATTCTCTCCGACTCCTCCTTTGTCAGCGAGTGTTCCAATTCCTGCAAAGCCCGCTCGATCTGCCCTTCATAATCTTCACGTCCGAGAAACTCACACGATCTCAGGCGTTCCAGAAACTCCCGGGTCTTAGCGATGAAATACCGCCTCTGGGCGTCAAAGCCAAACCCGTGACCGCTACGTTTCTGACCTGACAATTCGAACGCCTCCTTAAGTTTATCAGTGACTTGCCCATAGGGCAAGCCTCTTTCCGCTTTCTTGAACGCTTTTTTTTGTGGCCTGCTGGCATCCCGCGTCTCAGGTTCTCCGACAAGGCGTGCCACCTACCCATTTCGGATCTTCTCCCAATACCTCCAATCTCTGAGCCGAGGCCTCTTCTGCGCTTCTCAGGGCCCGCTTGTTTCACATTCACGCCCCATCGTAGAGCCGCGGCGGCAGAAATGTAAAGAGCAATCTGCGAAAGAGCGAGCCATACAAAAAAGAACCCGCAGACTGCGCGGATTTCGTAGATTCAAGGTGGGTACATCTGCACGAATCGGCGAAATGAGGACAGACTGCCCTTCTCCCTGCTGGTATCCGCAAAGCGGAAAACGCAAGGACCCCTCTATTGATGATGGATGAAGGATGATTGATGATTGAGTAGACGGCGTCGCTACAAACAGCCGCTATCAGCCGTTCGCCGACCGGAGGGAATCTCGTCGAGAATCCGCCGGAGGTCACCCTCGGTCGTGACCGGCTGGTGGCAGGCGTAGTTCTCGCAGACGTAGGCGGCGGCATGCCCGTCGACAGACACGAGATTCTCAACAAACGGCACCACTTCCGCGAGAGTCTCGGCCCCGGCATCGGTCGCGCGGAGCAGCAGGGACGCATGGGGCAGGAAGTGCCGGCGGACCTCGTCTATCAACGGCTGTGCTTCCGTGGCAACGCCGGCGATGACGATCTCCTGCGACGGCCCCAGTCGGTAATCCAGGGCCGCGAGCAGGGCCGTCAGGCTGGTCGGGGATTCGGCCATTTGCCGGGAGAACTTGCGCAACGCCTTTTCCCCCTCTTGCGTGAACCGGTCCTCCATCAACAGCCTGCCGAGTTTGAGCAATACCAGTGCCGCGATCGAGTTGCCGCTGGGAACGGCCCCGTCGTAGCTCGGCTTATCGCGGCTGATCAATCGCTCGGTGTCGCGGCCCGTCATAAAGAAACCGCCTCCGGCACGGTCCGCAAACAGCGCGATCATCCGGTCCGCTACCGTCCGGGCCTCCTTCAGCCACTGCACCTCGAAGGAGGCCTCGTACAGGTCGATGAGGCCCAGGGTCAGAAAGGCATAGTCATCGAGAAAGGCTTTTTCGAGGACGCGTCCGGCCCGGAAGTATCGCCTCAACCGGCCCTCGGGCCGCAAGAAGTCGAGGATGAACGCCGTCGCCCTGCGCGCGGCTCGCGTGTACCCGGGCTCACCAAGCACCGCCCCGCCGTACGCCAGGGCCGAGATCATCAGCCCGTTCCAGGAGACGATGACCTTGTCATCGGTGTCGGGCCGGGGCCGCGTGTTTCGCTGCGCGAACAACCGCCGCCGACCGGCCGCCAAATCCGCCTCGATCCTCTGTGGGGTCCTGCCGAACCTCCTGGCAAGCTCGTCTATCGAAGCCGCGACGTGCAAGACGCTCTCGTTGTCCTCGAAGTTGCCCTTGTCCGACACGCCGTAGTAGCTGCAGAAGATGCTCACCTGCGGCTCGACCAGGATCTTCTCGATCTCGTCCCGCGTCCAGACATAGAAGGCCCCTTCCCGCCCCTCGCTATCGGCGTCCTGGCCCGCATAGAACCCGCCCTCGGCGCCGGTCATATCGCGCAGGACGTAGTCGAAGATGTCGCGCGCCACTGCCGCGTAGACCGGCTTCTTCGTGGCTTGATACCCCTCGACGTACACCCTGCTCAGCAGCGCCTGGTCGTAGAGCATCTTCTCGAAATGAGGAACCAGCCATTGGGCGTCGGTCGAGTAGCGATGAAAGCCGCCGCCGAGATGGTCGTGAATCCCGCCGCCCGCCATGGCTTGCAGTGTCTTCTCCACCATCTGCAACGCCGCGCCGTCGCCGGTCCTGTGCCAGTGATTCAGGAGTGCCATCAGCATGGTCGGCTGCGGGAATTTCGGCGCCCCGCCAAGACCGCCGTGAGCGTGGTCGAAATGCTCGGAGAGAATCACGAATGCGTTCCTCAGCAGCTCCGGCGTGAGCGTCTCTTCCGGGCCCGTCTCGACCGGTCTGCCCAGAGCTTCGGTGAGGGCCTGCGCCGACTCCAATAGCGCGTTGCGCCGTTTCCTCCAGGCCTGTGCGATGGTCCGCAGCACCGGCTGGAAGCCTGGCCGGCCGAAGACGCTTTTGGGCGGGAAGTAGGTGCCGCCATAGAAGGGCTTGCCGGCCGGTGTCAGAAAAACCGAGAGCGGCCAGCCGCCCATGCCGGTCATCATTTGCACCGCCTTCATATAGGTCTCATCGATGTCCGGCCTCTCCTCGCGGTCCACCTTGATCGAGACGAAGTCCCGGTTCATCAATTCGGCAATCTCCTCATCCTCGAAGCTCTCACGCTCCATCACGTGACACCAATGGCACGTGGAATAACCGACGGAAAGAAAGACCGGCTTGTCTTCGTCTCGCGCCCGCTCGAACGCCTCCTGACCCCAGGGATACCAATCTACCGGATTGTGGGCGTGCTGCAACAGATAGGGGCTCGTCTCCTCGATGAGCCGATTCGTGTGCCTGGATGTTGTCTGTTCCCTGGCCATTTCACTTGCCCTTGATCAATCGTCCGGCAGTTGCGGTTGCGCGGCTGGCCTCGGTCGTCTGTCGTTACCCGCCGTCCACCGGCTAGGGCCGGCAACGACTCCTATCTATACCTGACCACCACACCCCGGTTCCGGAGCCGTGCCGTGGGCTTTCTCTCTTTGCCGGCTTTTCTTAGTCCAAGACTCATACGGATTAGGGAAAATTCTTGCGCGGCACAGACTTCGTCGTCCTGAGGCAAAGCCGAAGGATCTGGCTCCCGGATGAGACGTTTCTCCCGTTCGTAGCCCAGATCCTTCACGGCGCTGCGCTTCGTTCAGGATGACACACGGGGCGCAAGAATTATTCATAATCCGTATCAAAGCTACAGGTCTCGAACTCTTCTGGCTTTAGGGAATTCCCTCGTATAGAATGTCCCCGCAGGATGAACGAGATTCAGCAAAAACTGGCCTTGATCGACCATCAGCTTGCCGGGCGAACGCTGCCGAGCCGCCTGGTGAGCAAGGCGCCGCTGTTCTTTCCGGCCGTCGGGCTCATGGCCGGCATCCTGGCGCAGAGCAGGCTCTCGGAGAATTCGACCGACCCGGCCTCTTCGACCGGGGTATGGCTCTGGCTCATTCTCCTGTTGTGCATAGCGGCGGCCGTGTCAGTGTACTTCGCACGGAGCCGACAAAATCCTCGGCCTGAAACGCTTGCCTGTGGTCTGCTTCTGTGCTTCGCCTGCCTGGGCGCCATCCGTCTGCTGGCGTTCGAGAGGGCTGTCCCACATGACATCCGCCACCTGGTCGGCCGGGACCGTGTCCTCGCCACGGTCCGTGGCCGCATCCTCACCCGGCCATACCAGGCACGGCAGGACTGGTGTTTTGCCCCGTTCGTCTACGCGGACCCGTCCAGCGCCTTCTACCTGAGATTGGACCAGCTCAAAACGGCTGCCGGCTGGGAGCAGGTCACAGGCACGATTCGCGTACAGGTGGACGAGCCGACCCCCAATCTGAAAATCGGCGACTCTATTCGGGCCTATTGCTGGCTACACCGGTTCGAGGGGCCGACCAATCCTGGCCAGTTCAATCTGGCCAGGTATCTCAGGCTCAGAAACGTCTATGTGGGAGCCTCGGTGCCCGCACGAGAGGCCATCGAGGTATGTGACGACCCGCCACGGGACACGTCGATGAGCCTGCGCNNCACGTCGATGAGCTTGCGCAGGTGCCTCACGGATGCGGCCGCACGCGGCCTGCTGGACCAGCCAACGTCGGACACACCAGGCGAAGCGCTGCTCGAGGCGCTGCTCCTCGGCGAGAGGCGCAATATCGACCGCGACACCTACGAGGCGTTCCGCCAGACGGGCCTGCTCCATCTGGTCAGCCTCTCGGGCATGCATCTGAGCATTCTCGTCCTCATCGTGTGGTGGTTCTGCAAGGTCGCCGGACTCACCAAGCCGGGCCGCGCGGTTGTCTGCGTCCTCGCGACCGCCGCGTTCCTGCTGGTCGTCCCGCCCCGGGGACCGACACTGCGGGCCGCGGTGATTGTCTGGGCCTTTTGCGCCGCGATCCTCCTGCGGCGTCGCACCAGCCCGCTCAACTCCCTGTCTCTGGCCGCTCTCATTCTCCTACTGCTGCGGCCGACACAATTGTTCGAGCCCGGCTGGCAATTGTCATTCGCCGCCGTGGCGGGAATCCTCGCACTGACCCCAAGGATAGAGGATCTCATCCATGCAGGAGCCTACAACTGGTTTGACTCTGCAGAAGGCGGGACCAGCCGTTCAATGCGTTTGGTGAAAGGTTTGGGCCGGGTGCCGGTCAAACTGCTCGCCGTGGGCTTTGCGGCGTGGCTCGGCGGCGCCGGCATTCTTCTCTACCATTTTCACAGCATCACGCCGCTCGCGAGCCTCTGGACCGTATTGGCCGCACTGCCGGTGACTGCGATCCTGACCTTGGGCTTCCTGAAAATCCTCCTGTCCTTCCTCCTGCCCACCTTGAGCATCCTCCTGGGCCACCTTCTTCACCTCTTCGCGGGCCTGCTTATCTGGATGGTCAAAACCATGGCACAGATCGACTTCTCCTATATTCTGATCGGCCATGTGCCTCTGGTGCTGATTGTCCTGTACTATATTCTGATCCTGTTCGCCGGCTTCGCATCTCTGCGTCGCCCCGCCCTGAAGAAGGGCATTTGTGCGGCCCTGGCGCTGATGCTGATAGTATCCCTGGGCGTCCTGAAGTGGCAGCGAACGCACCGCGATCACCTGAGCATCACCTGTCTCGACGTGGGCCACGGTCAGGCGCTCCTGGCCCGGTTGCCGGGCAGAACCAACATCCTGTTCGATGCCGGCTCGCTGTACCGCGATGACGTAGGAACGCGCATCGTCGTACCGTTCCTCGACTATATGGGGATCAGGCGGCTGCACGCGGTCGTCGTAAGTCACCACGACCTCGACCATATCAACGGCATTCCCGAGACCGTGGACCGCCGGCGCATCGGCTGCGTATACGTTGACGAGACCTCTTTTCCCCAGACGCAGCGCACGGCGACGGCGGAACTGCTCATGCAGCACCTCACGGAGCGACACGTCGACGTGGCACAACTCCCCCGGACGATAACCGTCGGCTCAACACAGGTTCACGCGCTGTGGCCGGGGGCCAAAGCGGCGGCGCTGCAGGGCCTCAGCGATAATGACAAATCCCTCGTATGCCTGATCGAGTTCGCCGGCAAGAGGGTCGTCCTGGGCTCGGATACCGAGAAGCTCGCCCAACGGGAGATCATGAAGCTGCACCCTTCGCTGAAAGCCGATGTAGTCATTGCGCCCCACCACGGCTCAACCAGAACGCTGGAGGAGCGCTTTCTTAGACAGTTGGAGCCGGGCACGCTCGTATGCAGTTGCGGCAGGACGGATTATGAGCGCGGACGTGTCGCGAAACCGGCGCCGGGCTCAAGGCGATTCGTTACTGCCAGAGACGGGGCGATAACCGTTTGCATTGACAAAACCGGTGTGGTAGAAACCTCCACGTATGTTGCACGTCCCGCACCATACGCGAGTCTGCGAAACGCGCAGTCCGAACCACGTACGACCGACGAAGGAGGTTGAACGCGTGCAAAGAACCCTCGGAGCCCTGCTCGTCGCTACCCTGCTCCTTGCCACGCCGGCAACCATGGCACACGCGGAAACCGGCAGCTCAAAGCCTGCCGCGCACCCAGAACCGAGGGTCGATTCGAGCGACTTCAGCTTCTATCGGCGCTCGAGCACGACGGAGCCTTGCCCGCTCACCAGCGCCGGGCAGGTAAGC
>JABAOH010013442.1_pt3 | contig 12959 bp, 16 predicted proteins | sample 7062181 | NCBI WGS metagenome assembly JABAOH01 (sample SAMN14538630, study PRJNA623070) | marine sediment metagenome | biome: marine biome [ENVO:00000428]; feature: marine pelagic biome [ENVO:01000023]; material: deep marine sediment [ENVO:00002113]; isolation source: pool of 5 deep marine... | reverse complement strand
AATACCTTCTCGAAGCCAAAAAATCAGGGAAGGATTGTTTCTATCCTCCCTCCTCCTAAATTCCATTGAGTTGCTGGAGCTAAACACATCGTTCTATTGCGGTGCTTCGCCGCAAATCTCTCTTCGGTCCGTATTACACGAAAAGATGGAGAAGACCAGGTGCAATAGAATAACCCCTTTTTCCTTCCTTGAGGGGTTCTTTAGGTAAGGAGTAAAAAGGGAGAACCCATTTCCCGAAAATAGGAGGGATTCCGTGAAGACTTCTCCTTTTGTCTTCGCTTTGGCTACGATGATTTGCTGGGGGGTTGCCCCCATTTTCGGAAAAGCTGCCATGCTTCGGATAGACCCCTGGGTGGGGCTGGCGATGAGGAGTTTTATTATCACCCTCATCATGTTAGTCTGGATTATCGTGACCGGGCATATTCACCAACTGTTCCAAATCGAATTTTCAACCTGGGGGCTGATCTGTTCGGAGGGGATTTTGGCCTCTCTCTTGGGCCATCTCGCCTATTTCTACGCCATTAAATATGGAATGATCTCCCGAGTGATCCCCATTACGTCGGCATTTCCATTGATTGCCCTTCTGGGTGGTCTGTTCTTGTTTTCGGAGAGGATAAGCTGGGATAGGTTGGTCGGTGCGATCATGATAATAGTGGGGATTATTATTATTCGGAGGTAATACCAACATTGCCGAATTTCATGACTTCTGTAGGGAGTATTTTTCATAGGCGAACACCATTGTCCCTTCGCCCTATGCTTCGGGGCCTGGTAACCCTCAGCAGGTCAAGGTTGAGAGGTAGGAGGAGAGAGGCCAAGGTTAAGGCTTGAGGGTTAAGAGGGAAGAGGAAGGAGAGAGTAGGGAGGAGGGATTAAACAGGTTATGGGAACAGTGTGTTCGGACTTTCTCCTTCAGGCTCACCCTCGCCCAGCAGATTTCACTCATGGACAAAGGGATTGCCTGAAAAACCAGAACATTGCGATAACTTTCTCATTGTGGAAACGGAAAGATTCCGATAGAATTTTTATTGGCAGGAAGCGTTTGAGTTGGATTCATTAGATCCATGAAGGAGATCAAAAACCAATTTTCGTGGTCCAAATCCAGGGATGAAAGTTTTCAAACCTGCCTCAGACAGTATTATTTCAATTACTACGGGTACTGGAATGGATGGCTGGATGATGCCCCTCCAAGGGCGCGTCAAATCTACATCCTGAAAAACCTGAAAACTCGGCAAATGTGGGCAGGCGAAAAGATTCACCAGTGCATAGAACGGACCATTAAGAACCTGCAGAGGGGAATCCCCCTCCTTGATATAGATCAGATCGTTTCCATCACTCTGAACAGAATGAGGGCCGACTTCAAGTCCTCCAAGATGAAGAATTACCTCAGGACCCCCAAGAGCTGTGCCCTCTTTGAACACGAATACGATCTGGGTGTCCCCAATGAATTATGGAGGGAGACGGCCCATAATGTGGAACGGTGCCTGAGGAATTTCTACAATTCGGAGATATTTCGGGAGCTGAAAGAGGTCTCCCCGGGTCATTGGCTGGAGACGGAACAATTTTCCCACTTCATATTCGAGAGGGGGAAAATCTGGGTGGTTATGGATTGTTGTTTTAAATCAGATTCCGGCATCACTATTATCGATTGGAAGACCGGAAAGAGCACCACTGAGGACAACTCCATTCAGCTATCCTGTTATGCCCTCTATGTCTGGGATAAGTGGGGGATCGATCCCACGAAGATAAAGATCGTCGAGTATAATCTATCTACCGATACTCCAAAGGAATTCCTCATTACGAGGGGGAACATCGAGGACATAAAGGGTTACATTCGGGGAAGTATAGCCGACATGAGATCCCTCCTCATCGATGTGAAGGCCAATATTCCAAAGGACGAATCTTGCTTCAAACCTGTCGATGATAAACGGATTAGTGATCAGTGTAATTTCAGGAAAATCTGTAAGGGGAGGTGAGTAAACGAGGGTGCTTCGAATAATGGGGATGGACGAACATCTCTATAGGTATTGGTACTGTTACTATTTCCCCCCCGTGGTCTGGTATTTCATTATAGCCGGTAACGTGATCCTGGAACATAACGAAGGGGTTTCAATCTTGTTTGCCTTTGTTTCCCTGGCACAGCTGCTCATCACGGGTCTCGTTATCCCCAAATTTATCCTTCAGCTCATATCGAGAATAGAGGGATTGGAGGAGGAGGGAAGGCTTCAACTTAAAATCTTGCACAAACTGGAGCGGAAGGGTGTTATTAAGGGGGATGGGATGGGAGGCTTTACGGTATCATGAGGTATTCGGTGGAATCCGGGCGACCGTCTATGGGAAACCCATCACCGGACTCGAAGGGAAGGGTGAGGGGAAGGTTGAAGTAATAGACGGGAAAGAGTGGAGGGGATATTCCTTTTGGAATCTCTCAAATTACATGGTACCCGGCAGTATGACAGGGTCCATGAGATCAATACTTCTTGAGAAGGGGGTAAAACGGTGGGAGTTGCTGAAAGAAGAGAATATCTATCTTCCGCTTCAGAGAATCTTGAAGTGGTGAAACAAAGCCTGGAAGGCCTCATCCTCGATATAGAGAATATATTGGCAGACTGGAAGGAGAGCCTAAGCCTTCTCCCCGAGGATTCTGAGGATTTGGATGAATACCAGGAGAAGGTCGATGATTTTGAAGAGGTCTTGAGCAATCTGGAGGAGGCCAAAAGCATCATAGAGGATATCGTTTTTGAACCATGATTCCCTTTGGGATCGAAAGGGTGAGTTGGCCGATGGAGGAGTCGTTTTAAAGGGAGGCCTCGAAATATGGGGGAGATTAAAAGCACGTGGGATATTGTGATGGAAAAAACCAAGGTTTTGAAGGTCACCTCCAGGGATAGAGAGAGGATTAAGAAAGGGGAGTTGACCTCCAGAATCAACACGATCTTCCATCGGTATATGGATGCCCAGGGGAATGAGGCCTACCTTCAGAAGGAGTTGGAGGGGCTTCGGGTAGAGGAGAAGGAAGTCGCCAAGAGGGAACTCCTTCTCATGCTTTTGGATGCCATTGACCTGTCCAAGGATAATGGCAAGACCATTACGGGAATTGAAACCCTAAAGGGGAAACCGGCAGCGAAGACCCTGGAAAGGGTACGTCTTTTAGCATCAGGGTATAAGGCCTCAAGGGACGAACGGGCCAGGGAGATCGAGGGAATTTTTTGCCGAAAGTTGGCCGCCATGGGGATATCCGGGTCGGCGGTGCAACCCAGCCTGGAGGGGAAAAAGGATTGGGTTGAGGCCTTGGAAGGGCTTCAAAGGGAATACGGGAATCGATTGGATGCATTGAAGGAGAAGTTGCTGAATTCATAAAATGGGGAAATAACTCTCCCGGATAAAATTGAAATTCCGCAGCACTGACTGTTTCCCCATGATGATCTCTCCATGTCCTGGGAGGAAGACCTCGATATCCAATTGAGATAACCTCTGAATACTGTGTTTCAATTGGTTCGCATCGCCTCCGGGAAAATCCGTCCTCCCCACACCGCCATAAAATATCACATCCCCCGATATGAGTACTTTCTTTTTCGGCCAATAGAAACAGAGGGAACCGGGAGAGTGTCCAGGGGTGTGGTAGACCTGTAGGCCAATCCTTCCCAGGTTAAGGGTCCCCTCCTTCAGGTAGAAGTCAGCCCTGAAGCGAGGGGATGTTATCCCCATCATCTGATACATGGTCTCTCCATGATCTTTCAGGTAGCGTTCTTCCTCTCGATGCATGGCCATGAGGGCCTTGGACTCCACGAATTGCGAAAGGGCTTCGAAGTGATCAGGATGACAATGGGTGCTCATGATGAGGTCAAGGTCTTGGGGGCTGAGACCGTCTTTCTCCATGGAGGCAAAAAGTCTTCCAAGATGTTTGAGATGGCCAACATCGACGAGGACGGTAACATCTCCTCCAATGATATAGCTATTGCAGTTATTCTCATTGGGGTTTTCCCACGGGTAATGAAAGAGGCCCTTCTCTATAATCATGCGATCGGAATACCTCCATACCATTCAGCATGAAAGGGTCCAGGGCCAAAAACAATTCAGTTGTGGCCAGTGGCCCCCTTTTTCATCCCTTCGGCTGACTCCCCTTATCCCAAAAGGGTGGAAATGTCAAGGTGAATGGTTTATAGTTGCTGAGATTTCCTCACTTTTATAAGAGATATCTTTTTAACTCTTTCATTTTATAGGATAAACATATTGAACACAGATAAAGACCAATTTTCATCATTCTTTGTCGTCCACGGAGCCGGGAAGGGGGTATAGGAGTGCTCGGTTTTGCCTGAGCGAATGGGCTGGAGAAGGGTCACGTCGGAACAGGCCGTTGCCCTGGTTCCCTGGAGCGAACATCAAAGAATTTTGGCTAAGCATTCTTAGTGAAGCGGAACGGCCGCAAATCCAATGTCTGAGCCTAGAGGGCGAGTTTTTGGATTTGCAGTGAAGCGAACTCTAGAATGATCCAACATTCTTTTCAGTGAGCGAAAGGGAATTTGGGCAACAGACCACGAGCACCGAAGGGACAAGGGAGTATTCAAGGAACTCAGGAAATCTCGGTTATTTTTTTCCGAATCCTTATAATTTCCCATGCTCGGGGAAATGCCTCCTAGCCCGGATTCCTTGAGGGGTGAATGTCCAGGGGTGGAAAGATGGTATTAAAACAGTTTGAAGTCGGTAGCTTCGCCGTTTTCGCATACCTCGTTGGGGACGAGGAGACGGGGAAGGGCTTGATAATCGACCCGGCCGATGAGACCGAGATGTTGATCGAGGAGGCAAACAAATTCGGTCTTGAAATCACCTCTATCGTCAATACCCACGGCCATGTTGATCACTTGATGGGGAATGCGGAGATGAAACGGAGAACGGGGGCCGAGATTATCATCCACGAAGCGGAGGAGGAATGGCTGCTCCGTACCCCCCCGTACATGCTCGATATGTTCAGGGCTCAACCTTCTCCACCGGCCGATATAACCGTCAAGGACGGGGACTCCATCACGGTAGGAGGTGTCGTCCTGAAGGTGATTCATACCCCTGGTCACTCCCCGGGTGGAATAAGCCTCTATCGGGAGGGAATGGTCTTTACCGGGGACACGCTCTTCGTGGGAGCGGTTGGAAGGACGGATTTCCCCTATGGTTCATGGGAGCAATTGGAGCATTCCATCAGGACAAGGCTCTACACGCTGCCCGGAGATACCGTCGTTTATCCAGGCCATAACTATGGATTTTCGCCTTCCTCCACCCTTGGCGACGAGATGCTCAATAATCAGTTTGTGAGGGGATAGGGTTAACCGGCGTGTAATTTCACCGCCTTCTCAGGGAAATCTCCCCATAATAGGCCGCTACGCCTTCGTTGCTCTGTTCGGTATCCGTCTGGATGCCGAGAGAAAGGATCCCCTTTGGGTCGATGCCGAAGGCAGCCCTATAATCATCCAAGAGATTTCTCTTCTCCCGTATCCATCGATTTGCCTTCTCTTCCCCGCTCTCCACGACGATGACCTTGGAATGCTTCACCGAGGGGTTATCGACGATCCGTCCCTTCTCGATCCTGTTCCCCCAAATGTATTCTATCCTGGGCCCGATGGGCTCATTCCTCCTGATGATTTTCCTTACCAGATAATCGAGGCCATACCATAGTGGAATCTCCCCGGGGTCGGGCCGAAAGACCACGATGAGCCGAGCTGCGCTGTCATTGCGGTCTTCCCTCGTCTCTATTGCCTGTCGGATGACGTTACTGACCTTCCATCTCCAGGAGATGACGGGGTAGTCCTTCAACTCCGCCTTCACGTCTTTGAAAAGGGAGGAAGAGGTGCCGATGCCCTTGGCCTTGAGGACGTATTTACCACGATATTTGATGACTTCGTAATTGGTTGGGGAGGCATTGAAATAGGTTACCGTCCTCCAACCCTTTGGACTGCCGTCGGCTTCTTTCTCGGCAATGAATTCTCCAATGACTATGCGATTTGCCGCCCCCAAAAAGGAGGAGGGCTCCAAAAAGAGGGGAATGAAGAGAAGGATGAAAATCCGGAAAAAATTCCAAGCTGTCGGGACTCTCGAAGTCCTCTGCATCGAATCCAACCCCCTATGACCCAATCTATTGGATTCTCGATCTAACGTCAAGAACCCTCATGGGTATGGCTATTCAAATCGGAGGGCTTTGGGATGGAGGAAATCATAGGGTCCAAATGCAAAGGAATTTTTCGGTGCTCAAGGATGACGCCGATGCAATCCTTGAGGGTGATCTCCCTTGCGGTCACCTCACAATTGAAGGCGAAAACCTTCACGCCCAAACCATGAGCCATTCTTAAGGTTCAGCGAAGTGGGGATCCGCCGATTCATTGGGGGAAAGGACCGGACGTCCTCCCTCTGGCAGATGAATACAATCCATGCCTCGTATCCATCTCCGATAGCCTCGGTCACATCCATGATCTCAATGGATTCGACAACCAGAAGTCCCGGGAGCCGAGCATCAATGGAAACCAAACGGCCATGATAATCGACTCAGAAGAGGTCGTACCGGGTCTTCCTCCTTCGGGACTCCCTTTCCCTGAGCCTTACCAGCCTCCGGTTGGTCAGGAGTTCCCTCATTCGTCCTGAGTTGGGGATGTGGGCGTATTCCTCCCTTCCATCGATATGGATGGAGGCGAGGATGCGGTTCATCCGTTTGGTGAAGCTACCTTTGAGAAGCGGATCGGTAACCTTCACCTTTCATTCCTTCCCCTCAGAATAAACGGTCCTCGTCGTCTGAGTCCAGCTCAGGCTCGACGAGGTCGAACCAGATCACCCCTAATTTATCCAACCCACCGCTGTCGAAGGGAGCCGGCGGTGGTCCCTGTTTAGCCCCGCGGGAAAGGACGAGGGGAAAGACCACCTTATTGCTGGCGTTTCCGCCCTTGTCTCGGATGAAAAGTGTCAGGTTGAGTTGGGTCCACTCGGCCAGAAAAAATCCCTCACCAGCGGAGCTGAAAAAAACGAGATATCCCTTCAGCTCTTCCCGGTGCCTCTTCTTGATGCGTACGGAACTGGAGGAATACCCCCCATACCCTACCTGATCGAGAGTGCCAACAAACCCCCGCATATCCCCATCCGGGTCGTTGGCCGACACGTAGATTTTCCAGGTGTCGCCGTGGTGGAGCTCTTCGGAAGCAAACCAGTGGGTGATAACGGGCGGGGTTCCCCCTGGCTTGATAAGCCAATCGGATAGAGACTTGGAGTATCCCATGCTCATGGGAAGGGCCAAAAGGGCCCATATGAAAATAAGCGCACTGATTTTCTTCATGTGAATCTCCTTTCCATCCTTTTATTCCCTCATAAAATTATACCTCAAAAGGAGAGGTTAGTCATCAATTTCCTTAGGACAGTTTTTTGCAAGATAGGGAGCAGGTATGGTAGTATTAACCAATAAATAATCGCCGACACGGTCCTCTCTGTTTCCTTTCTTTTCGATTCGACGGGAAGCACACATTCATGTCGACCAAGTGCAGTTTGGTTCAACAAGGGTATATGAGTGGGAGCTGTATCACCCGGGCCGATAGCAATAAGGCATTGGCCTGTGAGGTGACCCTCAGGGAGGGAGGCGGAAAGATATCGAGGCTCATGGAATCCATCCACCTTTCCAGACCCGAGAACTACCTTTCCATGTATCAATCGGGCTGCAATTTTTCATGCCGCAAGTGTCACTCCTGGTATTTTAGCAAGGTAGCAAGGGGCACGTGGTATTCACCCTCCGAGGTGGCAATGCTCTGCGTGGATTACGACAAAAGGGTAACCCTGAGGGAGCCACGGGATAGGACCACATCATGGCACGCCCACGATAGTTGCCGGTGTTGCGGGGCGTGCGTAATCTCCGGAAACAGGTCATCAAACTGTCCTCAGGTTCTTTCCCCGAGGGAGATTGTCTTGAGTCCCCAGGGGTTCGGGCCGGCAAGGAATATCGTGGGTTTTACCGGGGGCGATCTCTGCTGCAAGCCGGGTTTTTATGCCGAGTGTGCCCGATTAATCAAGGAGAAGACTGACCTATGGGTTTTGATCGAGACAAACGGTTACGGTCTCACCCCTGAAAACCTAAACCTCTTGAGAGACGCTGGTGTGGACTCCTTTTGGTTGGATATAAAGGCCTTCGACGATGAAACCCATAAGTGGTTGACGGGTTGTACCAACAGATGGATATTGGCCCTTCCGGAAGAGATGCTCAAAAGGCGATTTGTCCTGGAGGTCCTTTCCCTTTACATCCCCGAAGTGGTGGAGACGCCACAATTGACGAAGATTGGGATGCTTCTGTCTCGCCTGGACCGCGCTATCCCCTTCACTATATTGGCCTTCTTCCCCGAAAACCAGATGAAGGCTTGTCGGCATCCCACTGTCCAGGAGATGGTAGAGGCTTTCCACGAGGTTAAGGCCACGGGATTGAAAAGGGTTCGCCTCGGAAATACCGGGGTCTTTGCCAAGGGGGATGAGGATTATCGGTTATTGGAGGATGCGGTGGGTGTTGGGAATTTTTGAGGTTCTCCAGCCATTGCAGGTTTGGCGGAATTTACGGAAACATGGAGGTGGATAGATGAAAGGATATGTCGGGAAAATCTTGAGGGTAAATCTCTCCGACGGGAGGATATCGAAGGAAGAGATCTCGGAGGAGATGAGGAGAAAGTTCCTCGGAGGCAGGGGATTTGCCGCAAAGATCCTCTGGGATGAAGTCAGCGGTGTCGACCCATTATCGGAGGGGAATAAAATCGTCTTTTCAACGGGTCCCCTGACGGGTCTTCCCTTGCCAAGCTCTGGGAAGATGGTTATAGCCTCGAAAAGCCCCCTCACGGGGGGATACGGTGATGGAAATATCGGCAGTATGGCTGCCGTGCATCTACGGAGAGCCGGTTACGATGTATTGATCGTGGAGGGAAGATCCGAGAGACCCTGCTACATAGCCATTCACGATGAAAAGGTGGAAATCCTTGATGCCCGCAAAATGTGGGGGCAGATGACCTTCGAGGCCCAGGATAGCTTGGAGGCAAAACACGGGAGAAATGTGGGGGCATTGCTCATCGGTCCAGCGGGGGAAAATATGGTCGGATTTGCCACCGTAATCTCCCAGAGGGGGAGGGCTGGAGGAAGGCCGGGGATGGGAGCGGTGATGGGCTCCAAGAACCTCAAGGCCGTCATCGTTAAAGGCACTGGGGAAATTCCCGTCTTCGATAAGGAGAGGTTGCGGGAGATGGGCAAGGAGGGTTACGGGGAGATTAAGGTCAAGGAGAATTATGATTTCTGGATCAGACAGGGTACCATGCAGGTCTTCGAGTGGTGTAATGAGAATAGCTGTCTGCCCACATATAATTTCAGGGAGGGAGCCTTCCGGTTCTCAAAACAGCTGGATGGATATGCACTGGAGGGGGTGAAGGTGGATCGTAAGGGATGTCCCCTCTGCAATATGCAGTGTGGAAACATCATCAAGGATGCGGAAAACAGGAATGCGGAGTTGGACTACGAGAACGTGGGGATGTTGGGTCCCAATATCGGGATGGATGACCTGAGAAAGGTTGGAGTCCTCAATCGAATGGCGGATGAATACGGGCTGGATACAATATCCTTGGGGAGTTGTCTGGGGTTTTTGATGGAGGCATCGGAGAAGAAGCTAATCGAAGGGCGGATCGAATGGGGGGATTTCGATGCGTGTAAAAAAGTCATCGAGGATACCGTGAAGAAGAGAGGGCTTGGGGAGATCATTTTTGAGGGAGTGCGGAAGGCCTCCGAACGGGTAGGAGGTGACTCCCGGGACTGGGCGATGCACGTTAAGGGATTGGAGATCTCGGCATACAACTGCCACGCTTGTCCCGGAATGGCCCTCTCCTTTGGTACGTCGCCCATCGGCGCCCACCACAAGGACGCATGGGTTATCTCTTGGGAGATCTCGACGGATAGGTTTTCCTATAGCAAGGAGAAGGTCGAAAAGGTTATCGAGTTACAGAGGTTGAGGGGAGGATTGTTTGAGAGCATGACCACCTGCCGACTCCCATGGATAGAGGTGGACTTCGGCCTCCATTGGTATCCGAAGTACCTCGAGGCCGCGAGGGGAACGGGGATTGCCCAGGAGGAGATCTCCGTTTTGGGCGACAGGATTTATACCCTTATCAGGTCATATTGGATTAGGGAGAATCGAAGTTGGAGCAGGGAGATGGATTATCCCCCATCGAGGTGGTTCGAAGAGCCTCTGAATCAGGGCGATTTGAAGGGATACACCCTAGATAGGGCTCGATACGATGAGATGCTCTCCCAGTATTATGAGATGAGGGGCTGGGATGAAATCGGTATCCCACAAAAGGAGACCCTGGAAGGTTTAGGACTGGGAGATGTCGTGTCAGTCCTTGGGAAAAATGGCTGAATTCAGATTTCTCGGTTACCTTGCGGAAATTTTCGGAAAGAAAAGGGTGGAGATCTCCCTGGAAAACCCGAGGAAACTGAGGGATATCCTGGAGGTCGAATTCCCCGAAGATCGTTCCGTCGTGCTCATCAACCAACGGGCGGGAAATTTCGATAGCCTCATACGAAATGGGGATAAGGTGGTTATCATGCCGATGATATCGGGGGGACGCTAACTGATGTTGGCGAAAGGTTCCTTGATCAGGACTGTGTGAAGAATTGTTCCGCCTTCTCGATCTCGGAGACATGGATTATGAAGATGGATTTTTCGACATCTTCCATAACGGATCCGTATGTGTAGTTGATATTGATCCCCGCTTCGCCCAACCTTTTTGCCACGTGCCCCAGCGAGCCGGGTTTGTTGATCAGGGTGAAGACCAAAACCGGCTCCGAGTCCAAGAGATATTCCAGTTCCGTTAACCTTTCCCGTGCCTCTTCGGGCTTATCCACCACGATTCGAATGATGGAGTAGTCTGAAGAATCCTTGAGGATGCCTCGATAACTTTCCGCAAGGGCTATCCTCCTGCGAGTCTTCTCCCTAATGTTGAACAGTTCCCTCACCGCGTCCTTGGCATTCTGAATATTCATGGCCAAGATGTTAATGTTCGATTTGCTCAGGACTTCACAGAGTTTCGCGAGCTCCCCCGGGGTATTGATTAAGATGACGGATAATTGAGTTCTTCTCTCCATGGAATCCTACTCCCTTCAAGGCATAAAGGAACTATTCGGGGGAAAATACCAAATTTATCCGGGCACGGTCAAGAAAAATATCCGAGGAGTTTCTGGACTTTTGGGCTCTTCGCAACGCTCGATCGCCCACATTCCTTTGAGCCACCCAAATAGCGATTCCAAATGTCAAAATTCAAATGTCAAATAAAATCCCAATGATTACATGTCAAAGCTCTTCATTTCCCTCAATAGTTACGTAGTTAGCTTGTCAAACCAGTCGATAACTCAACGACTCGAACAATCAGCCTTCGCCATTTGACATTTGACATTCATTTGAACTTTGAGCTTTGACATTTGTTCATTCTAATTCATGTAACTTTTTTAGCACGTTAGAGTAATTACATGGTTTTTTCTGAGGAAACTCCAGAAATATCCCTCCGATCATTATCAGTTTTGCAACTATCCCTTCTCTTGGGAATTGACCTCCCCATGGGGAATCTCCTTGACACACCGGAATCCCAGCCAATGGGCGCCGTTTACGGGATCTTCCGGGGACCACCGAACCGTAGTCCTCACAAAAGTGGCCCGACCCAAAAAGCAACCTCCCCTCATTAAAGGCATATTCTCAATCCAGGACCCTTCGCACATCTCCCACACATTTCCCGACATATCGTAACATCCATAGGGGCTGGTGCCTTTAGAAAAGTCGGTCACAATGGTAGTCCTTCCAATCTTGAGTTCGCCGGAATTGATATACCCCGCATAAAAATCATTCCCCCAGGGCCACCAGCGTCGATCAGTGCCCCTGGCGGCCTTTTCCCACTGTTCTTCCTTGGGGAGAATTTTGCCGGCCCATGCAGCATACGTCCTAGCATCATCCCATCCCAACCCCACCACGGGTTGCAATGGATCGTCCCACCCCTCTTGCCCCCAGAGAAAGGGTTTCCGATGGCCCGTTTCCTCGATGAATTTGGCGTATTTGGTGTTGGTTACGGGATAAGCGTCGATATAGTAATCACTTACAAAAACCTTCCTTGAGGGGACTTCAGTCGCGAAAACCGGATTTTTCTTCCCATCGAGGGCAAAGATCTGAATCAACTCCCCCTCATCGATTCCCAAGGTAAACTCCCCCGAGGGAACAAGGATCATTTCAGCCTGGTCGCGAGGAGAAACTATCCTAGAGGGGAATGGAGGACCTTCAACATGATCTAGGATATCCCAAGTCCTTTCCATCTTCCTAAATTATATGGTGAGAAAAACGAATATACAAGATCCCAGATTGTTGATTCTACAATAAATTGTGCACTTAACAAAAGAACACCTTTGTCCCTGAGCGTAATCTGCTGGCCGACGGCAGACCGAAGGGCTCAGCCGAACGGAAGGGGAAGGCCAGCCCTTTAGAGACTTGAAGGGGTAAGTATTCCCCGTGACCCCGAGAGGGTCACCTCACGAAGCATTGAAGCGAAGGGATAAAGGTGTTCTTCAGAAACACCAAAAACTTAGGAAACTCGTGTCCTTAAAACCTTGACAAGAACATAGGGTTATGCTTTACTGCGGTATGTGCGGGGACGAGGATGTTCACGTTGAACATCCTCTTTTTTTAGGGTGCCCAGGTATGCTGAGGGCCGAGAGGAAGGGAAACGTTCTTTTCTGAAAGGAGGAGGGCTTATGCCATACGAAAAACTGACTGAAAAGGATGTCTGGAAAATCGTGAAGGAAAGGGATGTGAAATTTATCAGGCTCTGGTTCACGGACATCCTGGGTCAATTGAAGAGCTTTGCCATCACCGACGATGAGCTGGAAGGGGCTTTCAACGAGGGCATGGGATTTGACGGCTCATCCATCAAGGGGTTTGC
>JABAOH010009422.1_pt1 | contig 12959 bp, 15 predicted proteins | sample 7062181 | NCBI WGS metagenome assembly JABAOH01 (sample SAMN14538630, study PRJNA623070) | marine sediment metagenome | biome: marine biome [ENVO:00000428]; feature: marine pelagic biome [ENVO:01000023]; material: deep marine sediment [ENVO:00002113]; isolation source: pool of 5 deep marine... | reverse complement strand
TACAGCCAACACTCCACTCGTTAATCGTGGTGGGGCCATATACCGGTGGGAGGCAATGTTTTGATGTAACAGAACAAGAGATCAATGAAACCTTGGCTGCAATGGTACAGGATGTTCTGACTTCCAGAAAGCTGGAAGTGCAATTGTATCAGGATAGCATTCTTGCTTCAGGTGAAATAGGTGGGTATCCTGTCTGGGGCGAAGCAGAACCGGCAGTAAACACAGATGGGGATTTCCAATTGCATCGCTTGCGCATCAATTGGTTATTGCAACTGATGTTGTCACCTGAGGGGCTGAGAAAGTTCATTGAAGGATATGTGAACGAAAGTGTCTTGTCTCCAGGGCGTGTAAAACTGCTCAAGTTGGAGGTTCAAGAAGACTCAATGACCATCTGTATTGACACTCGTTAGCCAGTGATGCGTTTATATCAGTATCCGGTATGCACGGAAGGAGTTGACTTTTACAGTCTTCCAATGACAAAGCTCCCACTGCGTGCTATCATTGGGTGCGAATGACCTTGCTCATAAAGTTTTCACCATTATATCAGGAGAGAGAAATGCTTAGACCCAAGTTGGAACTGCTGGAGCGGGAGACCATCGAGCGTATCGTGGCCGAGGCCTATGAGTTGCTCTGGGACCCCGGCGTGCGCATCCACAGCGACGAGGCCCTGGGCCTCCTGGCCGACGCCGGAGCCACCGTGGATTTCGAGGCCAGGGTGGCCCAAATCCCGGCTGAACTGGCCCGCCAGGCGGTGGAGAGCGCGCCTTCGTCGTTTCACCTCTACGACGCAGGTGGGGAGCCCGTGGTCCACTACGGGGACGACGACGTCCAGTTCGACCCCGGTTCGGCGGCCATCCACATCCTCGACCACGGCGAGGTCAGGTCGCGCCCGCCCGTCACGGCCGACTTTGTGCGGTACATCAAACTGGCCGAGGTGCTGCCCGAACTGGACGCGGTCAGCACCGCTATGGTCTGTGCCGACGTGCCGGAGAGCATGGCTGACCTCTATCGTCTCTATCTGGTGCTCCGGTACGCTGTGAAGCCAGTGGTCACCGGGGCCTTTGCTGTGGAGACATGGTCGGTCATGCACGACTTGCTGGTGGCCGTGGCTGGCAGCGCAGAGGCCCTGGCCGAGAAACCCCTGGCCGTCTTTGACGTCTGCCCCTCGCCGCCCCTGCTGTGGAGCGAGATCACCTGCCAGAATCTGATGGACTGCGCCCGCGCTGGCGTCCCCGCCGAACTGGTCTCCATGCCCCTGGCCGGGGCGACCGGTCCCGCCACCCTGGTGGGGTCCGTGGTCCAGCACGCCGCCGAAAACCTCAGCGGCTTGACCATCCACCAACTGGCCAGGGCAGGCAGTCCCATCGTCTGGGGCGGGTCGCCGGCTGCCTTTGACATGCGCACCGGCACGACACCCATGGGAGCCATCGAGACCCTGATGATGGATTGCGCCTACGCTCAAGTGGGCAAGTATCTGGACCTGCCCACCCACGCCTACATGGGCATGAGCGATGCCAAGGTCGTTGACGGTCAGGCCGGTCTCGAATCGGGCATCGGAACCATCATGGCCGCCCTGGCCGGGGTCAACATGGTCTCCGGGGCCGGGATGATGGACTTTGAGAGTTGCTTCAGCCTGGAGAAACTGGTCATTGACCACGAGATCATCGGCATGGCCCGCCGTCTGGTTCGGGGCATGGATTGCTCCGAGGACCCCCTGGCGACGGCCATCATCCAGCAGGTGGGGCACAAAGGCAACTTTTTGGCCCACAGACACACCCGCCAATGGTTCCAAAAGGAGTTGTTCATGCCCTCGGCTGTGATTGACCGGGACACCCGCCAGGCCTGGGAGGAGAAAGGGGCCAGGGACGCCACCCAGCGCGCCCACGAGCGGGTGGAGGAACTGATCGCCACCTACGAGCCCAGGGAACTGCCGCTGGAAGTGGTCAAGGAGCTAGAGGACATCACCCTGCGGGCAGCGAAAGCCGCCGGGCTGGACAAGCTGCCGTCGCTGGAATAACCTAAAACCTATCTTTCCTAAGGAGGACATTCATGTCTACCGACGAACTGTATCAAGCCATGAGCCAAAGTGTCATAGATGGCGAACCTGAGCAGGCCGAGGAATTGGCCCACAAGGCCCTTAGCCTGGGCCTGGACCCGCTGGAGGTGATTGACCATGGATACACCCGTGGTATGAACGTGCTGGGTGATAGTTTCGCACGGGGCGAGGTCTTCCTGCCCCACCTGGTCATGGGCGGGGAGGCTATGAAGGCAGCCATCGCCGTGCTGGAGCCCGAACTGGCCCGGAGGCAACAGCAGCGGCAGGTGTTGGGCAAGGTGGTCATCGGCACCGTGGCGGGTGACATCCACGAAATCGGCAAAAGCCTGGTGGCCACCATGCTGTCGGCCAACGGCTTCCAGGTCTTTGACCTGGGAGTTGACGTGCCTGTTTCCACCTTTGTAGAAAAAGCCAGGGAGGTGGAGGCCGACATCGTGGGGCTTTCGGCCCTGCTGACCACCACCATGCTCAATCAGCGCAGGGTCATCGAGAGCTTCCAGGAGGCCGGGCTGCGCGAGAAGGTCAAGGTCATCGTAGGTGGGGCTCCGGTGAGCCAATCGTGGGCCGAGCAGATCGGCGCCGATGGCTACTCCGAGAACGCCGTCGGAGCGGTGGCATTGGCGAAAGAGCTGATGGGAAAAGGATAAAATGTGAACGAAACAGGATTAACTCAACAACTGGCTTTTGTAATGGCTCAACGCCATGAGGATGAAGCCACTGTGCTGGCGCAGGCTGTCCGCGAAGGTATCCACACTCTGTATTGTGAGGTGTTGATCGAGGCCTATCTGCTGGGACGAGTGTCGCGCGAGACGGTGTTGAAGGAACTGGGGCCAGAGCAGTTGGAAGAGATCGAATAGCAACGCGATGCCCTGCAGCGCGACGTGGCCTGGGGCATGGAGCATGCATGAAGCCATCGCCGATACCGAACCGGTGCTGCATCTACATGACCTTGTACATGAGCCGCGCTTTTAAAGTCTATGTCCGCCACTTATTGGCTGATCTGCCATGAGCGGGAGTGCTCTTGGGACAAGTTCTCACTTGTGAACGAATTGGAGAGAAGCTATGCCTGACTTTTTACGCAGGTTACTTGGCCGTAAGCCATCTCCCCGACTAACCGATGAAGACGTTGACCTCGAACAGTTCTTCACCGACGCTGAACACGCGCTCCAGGTCTTTGAGCAACTGGTCAGCGCGGCACGCCTACCCAAATGCCTGCTGGTAATCCACGGTGTTGGCGGCGTGGGCAAGTCCACCGTATTGAAAATGTATCGCCTCTCCTGCCGACGACAGCGTATCCCCGTGGCTCTGGTCGGCGGCGAAGAGGCCCCTTCTCCGGTTGACGTGCTGGCCGATTGGGCGAACGATTTGAGTGACTACGGTGTCAAGCTGTCTACCTTTCAAGACACGTTGACCCACTACCGCGCTCTGCAGGCCAAAGTCGAAGCCAAGGCGAAAGAGGCTGGCCAAGCTGTTGAGAAACTGGGCAAAGCTGCCGCCAAGACTGCTGTCGAAATGGCCGCCAGCGCCATCCCCGTCGTGGGCCCGCTGGCTACCGCGCTGGGCAGTGCAGGCGCTGAAGCTTTCATGGACTGGCTGCGCGGCTTTCTCTCCAAACCCGACCTGGAGCTTTATCTCGATCCGTCAAAACGGCTGACCAACGATTTTCTGAGCGACTTGACCCGCGCTGCTACTGGCCAGCGCATCGTGCTGATGGCCGACACCTACGAGCAGATGACGACGCTGGGCGACTGGGTGGGCGATCTGGCACAGCGTCTCCCTGAGAACGTGTTGTTGGTCATTGCCGGGCGGGCGATGCCCGAGTGGGAGCGCGCCTGGCCGGGCTGGATGGGACGGGCGGAAATTGTCGAACTGAAGGAGATGACGCCAAATGAGCTGCGCACTTTGGTGCACCGCTATTACGCCCACATCCGTGACGGAGAGCCCAACCCGGGGCAGGTAGAAGCCGTCGTACGGTTTGCCCGTGGCTTGCCGATGGCGGCGACGACGGTGGTCCAGTTGTGGGTGCGGCACGGCATGGAAGACTTTGAGGCAGTCCGGCCGCAGGTGGTGGCCGACCTGGTGGATCGCCTGCTGGAGGGCGGGCCGCCGGAGATGCGGCCGGCCTTTGAAGTGGCGGCGGTGCTGCGCTATTTCAACGCCGATTCGTTGCAGATGCTGCTGGACGGTGGCGATGCGGATAGGCTGTATGCTGAGTTGCGGCGGTGGCCGTTCATGCGTTCGAGGCGCGAGGGGCTGGCCGTGCACGACACCATGCGCGAGATGATGAACGAAGCGCTGCGCGTACGCACGCCGGAGCGCTTCCGCACCCTGCACGAGCGGGCGGCAGTGTATTATGAGGCGCGGCTAGAGAAGGCGACGAGCGAGGAGCGAGAGCGTCTGCTTCTGGAGCGGTTGTATCACAAAATGAGGGCAGACTGGTGGTCGGGAATCAATCTTTGCGTACTCGCTGTAGAGGAGGCAGCCAGTCTGTATGCTTTGGCCTTCGGTGATTTGCTTGTTAGAGAATTGTCTGCTCCGGACGTAGGACGAGATTCTTCTCGTTACATCTATTATGCGAAAGGCCTACTGAGTCTAGCGAGAAACAATTTTGATGAAGCAGTACCACTGCTTCAGGAAGCTCTAGCATCGCAAGTGGCCCCTGATGAACTCAGGTTCAAGACAACAGAACGATTGGCCCGCACGCTTACATTGCAAGGGAAACTCGAAGAAGCATTGCAGTACTATGAAGAATGTGTTAGGTTGTCAGCAGAAAGTCGAGAACCGCTCTGGCAGATAAGGGCTTGGAATGGCATCGAAACAGTATTGCGACGGCTGGGGTACATTAGTAAGGCAATAGAAGCATTGCGAAATAGCATAGCAACCTGTGGAAATACCGGGATGGAGAATTCCTTTGAAATGGCTTGGGCTCAGGACAGCCTTGGGCTAGCATTGGGCATAGCTGGCCTATGGCAGCAAGCTGTGTTTCACCATCAACGTGCTCTTCGTATTTATCAGGCACTTGGTAACGACTATAATGCGGCGATCGTCTTGCACAACATGACCCGCATCAAGTCTAAGTGGGGCAAATCCTCCAATCAAGTCCTTGATGATTTTCAGACAGCCTTATCGGTTTTCAAGAGGCTAGGGGACGACCGGTGGATTCGCTATTGCCGATTGAGTATAGCCGAAACTTTGATTGATCTTGCACAAATAGAAGAAGCGGGAAGATACCTGAAAACCGAAGGTATAGATGATGCAACTGCGCAAATATGGAGCAACAGATTATTAGGTGATATTCAGCGATACAAGGGAAAATGGGATGAGTCTCTTGTCAGTTACAAGAGGGCTCTGCACATAGCGGAAAAGCAGAGGAGGAACCGTGACAAGACTGAGATTCTTATACGACTTTCCTCCTTACTGCTTCAGGGGAATTTTGGTGAAATCTACGAGTATGTAGTAGGTGTCATGTTGCAGGGAATCGTTTACATCGAATCTAAGCGCATATTTGTAGCAGCGAAACGTTAACAATTGAGCACGTTCATCCGTCTGCAGACGGGTAATTGAATGTAGAGTCAAATTGGTGAACGGCGTCCTTCAAAGGAAAGGGGCAGATCTTGATCTCCTCGAGTTCTGCTTCTGCGTCAGGTTGATGGTAGAGAGCCATCTGCTGCTTGGTGCTATCAATCCGGGCAAGGACGTGGTATCTGGCATAGTCGCTCCCCAATGTGATGTGGCGATTGAGGATGTTGACCTGTCCCTGACGATCTGCCAAGCGGGCACAGTGGATGATTCCAGCTACAATTGGGAGCCGTTCCCGCTGATGTAAAGGGAAGTCGGGATGCAGAAGTCGAGCCGTGGCATCAGGCCAGGAGGCTCGCATCTCAGCTGGGGTGTGGCCCTGGATAGCTGGTAGCTGGCGCTGGTTGCGAAAGTAGTCCAAGAAATCGGGGTAAGCCTCCCGGACCTTGGACACGGACTCGAACTGCTGCCGAGACCAGAAGAACTGGTCACACTCTCCGTGGAAGCGTTCTACGTAGCCGTTGCGTTCGGGGGTGTAGAAGGGAATGAACCAGACCTGCACGCCAAGGGCCAAGCAAAGTCGTACAACGCGCCCCAAGCGATGGGCCCATCGTCCCCCGGTAAAAGTCATCTCGTTATCGAACTGGGCGATCTTGGGCAAACCAATCGTTTGCCAACATTCAACCAAGAAGCGGAGGGCCGTGTCCGTTGACTTGTCATCGGTGACCATCCCATAGGGATACCAGCTAGCCACATCGACTAGGTGAAAGAAGTGGAATCTCTCACCGCCTTGAAGCACGCGGGGCCAGATGTCTATCTGATGGACCGAGTTCAGACCATCTACGGTGGGACGTGGGCCATAGCCGATTGGCTTGGCAGTCTGGTTGATTCGCCCCGTTTCCTTCAGAATGCGGTGGATGGTTGCCCAATGTGGAACATCAACCTTGAGTTCCTCTAATTCGCGGACCACTTCGCGAGCACCAATGCCTTGGAAAGAAGTTCCGTTCTGTGCCTGCTTTACCAGGCGGTCTCGAGTTTCAACGATCAACTTCTTTAACCAATTTGGGGTGGCATTGCTGGGTGAGTTTCCGAGCCGTTGATCTACTAAGCCAGACACCCCTTCGGCTCGGAACCGTTTCGACCACTTGTAGTACCAAGGACGGCTTCGGTTCAGGTCGGCACACACATCCGGGATTAACTCTCCCTGTGCTACCCGTCGGATCGCTTCCAGTCGGCGGTCCTTCTCATCCACAGTGATAACCTCCTTTTCTTAGAAGGTTACCACATCAGTGTAAACGATCGGTGCTACAAAAACGCGCCTAGATTGTTAACGTTCTGCTGCTACATTTAGCCTGTTAACGATGCCTGCTACATGACAAGTAGGTGCTGAAGAAATGTTGCACCAGTGGGAGCACTATGACCATTTAGCCCAACTACATTTGATCCAAGGCCACATCGCCTGGAACGGGCGTCTTCGCGATTGGGACACTAGCTTTGACGCTGTGCTGGGCTACTACCAGCACGCCCTCATCTACGCCCTGCGCTATAACCGCTTCTTGCTGGACGAAGTCCTGTGGGGCGGTGGGGTTGCCACGCCACTGCGTCCCATCATCCCCCATTGCCTGGAACAGGGCGAGGAAGGCCGCCGGATGTTGATCGCTCTGCGCGATTGGTGGCAGACCGGCATCAATGACATTGGCACGCCTCGCCCGGATACCATCTCACCTATCCCGGAAGGCATCCCACTGCTGGAAGCAGAGCAGATTGCGCGGGAGAGGGAACCGGGGGATGGTTCGCCGCAGAAAACGGTGATCGAGCAGATTGAGGCCGCACTGAGATGAAAACCGTTCGTTTCTCTCAACATGCCCTTGACCAGATGCGACTGCGCGGTGCAACGCGAGAGGAAGTTAGAGAAACGGTCCAAACAGCCCCATGGCAGCCAGCAAAGCGTGGCAAATATCAAGCCCGCAAGACATTTGCTTTCGGACGTCCCTCACCGATCAACCAACAGATTTACCCCTTCAAAACGGTTCACGTTATCTTTGCCGATGAGCCAGATGAAATTGTCATCGTCACCGTTCTGGTCTATTATGGAAAAGAGGAGATTATGCCATGAAAATCTATTACGATGCCGAAGTAGATGCACTGTATATTGAATTCCATCCCCTGGCAGATGGGACTGCAGAAGCCCGTCCGCTGAGCGACGAACTGATCGCTAACTACGGACCAGATGGGAAACTGGCCGGCCTGGAAATCCTGGATGCTGGCCAGGTGCTAGGTCAGGTAGAAGGGCGGATTGTGTTTGAAATCGCACCGGCATTGGCTGCGGCTGCTTCATCCTCGTAGAGACGCTCACCTGATACTATGTTCACCATTGTTTACCGCGACAAAGAGTGGGAGTTGAAGGACGGCATGACCGTCCGTGACGCCATCCTCAAGGTAGGGCTGGACGTTGAGGCCGTCCTGGCCGTGCGCGATGGCCAGTTGATCAACGAAGAGACCCTCACCCGCGACGGCGATGTGATCAAGCTGGTGGCGGTGATCTCGGGGGGTTGAGGACGGGGAGCAAGCGCCGATTGAGTAGCCGAAGGCGTATCGAAATCAAGCGAGCAGGGTTGCTCAAGTGCCCCGCTTGGCTTCGATACAGCTCTCCGCTATGCTCCGAGCCTACTCAGCCGGCGCTTTCACGAAAGCCGAATGGCTCTGATATCAAACGGTATCTGTCAACATGAAACTCACACCTCGGCAATGGATCGGCGTCATCGCCGTTCTGATCATTGTGAATCTTTTCGTCTTCGGCACCCTGATCTGGCTGGTGGCTGCCGACCTGGAATTTGTACTGTTTGGGCCGGTGGAGGTGGAACTCCCCGCCAGCCCGACGATGGTGGCTCAGGCTACTTTTACTCTGAGACCCACCTTTACCCCCACCCCTGGTCCAGCGCAGCCGTCCTCGACCGAAACACCTGTCCCGCCGTCTACCCTTACGCCTGCGCCTGCCGACACCGCTGCGGCGACGGATACTCCCACCTTCACCCTGATTCCAATGGGTACCCCGACGCCCACGGATATGGTTGCTCCGACGGACACTTCAACGCCCGTCCCCACCGATACCCCTACGCCGACCAACACACCGACTCTCACTCCCACACATACCCCCACAGCCAGCCCGACGGCTACGTCTACGGTCACGCTGACGCCCACTCCTGTCCCGAGCAAAGTCGAGGGGCCTGCCCCCACAGACACGGTCACTCCGACCCCCCGACCCACCGTAGCCCCGGTTGCCGGGGTCAAGGTCCTCTCCGCCAGCAGCGATCGGATTGACCTGAGTTGGAAGCCAGCCACGGACTCAGAATCCCTGACCTACCACATCTATTGGGACATGGGCCTGGGGCTGGGTTTGTATACCTACAAGACCAGCGTGGAGGGAACGCGCTACAGCGACCTGAACCTGCGTCCCGGCACTACCTATCGTTATCGGATAGTGGCCTATGATGGTAGCCATAAGTCGCCTGCCTGCGAGGTGCTGGCCACCACCCGTGCCCGGCCCGAATTGGTAGCGATGGCTACATCTGGACCTACCCAAACACCCCAGCCGTCGCCCAGCCAGCGACCGGCGGCCACGCCTACGTCCACTGTGAGCCCCTCGCCCATGTCTACGCCCAGCCAGGCGCCTACACCCTCGTTTACCCAGCTACCCACAGCCAGCCTTGCATCCACCCAAGCGCCCTGGCCATCGCCCACCTCGCGGCGGTTCGTGGCCACCCCTACTCCCTTGCCCCCCGACACCGTTCTCCTGGGTCTCATGAGCAGCCATGAGTACGAAGACGACCTGGGTTTCATCACCATCGTGGGCGAGGTGCGCAACGACCTCCAGATGAATGTAGGCAAGGTTTTGGTAACGGCCACCTTCTACAACGCCAGCGGAGATGTCATTGAAGAAGCTTCCACTTCTACTATGATGGATATCCTCTTGCCTGGCCAGCGCTCGCCCTTTGCCCTCATTCTGCCCAGACCAGTGGACCTATGGGAGTACAGCCTGCGTATCACGGCCCGGCCGACTTTGGAGCAGCCGCTGGCAGGCCTGGAGGTGGTCCAGAGCCATGCTTACGAGGATCAGGTGGGCTTCTACCACGTGACGGGCGAAGTGGAGAACACTGGCCAAAGGACTGCCGACCGTGTGCAGGTCATTGTCACCCTCTATGACAAGTGGGGCAAAATCGTCAACGCTGGCTTTGTCTACAGCGAGCCCCGGCCTGTCAGGCCAGGAGAGAAAGCCGCTTTCGATTGCTCCTTCAACTATTACCCTTTGGTGAAAGACCACGCTATTCAAGTAGAGAGGGACTGAAAGGACGCAGCCATGGATTCCGTTCAACTGTTCGACATCATTCAGGCCCTTATCCAGGCTGACACCTGGGCCGCCTCGCAGCGCGTCATCGAGGCTCACCCTGAACTGCTGAGCGACGAGGCTGACCAATTGCTGGGCCAACTGGTAGCCATCGCCCGCCAGCAGGGTGACGCCCAGGCCGAGGGTGCTTTCACCGAGCACCGCCAACTGCTGGCCCGCTGCCGCCAGGTGGGGGTGGAAGCCGCCTTTGCGGAGAGGGCGATGGAAGGGGCCGAGGTCCCTTCTGAGTTGGGGGCGCTTCTGGCTGCGCTCCCACCCGAGCAGCGCCAGATCCTCCTGGATACGATGGAACGCGCCGAGTCTGAGGATTGTTAACGGCTCCGGGATGCTTTAGAAGGTTTGAAATCTCTCTTGGGCCATGTTATAATAGGTGTAGCTTTGGTGGTGCCTCCTTCAATTAGATGAAGGAGCATGATCAATGATAAAGGAGCACAGAGATGAGAGTAAATTACCAGGTCAACGCTACTCCCTTGTTTCGCGTCCTCTCTGACGATCAAATCGAGGAAATCTATCTCGCCACTTTGGAGGTGCTGGCCCGCACCGGGACCAGGGTTTACGAGGAAGAGGCTCTGGAACTGCTGCGGGAGGGCGGGGCTGTCATCAGTGACACCAATCTGGTCCGCATCCCTTCCTTCATGGTCAAGGCCGCTCTGGATGCCACGCCAGAACGAATCACTCTGACTGGACGCGATGGCAAGAATAAAGTCCTTTTGGAGAAGGATCACATCTATTTCGGCACCGGTTCCGACTGTCCTTTCGTGGCCGATCCCTACACCGATGAGCGGCGGCGGTTCACCTACCAGGACGTTTACAACGCGGCCAAAGTCACCGACGCTTTACCCAACATTGACTTTCACATGTCCTTGGGCCTGACCTCCGATGTGCCCATCGGCACCTACGACCGTCACCAGTTCCTGGCCATGGTCAGCGGCACGACCAAACCCCTGGTCATCACCGCCGTAGACCGCGAGGGGCTGGCCGATCAGTACCAGATGGCCTGTGCTATTTTGGGCGGAGAGGACGAATGGCGTAAGAGTCCCCTCTTTGTAGTCTATATCGAGCCCAGCTCGCCCCTCAGCAATTCGGAAGCCGCAGTGCAGAAAGTGCTTTATTCGGCCGAAAAGGGCATCCCAGCCATCTATACCCCTTGCCCCATCGGCGGTGCTACGGCGCCAGCCACCCTGGCCGGGGTGTTGGTGCAGGGCCTGGCCGAATGTCTGGTAGGTGTCGTCATCGCCCAGCTCAAGAAGAAGGGGACTCCTATCATCATCGGTGGGGTGGCTTCCATCATGGATATGGCCTCCACCATCCTCTGTTACGGCGCGCCAGAGTTGCACCTGCTCAGCGCCGCCTACGCCGACATCACCAAGTGGCTGAGGATACCTATCTTCTCCACGGCCGGTTGCAGCGATGCCAAAGTCTTGGACCAGCAGGCGGCCATCGAATCGGCCATCTCTATCACCGTGGCCGCCCTATCCGGGGCCAACCTGATCCACGATGTGGGCTACCTGGAATCGGGGCTCATCGGTTGCTACGACATGATGGTCATGTCCGACGAGGTCATCAGCATGGTCAAACGCATCATGAGGGGCATCCTGGTGGACGAGGAACACCTGGCCGTGGACGTCATCAACCGCGTCGGCCCCGGCGGTCATTACCTGGCCGATGAGCACACTTACACGCATTTCAGGAGCGAGTTCTGGTTCCCTCAGCTCATAGATCGCTTACGTTGGGACGACTGGCAACAGGCGGGCTCCAAAACCATGGCCCAGCGGGTGAGGGAGAAAGTGATAGACCTCCTGGAGAACTATGAACCTGAACCCTTGTCTGACGACGTGTTAAAGGAGGTGAAGGAGATCATCGCCCAGGCTGATGAGAGGCACAAGCACGAGGAGGAAGTCGGTCTGCTGTAACAGAAGTGCCTCCCTGACCGGTACCTGTATGCCTTCTACCGGGCTTATGGGATCAAGGAGAGCGGCTCACAAGAGTTGCCCGCGTGGTGATTTGCAGTTAATGGCAAAACAGGGTATAATAGCCTGTCACACACTCATTCCTAGCGAGGAGAGGGCATCGTGCCGAAACGAACTTATCAGCCCAAGAAGAGGCGCCGCAGAAGGGTGCACGGCTTTCGGGCTCGCATGCGTACTAAAGGCGGGCGAAGGGTGCTCAAGGCCCGTCGCCTCAAGGGCCGTAAAAGGTTGACGGTTTAGCTGTAAGCGTTCAGACCTCCGAGGTTTTGACCGCAGATTCGGGCATGTCGTGTCATGGCAAAAACGGCTGATTACCACTGTTGCGGCAAAGGCGGAAGCCGCAGCGAGCATGACAGGGAAACCTCGGAGGTCTTTGGAGCGGCCATAGGCTGCAATGAAAAAGAGGTTCCGTCTCAGAAAGAACTCGGATTTCCAAAGGGTGCGTAGGGAAGGCCATAGCTGGGCTCATCCGCTTTTGGTCCTCTGTGCTCTGCGCAATGATTTGGGGTACAGCCGCTTCGGTTTTTCAGCGAGCAAACGGGTGGGTGGGGCGGTGGTTCGTAACCGCGCCCGGCGTCTCATGCGAGAGGCAACCAGGCTCCGCTAGGCGATGATAGCAGACGGCTGGGACGTGGTCATCATCGCCCGCCAGCCCATGCGAGAAGCAAGCTCTTACCAGGTAGATCGAGCTGTTGACCAACTTTTGAGACGTGCTCGCCTGCTGAAAGCGGCCGAGGGGATAACGGGGGATGGTCTCTCTGTTGCGCTGTCAGAAGGTTAGGCTTAGATTTTGATGAAGACGGTTGTCTTAGGCGCTATCAAATTGTATCAGAGGTTCCTCTCGCCTTTGCTACCCCCCAGTTGCCGCTTCGTCCCCTCCTGTTCCCATTACGCCTACGAGGCTATCGAGAAATACGGTCTCCTCAAAGGGGGATGGCTGGGCATCAAACGCATCAGCCGCTGCCATCCTTTTAACGCGGGGGGATACGATCCTGTACCATAATATATC
>JABAOH010019338.1_pt1 | contig 12964 bp, 10 predicted proteins | sample 7062181 | NCBI WGS metagenome assembly JABAOH01 (sample SAMN14538630, study PRJNA623070) | marine sediment metagenome | biome: marine biome [ENVO:00000428]; feature: marine pelagic biome [ENVO:01000023]; material: deep marine sediment [ENVO:00002113]; isolation source: pool of 5 deep marine... | reverse complement strand
GAGGACAGGAGACGATACATCGGAACTCGGCACCTGGCATATGTTACTTCATGGGTGCGAAGGTGGGCAACTGGGGCGCGTGGCCGCTCGCAGAAAGCGGTCTCGTTGCTGCGGGTTGAGCACGCTCGGGTGAGCTGGGTGAGGCCGCGCTACCGAGTGACGGTGATGCGGTCAAGCACTATAGCGTCTTCAGGCAGTCGCCGTCCGTCCTCGTCCCACACCGGCAGCCGCTCTCCGGTCTCCCAGTAGTAGATGCCGGTCTTGATCGTGTACTCACCAGGGGGTGTGTCTGGAGGCAAGTGCAATACGTACTCGTCCTTCACTGTCTCCCCAGGCAGCCACGTCGAGGTCGGATCGTCGCCATGTTGCAGCAGCCTATCTTGTTGGGTCCATACGCGCTGGTCCAGGCCCACCACGTGAACGAAAACGCTGTAGTCTCTGTCCGTCTCGCTCAAAGATTGCCACCAGAGTATTACCTCTAGTGACTCGCCAGCCGCCACGGTCGCCGTGGGGACTTCGTACCTGAAGAAGGGCGAAAAGGTGGCCCACGTTCCGCTGGAGCGGATCCTGCGTGGTGTGAGAGACTAGGTCGAACTCCAGGAGTGCCTCCTTGAAGTCGCCGGAAGCTCCTGCGTTGTCCGGCTTCACCTGGCTGGCCAGGTCAAGCTCCAGTCTGGCCTCATCAAGTCTCCCTGATTGCAGATAGGTTTCAGCCAGAGCAAGGTGCAGATCGAAACGGCCTTCCCGTCGGGGCTGCACCATCAGCAAAGTTCGCAGGACAGAGCCTGCATTCTCTACCATGTCGCCGCTCGGATTCAGCAGTCCAATGACGGTGACCCTTGGGAACTGCAGAATCTCGATGTCTGGTCCCACTTGCTGCAGGCTGGCAAGGTCCCGCGTATGCCATAGCACGCCCCAGGCTCCAGCTCCAGGGTCTGGTCCGGTTTCCATTCTACGCAGCAGCCCTCTTTGCGGCTGAAGGACTGTGACCTCTTGACCGCGAAGGAAGAAGTAGTATTCTAGCCCGTTCGACGTCCTGTCGCTGTCAGCACCACGGCGATACCCCTGCCCATCGGCGATTATGATATGACCGCCAGCCACGTTCTCCAGCAGGTACTCTATAGCGCTGCGCCAGTCCTCCTTCTGCCAGGAAAGGCAATCCCTGAGTGGTGCTACGCTGAGAGCGCCAAGGATGAGCACGGCCAGCGTATGGCTGAACGCGAGGCGTCGGTTTCCGTCGCCGCTCATGCGGACGAAGGCGCAGTTCAAGAGACGACCGAGAGACATTAGCCCTCGCGTTATGACAAGCAGGTGGATAGGTAGTGGGAAGATCACATATCTGGTACGAACTGGATGGCTGGGCTCTACCATCGACAGAAATGCAAAGGATGCTCCGATCCATACAAGGATGAGCAGCACCCGCCGTTTGTGACCGCAAGTGACCAGGCCCCAGAGAAAGAGGCCTAGCCACATAACCAATGGTGCGCCGCCCGCGCCGCTTTGCTCGATCAGGACTTCACGCAAGAAGTTTAACGACAGCTGAGGACTAGCCATCGACACACTTAGTGCTGATGACTCTAACTGCTTCGGGAACTGGGCCCGCAACGTGGACATCCAAGGTAGATAGGACGCCCCGATCAAGGAGAGACTCAGCAAGAACATCAATGTTTGGCTGGCGGGGAAGGAAAGTTTGCCAGACTGGTGGGCCTCCGCGACACCATCGCCTTTCCTGCGGTGCTATAGCCACTGGCCCGCTATTACCCACACTCCAAAGAGCACCTCGGCAGGCAGGAATAGAAACGCGAAGTAGTGGTTGTAGAGGCTCAGAGCGGTGCAAAGCACAAAGCCGATCCACAGTCCTTTCTTGTTCCCCCGTAATGCCTTGAGCAGGACTATGAGCGAGGGTAACGCGAGAAACACCATCAGGGCGTAGTCCCTCGCCTCCTGCGAGTACCTGACGTCGTAGGCATTGACGGCCAGCAGGAGAGCGCCTATCAAGCCTTCCTTTCTCGTCCACAGGCTCTCTCCCACTTTGTAGGCTAGCAAGATGGAGAAGGAACCAAGCATCGCAGCCGGCAATCGAGCCACGAAGCCGCTCTCGCGGAAGAGGAGAAACAAAATGCGAGTTAGCATGTAGAGCAAGGGCGGATGTACACTGCTCTGTTCTTGAGATCGGAGAATGGAAACGAAGTCTAGTCGCGCGGTGAGGACGACCTTGATCTGATCAAACCACAAACTGTCGCCATCGAGATCGTACAGGCGCAAGGCCATGCCGAGCACGACTATGGCGGCGAGCAGGGTCAGAATGATCTCGGGGCGTTTCTGTGCCGGGAAGGGGTTCACGCCTACACCGTCTATAGACGATCCTGCTGGATTTGTGGTGCGGGCGGTGTGATCCTCGCCAGGCTCCCGGCCTAGTAGGCACCTCTCCCCTTGAGCACTGCGCCGACCGTCTTCCAAAGGATCTGCAGGTCCAGCAGTGGGGAGTAATTCTGAATGTAATAGAGGTCATGCTGGATGTGCAGATGCATTGGTCGGTCGCTGCGGCCGCTGATCTGCCACCAACCGGTCATACCGGGCGGAACGGCAAATCTCTTCCGCTGCCAGGGCTCATACCTTTCAACCAGGAAGGGTAACTCGGGCCGAGGCCCAACCAGGCTCATCTCACCTCTCAGGACATTGAACAGTTGAGGAAGCTCATCGATGCTGGTGCGGCGCAGGATTCGCCCCAGCCGCGTCACGCGGGGATCATCCTTGAACTTGTGCAAGATCTGTCCGTCGGCTGTTTGTACAGCAACCTCATCGAATCGCGCCTCGGCACATTCCACCATGGAGCGAAACTTGTACATGGGGAACGTCTTGTAGTTTTCCCCAACCCGCCTCTGCTTGAAGATAGCCGGTCCCTTGGAGTCCAGCTTTATCAGGATGGCCAGCACCAGCATCAACGGGCTCAACAGCACGATCAAGGGAGTGGCGACTAGGAGATCGAAGACACGCTTCACCAGCCTCTGAAAGCCGTCAATAGCTGGGTCTCGCAGTCCAATCAGCGGCATTCCCCCCAGGAGGTCGATGCTGGCGTGGTGGAGAGCTAGGTCGAAGAAGTCGGGGACAACCTTCACGTCCACAGGTAGCTTCTGTAGATCGGTCACCAAGCCGACCATCTTGCGATGGGCTCCTAGTGGCAAAGCCAGGATCACTTCATCGATGTTTTCATCCTGCACGACCTGAAATGCATCCGACAACATTCCCAGGACGGGTAGCCCTTCCGTTTTCGTGCTCTTCTTGTTGGGGTCATCGTCCAAGTAACCTATGGCGCGTAATCCAGGCCACTCGAGCTCCTCGATGGTCCGAGCCACTTCTCGTCCTACTGTTCCGGCTCCAACGATGAGAACTCTGGTTGTGATCTGTGCGTTGCCCGCCGTAAGGACGAAGGCAAGTCGCATCAGCAAGCGGAGACCCACGAGAGACAGTAGATCGAAGAAGAAGAAGTAGACGAATAGCAAACGAGGTACGTCACGAAAGGATAGATACAGGGCTCCTGCGAAGACGAGCGTGGCCACGGTCGTGGCAACCAGAACCCTTTGAAGTTGGTCCACCAGCCTGAGGTTCTTGCGGAGGTCATACACAGAGAGGAGAGTGAAGATAACCATCCACAACACGCCCACGATGACATAGATTCCAAAGGGGAGATAGGCAGTCTTCGCGCGGCCCAACTCTAATCCGAAGGGAAGGTACCGCCGAGCCACACTGGCCAAGTAGAGAGCGAGCTGTGTGAAACAGAGATCCAGGAGCAACAACATGACGGCGTAGTTAGTGCTCGATCTCTTGACCATCAGTCATTCTCCCCATCCAAGTCAAACACAGCACGGTGGCTGGGCCCAAGAGAGCGGGGCCGGCAGCCAGAAGGGCTTCGCAGCATCACCTACGGCTCTTCATCTAGCAATCTCTGAAACAACCCTTCGTAGTCATCGGTCACTTGTTCCCAAGTGTAGTGGTCCTCTACGCGCTCCTTTGCTCTGTGTCTATACTCCTCCACCAGGTCAGGACGGCTCAGTAGTGCTCTCAGAATGTCCCGCAACGATTCGGCGCCCTTCGTGCCTTCGTAGCTGAGACCGGCTTCTCCTATGGTTTCCAGGTTTTCCAGAGTATCGTTGACCACCGCACAGTTGCCGAGGGCCATCGCCTCCACTAAGGCTGGGTGAGTCCCACCGACCTCCGAGGTTTCGACGAAGATGTAGGCGTTGGATGTGAGTTCACGGTACCCCTCTCCGAACAGGTACCCTGTGAAGATGATGTTTGGATTAGAAATGTCTTTCAGGGAGCCTATGTACTCTTCTGCGTAGGGCGCGTCTCCCACGATGACACATTTGAAGCCAGAGGTCTCCGAAACACCATCGAAGGCCTCGACCAGGTGGTGAGCGCAGTTCTCTGGTACCAACCTGCCAACGAACAACACATACTTGCGCTGCTGAAGGCCGTATTCCTGCAGGTACTTGCCCGCCGGTAGTCCCGCTATGTCTCCTCCGTAAGCAATGTAAGTGGACGCCTTCCCATACCTATCCAGGTAGTATCTCTGCACTACTCTTGAATCGGTGACTATCTCGTGGGGAAAAACCGTAGCAAGGTATTCAGCAAAACGAATATATCTCTTGGCCAGAGCATTCCACTTTTGTCTCTTCCAGTCGAGGCCATCAACGTTCAGCAGTACCTTCTTTCCGGCGAGCCTGGGGATGAAGGAGACCAAGCTGTTGCCCGCGATGAAGAACAGCACTACATCGAAACCGAGGAAGGAGGCATGAAGGCTGGAGAGGAAAGTGTGAACAATTGTGTCCAGGAACTTGTGCTGTATGGTGGGGAGCCTGACCAGACGAATGCCGCGATAGTACCTGTCCGTGAGCTTGATGTGGTGAGAACGGCAGTAGACGGTGACCTCGTGTCCCCGGTCCACAAGTCTGGTACCGAGTTCCTCCACGCAGGTCTCGAAGCCGCTGTAACTGGCCGGTATCCCCCGCGTGCCAAGCATGGCGATTCTCATACCACCCCTGAAGCTCCTGCGACCTTACACAAAACGACGGGTATTCCACAGAAAGGTTAGAGCAGTGCCTCCATTGTAGCGCTCTTAGAGCGACACTGCAACCGGAGGAGCGTGAACGGCCTGGGGGGCGAGGGTCGAGCATCTAGTGACCGACAGTCCCTATCCCCTGGATCGGCAAAGAAAAAGCTATCTGTGAAACAACCAGATAGCTTTCCACTCGCCCCAGAGGCGTAACAACCCTACTCAGTCGTTCAGGCCATTGTACGTGCTGAACCGTCCCGTTCCATCCCAGAGTGTATCCACAAGCGCAATCACGTCCTGATCGGCCATCGCGTAGATGGATCCCATCCAGTTGTCGCCCACGGAGGCAGCATGCTCTTTCGCACGAAACGCCCCGACGCCGTTCGCGGGTATCGTCTTGGTGGTCGTGAGATCCAGGTTGCCATCCCTGTCATATAGGTAGTAGTCAACCGACGCTTCTGTGCCCGACATATTAGCCAAGGCGATACGACTATAGACGTTGCTGCCTCCGCCGTAATTGATTCGAAACACCGCTGGCAAGTATAGGGTGCCGGAAGCCGAGTCCGTATCAGCCAAGTTGTAGAGGCTGGCTGCCTCGCCTCGCCGTATGTCGTTGGCAACCCCAAAGATCGGAGTGTCGGAGGTGACGATTACTTTGCCGTTCCAGAGGATGGGGCAGCCCGGGTCTCTGTCCAGGGGATCCAGCAGTGCTGGGTCGATACTGCCCCCGTTCTTCAAATGAACCTTGATGGACTCCTGGCCGCCTATTTCAAGGTCGTCCAAGAGCAGGTCAAGGTCACCGGTTATCTTGTCATAGAAAGCCAGATCGACGGTTGCTGAGATCACGTTAGGGTTCTGGAGCANNACGGTCGCTGAAATCACGTCAGGGTTCTGGAGCACTATTTGCCCGAATTCCTTCCACCGGAGGTCGCCGTCCTTGCACTTCGCGCGCCGAATCATCTTGGGGGACACCAAGCTCAGCGAAGGCTGCGCGACCCCCAGATACGCTCCCGAATACCCCTTCCAGTGGTTGACCGCTATGGCCGTCAACTGCTTTCCGTCCTCGGCTTCCACAACGGCCGATCCTGCCCAGTCCCCTCCAGACAGCCCCCTCAAGTCGGGCACGTCCCCGCCGGGGCTACCCAGGTCGTAGTACCTGGAGCCCCCCGCCTCTATAACCACAGAGACTTCGGCCGTGGGAGTAGACTCGCCGAACTTGTAGTACCTAAACCAAACCGTGGCGGCAGTACTATCGGCGTTCTGCACAGAGAGCTGCGTCACCTGCCTGCCCTGCCCAAAGACGACGTTGACCCGGGGCAGATACCAGGTGTCGCTGGTCTGGCTGAAACCGGTATAGGACGCCGCCGCCGTACCGTCTCCGTAGGCGCCCCCGTCCCAAAGCAGATTGACCACCGATGCTAGCTCCTCATCCGAATACAAAACCGTGGATCCCGTCCAACCCTGACCAATGGTTGTGTCAGAGATTTGGAATTCCTTTGCCGCGAGTGGGCGTATGCTGGTTCCTAGGCTATCCGCTACGCTGCCATTGGGGTTGTGGTACGCAGCCACTACGTTGGCGGAAGGGTTACCGGAGCTGGTATCGGTATCCATGTTCTGCGCGATAACATTGGCATTCCCCTGGCCGTTGTCCGGCGTTTGTGCCTCCACCGAGACAATGGTACACAGCAGTACCAACACCAAAACAGACACGGCTGCAGTTCTAATACTCTTCTTCACGATCCTTGCCCTCGCTCTGATTTGTGCCGACCCGCTCTGGCGGCCAAGCGAGGCCGCCACGGAGCGATTGACGACTACGCTGATCATTATAGCCTATTGTGGGGCGGCCGGTCAATAACCCCTTTGGGCTATTTGTGGGGACTGGCGTCAGTGTTTGACAACACTGGAGAAGTGGAGCATAATCGCACCAGCGGCGTCTCTGTAACGCCCGCTTGAAGGGCGCGGATCAAATGACTGCGAGACCCAAGGTCCTGGTCATCGGGCTTGACGGGGCCACCTTTGATCTCCTGAACCCCCTGTTTGCCAGGGGTTTGATGCCTTTTCTGCAGTCTCTTATGGGCAGTAGCTACAGCGGCACTCTCTTGTCAACTGTGCCGCCTATCTCGGCCACCGCGTGGGCCACCTTCGTCACTGGCGTGAATCCCGGAAGCCACGGTATTCTCCAGTTTGTCAGGCTCCGACCAAGCGAGAATGGATCCGCCCCAAGCGCATCAAGAGAGATCTTCCCGGGCGGTGTTTCCTTCTTAGACGCCAGTAGCATCAGGGGTGTTAGGCTTTGGGATATTCTAAGTGCTGCGCACAAGCGCCAAATCGTCATCAACGTTCCGTTGACGTATCCTCCGCGCCCGATTGATGGTGTAATGATCACCGGGATGATGACGCCGCCGAGCGCATCTGTGTTCACGTACCCGCCTGACCTCTCCAGCAGGCTACTTGAGGGCAAATACGAAATTGACCTGACCGTCTCAGAGAAGGACTTCAGTTTTGACCCCAGCCGTCTCATCTACCGCCTTCACGAACTGCTCGTCAAGCGGCGAGATGTTGCTCTGAAACTGCTGCAGGAGCCATGGGACTTCTCTATGGCAGTGTTCACGGGCACGGATCGCCTGCAGCACCGGTTCTGGAAGTATCTCGTCCCGGGATTTGCAGAGTATGATTCGGTGGAAGCCGCTCACTTGCGTCCCGCGCTGGAGCAGTACTTCGAAGGCTTGGATCAGGCGCTCGCTCGTCTGGTCAACTGTGCAGGCGCGAATACCACGACAGTTCTGCTCAGCGATCACGGTTTTGGCCCGGTGTCAGAGCGGACCATACACCGTCTGTCTCTGATGCGGGCTTTGGGCCTGGGCAAGGCGGCGGCCAAGTCGGGTGTCGGTCGCCTCCGAACGGTCGTTGAGGGATATCTCGGTTTGACGCCCGACCAGATGCGCAAACTAGCCGCCAAGGCGTTGCCCAGGCAATGGGTGTCTAGACTGGAGGCGAGAGCCAGGGATACGCTGATCACTGCCAGTGCGAGCGACCCGGCATATTCGGTCACTTTGCACGAATTCATAGGGGGTATTTACATCGACCGGGGGCAGCTAGCGGATGACCATTCGGCGGAGGTATTTCGTCAGGAGATCATGTCGGGCCTCGAGAAGCTGGTTGATCCTGACACGGGTACTCCTTTGGTCGCGAAGGCCTACAGTCGGGAGGAGTTGTATTCGGGGCCGGCTCTGGAGGAGTGCCCGGATATCATCTTCTACGTGACGCCTGGCTACGGTCTATCCGGGGGCTATGGGCCAGGCGGAAGCATCGTCTCGCCGCGGCGCAGCGACCTGAACAAACAAGGAACCCACCGGGACGACGGCATGCTGCTGATCCGAGGTCCAAATGTCAACCCAAAGCAGGAAGTTCGGGAACGACTGGTCGATGTGACCTCAACCATCTTGTACCTGCTCGATGTGCCAATCCCAAGTGCAATGGACAGTCGTCCGATTCTGCGTGCGTTTCGCAAAGAAGCTGTGGCAAAGCGCCCCCCCGAGTATGCTGACGTGGCGCTGGAGAGCACCGCCTCTGGGGCGGGCGGGGCGCAGCCTCAGGTCAGCGAAGAAGATGCTGAGGAGTTGCTGGCGCGTTTGCGCGGCCTAGGATACATAGAATAGAGGTGGGCAATCGCAAATGGTCAAGTCCAAGGTGGTCGTTGTCGGCCTGGATGGGATGACGCCGCAGTTGGTGGAACCGTGGATGAAGGAAGGAAAGCTTCCCAACCTGGCACGTATGGCGCAAGAAGGTGCCTACGGGCGTTTGCTGTCTACACTGCCTCCAGCGAGCCCACAAGCCTGGTCTTCTTTCTTAACGGGCAAGAACCCCGGAAAGCATGGAGTCTTCGGGTTTACTCACCGCAAACAGGACAGCCAGACGTGGACCTTGACCACGGCCAAGGATCGCGTCGGGCCTGATTTGGGGCACTTGATCTCCAGCTGGGGAAGCGGCGCAGGCCTCCTCTTGGTACCACTAACGTATCCTCCACAGCCGGTGAATGGCTTCGTGGTTTCCGGGATGGGGACGCCTGGGTCTAGGGCTGAATTCACCTATCCGCAGGAGTTGAAAGGGGAACTGCTGCGAGAGTTCGGGGAAGAGGCCCTCTTTGAGCCTCCCATTGTGGATCAGGAGCCGCTGGAGTATTACGCCGAACTAGAGCGGTTCATCGAGCGGAACCAGGCTGTCTTTGATTGGCTTCGGAACAGATTCTGCGATCTGGACTATCACATGGTGGTGTTTGTATCCCCGGATCGCATCCAGCACGTTGCCTGGCACTACATGGAGTCGGCAGCATCCCGCGTAGTTTCGCCTCAGTTGCGTTCTGCAATACTGCGGCTGTACAAGAAGGTTGACGACGTCGTGGGCGGGATTCTCTCAACGTTGGATTCCAAGGCGACTCTTATAGTGATGTCTGATCATGGTGCTGGTCCGTACCGAAAGTTCGTTGATCTCAACAACTGGCTGGCCCAGCAAGGCTTTCTGACGTTTGCACAGCGATCCGAGGACCGTTCGGAGCAGGTCTTCACCAAGGCTTACCGCTTATGGCGGAGCGGCCCTCGTAAGCTTCTTTCGCCTTGGCAGCGGCGGAGGTTAAAGCAGCGGCTTCCTAGGTATCTGGCTGCACGCATAACTGCGGAGTGGAAGGGTACGCATGTGCGGCAAGTGGATTGGTCGCGGACTCAAGCTTACAGTGAAGGGACGGGCGGGCTCATTGCGCTGAATCTACACGGAGTTCAACCCCAGGGGATTGTCCAACCAGAGGAACGGGAAGACATGCTTCGTAGGATAGAAACAGAACTCTATGGCCTGAGGGATCCGGAGACGAACGACTCCGTGGTTGAACGGGTATGGCGTCGTGAAGAAGTCTATAGTGGAGAGGCGATCAAGAGGGCGCCGGATCTAATAGTGGGCTGGTCACAGGAAGGCTACCACTCTCGGGTAATGTGGAATCCTCATGGGCCGGTATTTCATGACCCAGGCAAGTGGAGAACAACTCGGTTGACTCATAGTTGTCGTCATCGGCGAGAAGGCGTGATCTTTGCCACGGGCCCCTTTGTGGCTCCTGGGACTTGCGTCCAGGGAGCAGAAATCGTCGATCTTGCGCCCACGGTCTTGGCGCTCATGGGCTTGCCTCTGTTGCCAGATTTCGATGGCAAGGTGCTGGAGGAACTGACGGTGGGGATTGAAAAGCCGAGGGTGGAGGTAGCTGCAGAATCGGATCTGCACGCTGATCACTCGATCGTATACTCCGAGGACGAGGCTGAGGAGGTGGAAGACCTGCTGCGCGGGCTGGGATACATAGAGTGAAGGCCCATGACTTGAGAGTCATGTTCGCGCGGTGAGCCGTTATGCAATTCCGGAGCTTTGGCAAGAACGCTTTCTTCTTGTTTGCGAGTCAGGGGTTTAGCGCTGGGACAACGCTGATCCTGGTGCCATTGTTGGCCCGCTATTTGGGCATTGAGGACTACGGGCGCTATGCGTACGTCTACGCCTTCGTGGGCGTCTTTGAGACTCTGTCGGTGTTTGGGCTGCATCAGATCTTTGTGCGTGAAGTTGCACGAAAGCGTGACAGGGCCTCAGCTTATCTGGGCAACGTATTGCGGCTCAAAGCCCCTCTGACCCTGGCGGTTTTTGCCGTCACATTGCTCGCCAGCCAGGTTTTCGTGAGTCGTGATCTGCATCTGTTCGTCCTGATCTGCGCGTCGGAAGTCCTTCTCCGTATGTTCTTCAGGATAAACCTGGCGTTGGGCCGAGCTTTCGAGCGGATGGAGTTTGAGTTCTTGGTGACGGTTCTTGAGCGAATAACCGCGTTGGTGGGCATTCTTGTGGTTATCAGGTTTGACTGGGGCCTCACGGGTGTATTCCTAGCCTTCCTCTGCGCCGCTGTGGTTCACTCGCTTCTCGGAACACTACTCATCTGGGCACGCTTGGCACGGCCCAAGTTCGTGCGGGTTCAGGGATTGAGCCGGTCGCTGCTCGTGGATGCCTGGCCTTTGGGGCTGTCTCGCGAGGCGAAGGTTCTGCACAACCGAATAGGAACGGTGCTTCTCGGCCAGTGGAGCGCCCCAGAGGTGGTGGGAATCTATTCGGGGGCCCATAGGATATATCAAATTGTATCGTTGGTCCTGTCTGAGCCGATGTCTCAGACAGCGTACCCTGTTCTTTCTAGATTGCACCGGGATCCCCGCCGGTTTGCTCACTCATTCTATCGCGTTGTGCGTCTCAATGCTCTCATAGGGATCTCACTGGCAGCTTCTATCTGGGTCCTCGCTCCTGTGATCGTCAGGCTGCTTTTGGGACCCGAGTTTGAAGCATCTGTTTCCATCCTCAGATGGATAGCCATAGCCATGCCATTGACTTTCTTGAACGGTTTGCTGAGCGTGACTTTGTGGTCTGCTGATCGTCAACACGTTGACGGTTTTCTCACCATGGGCGCACTGTTGCTGAACGTGATCCTGAATTGGGCATTGATACCCTCCTTCGGGGCCACAGGCACAGCCTGGGCCTTGATCCTTGCTCAGTTGTTCACCTTTTTCGCGAAGGGTCTTACGTTGGGGGTGCGGGGTTTGCCGCGGCCGGAACGAAAGGTTCACGGTGAGTTATGAACAGCACGAAGCCAGATGTATCTGTGATCATCGTAGCCTGGAATGTAGGCGATCTGCTGGCGGAATGCCTGCGCTCCCTGCAAGCAGCTTCGCAGGATATCCGAACCGAGATAGTCGTGGTGGACAACGGCTCTGTTGATAGGACTGCACAACTCGTCGAGCGACAATTCCCCCACGTGCGTCTCATCGTCAACGAAGAGAACATCGGCTTTACGAGGGGAAACAACTTAGGCATAAAGCAGTCTAGTGGACGCTACATCTTGCTATTGAATGCTGACACTGTGGTGCGCCCTGATACTCTAGAGCGCCTCGTCGGCTTCATGGATGAGACGCCGGACGCTGGCATCGCGGGGTGCAAGCAAACGTACGCAGATGGGAGTTGGCAACCGACCTGCCACCGTATGATATGTCTCAAGCGCGAGGCCATCGTTGCCGCAGGGCTGTCAAAGGTATTCCCACAATTAGTTGATTATGGCGACTTGCCCTTGAAAGCTACTGAAGCCTTCCGTGTCGACTGGGTCGGCGGGGCGTGTCTGATGATGCGGCGCCAAGTGGCGGAGCAGGTTGGGCTCTTGGACGAGAGCATATTCATCTACGGGGAGGATGCCGACCTGTGCGAACGCGCGAGAAATGCGGGATACTCTGTCTACTATCTTCCCGGTGTCAGCATTGTCCACCACCGCGGTCAGTCTGACACAAGGTCCGCTGAGTTGACTCCGTCTGTCGACTACTCTGCCCTGCGTCTGAAATTCATCGGGAGACGGTATGTCATTGAGAAGCATTACGGGAATCTGAAGGGTGACTTCTACTATGCGTTCATGGTCGTGAGGATTGTTCGCATGCTGTTGCAGGATTCGGTTAGCCTGCTGCTGCCGCAGCCAGTTTCCCGCACACGAGCGTTGTCGGTCAGACGGAGAGAGTGCCTGGCGATGCTGAAAGCCGCTTTGACAGGTAGAATGTAGATTGGGCCGCCGAGCGTCGACATTGAGCATCACCGTTCGATCTCTTGAGCGTGCCGCCTCAAGACGTACTGTTAGCGGCTGTTCGGCTCAACAATCATCAGTTGCCGAAGCCTGCTCGAATGGCGGAAGGCTTTGACTTGTCGTCATAGCTGGCGGTGGTCGTGGGCGCGCCAGTGTTGCCAGTTGTTGTTCCCGCGGAGCATTGCTCAGCCTGCAGGGTGGGCCGTTTGCCGTGGTAGCCCACGGCCTGCGTAGGAGATGTCCACGGGGTCATTTATGAGATTCTTGGAGCAATCGCCTAT
>JABAOH010068724.1_pt1 | contig 12968 bp, 19 predicted proteins | sample 7062181 | NCBI WGS metagenome assembly JABAOH01 (sample SAMN14538630, study PRJNA623070) | marine sediment metagenome | biome: marine biome [ENVO:00000428]; feature: marine pelagic biome [ENVO:01000023]; material: deep marine sediment [ENVO:00002113]; isolation source: pool of 5 deep marine... | reverse complement strand
CTAGTTTTCAACAAATAAGTTTGAAAACTTTTCTATATTTTTAATAAGAATGCTCATCAAAATCAGACCCTAAAGAAATTGTTGTGATTACTGTTGCTTCGGTTGTTTGTGTTTTGATCTGCTTTTCAGGTAAAAATTCATGGAAAATTTCTTTGAGAAGCTGTTCTACAAACAAAGACCAGGTCATTCCAAGTTCATGTTGAACAATAAAGTGATGTAATGCACCTTCAATTCTGTGGTCTGATTTCATCCCAGTGGCACGAATATAGTCTTCCAAGGCTTCAATACAACGCTTAAGGTCATACTTTCCCTTCATAAACATGATGTTATTTTTGATGACAGGTTTCAGAGAGTCAATTATCATGTTAACATCAGATTTATCCATTCCATCACCGAGCTCAATTAGTATCTCTTTTGGAACTGGCACCATCCCAATTTTGTCCCCAAATCTATCCCAAGAGACATATTTTTCTAAAATTTGTTTTACCAAGACATTTAGAGAAATCTTTTGGGTCATTGCTTCTCTTTCTATTTGCTCCAAAATTTTTTCAGGTAAACGAAAGGAAACAGTTCTAGTTTTTTCNNTTCAAACCCTCTGCCATAGCATATCTATTATTTGAAAATAGGATATAAAGCAGATCCTCAGGTTGAGATTTATTCTCAACCATGATAAGTAACCTAGGTAATTTAATCAGATTTCTAAACAAGAACATTAATGGGAAAATGGTGCAAAAAATGTGGAAAGATAATGAAAAATCCTGAGTTGACGCACTGTTCTGATGAGTGTTTGCTGTCAGACGTAAAGACTAGCAAAACTCTAGATTCTAGTGGCACAGGAGCTCAAGCATGGTCCGAAGAATCTGAACCTTGGAAATAATATGATTCACATTCACTTTACCCACAACCACAATACATCCCACACTCAGATATGCTGAATTTTTGGGAAATGTCTGATAAATTAAGGAATCTGTATTTAAACTAAAAACGAAATCCATTCGTACTTTAAATGAAATACAATTGTTAAGGCTGAAAATTACCTTGAATAACTTTGAAAATTATTGAAAAAATTCTATAAAATTAACTGAATACCAATAGCTAATGAAATTAAAACAAAAACCGTTGCAACTACTTTTCTTTCATTCATATCGCTGCGCTTTGTGATATGGATATAAAATTTTGGTTTTGATTTTTTATTTTTTCTTCATGCCTCATCACATTCAATCACTAACAAAATAATATTGAAAATTTACAAAAAAATTGAAAATATTATGTTAAAGTAAGTTATTCTTAATCATAATAATCAAGAATCTATTCAAATACCAATTTTTCGTATAATTAATTGAGGGGAAAATCATGGCAGTATCAAAAGGACAATACATTTCAGAATTAACGCTGGATCAGATGTTCGATCAAAGTTTGACTGATACGCCATGTGTTTATCTAAACCAAGAAAGAGAGGTTTGGGTTGCCACAGAAATGTGTGTGCAATACCTTGAATCTAACATCGATTCGATAGTTATTAGAAATGATGAATTGACGCCGGTAGGAATAGTTGGAGGTTATGACCTTCTAGATCATATTAGGAAAAACCCTACTAGAGATTTCCAATACGAGAACAAAGTAAAGGAAATCATGTTTGAAAATTTACCCGTTGTAGAGAGGGAAACTAGATACAAAGATCTTATGGAAAGATGGATAAATTCTAGGCGAGCCTTTGCAATTACTCCTAATTCTTTCCAAGGATATTCTCCTGTTTCTGCAAGAAAGATGCTAGATGTTGGAATTAGAAGTGAGTCTGATATTTCCATTTCATCATTTCCTAAAAAGAAGATTGTTACCTTTAGCTTAGATGACTCTTTAGGAAAAATTATCGACTTGATGTTCGAACACAATACTCGTAAGCTTCTTTTGGAATATTCTAATCAATTCATTAGTGACAGAATAATCCTAGAAGAAATATCTAAGACATTAAAATTTAATTCTGACGTGGATAATTTCCTTGATATTCCCGTAAATCAAATTGGTCTACAAAATGCAACTGTCTTAAAAGACGATATTAGTCTAAACCAAATTTGTCTCATGATGTACAAAATGGATCATCCTTACTTGATTTACAAAGATATCTCAGTGAGTCCTTGGGATGTTTGTCTGACATTACTTTCTGAAGATGTAACAAAAAGACCTGATGAATCAAAAAAATCCTGCCCTCATTGTGGGGGTGATATTAGTTGGCTTGTCTGACAATGTCAATAATCAATAAATCTCTCAAAGAACTTTTGCCAGAAACTCTGACATATTCTCTTTGCATTCACATTGAGAAAGGAAAAGAAGTATGGGTAGTAGCAGGTATGTTAGCTCAATATTTAGAATCTGCAACCGATTCTGTTTTAGTTTTAGATGAAGAAAAGCCAGTAGGGGTGGTAGGAGGAAAAGAAATTCTAGAAAATATTCTGAAAACTCCCACATCGAGCCTGTTTTTTGATAATAAAGTTGAAGATATCATGGAATCAGACCCATTCATTGTATCTGATGAGACCAAATATGGAGATTTGATGACAGAATGGAAAAAACGAGGTCGCGCATATGCTATTTTAAAAAATGAATGGAATAATTATTCTGCAATTTCTGCAAAGAAAATCCTCGAGATTGGAATGCGATGTAAAACCAATCTTTCTGTAAGTGACCTTCCAAAAAAATCTCCCATCACTTTCAAAAAAGATGACACAATGGAGTCTATAATAAAATCAATGTTTGAAAACAAAACACGTAAAATTTTACTAGAAAATTCTAACAAATACATCAATGATAGAATAATTATAGAAACAATTACTGAAAAAATGGCTTATCTTAAAGACATTGATTATTTTCTAAATGTTCCAGCAAACATTATCGATCTAGAAGAGGCACGTGTAATTCATGATGATCTAAAAATTAATGAAGTTTCGGCAATGCTTTATGATATGGAACATCCGTACATAATTTACAAAGATTCGGTAGTTACGCCGTGGGACATTTGTAATATTTTATTAAATGAAAGAATCGATTATTAGCACAACAACTTTCGTTCAGTTTATTGCCTCGAGTTTGAAAAATTTTGAAAAAAATTATTTTTTCAAACTTTCTCTAAGTACTTGATTAAGTACGTTTGAGAAGCTAACTGAACTTGTTGTGTTTTGGATCATTTTTGCTTGAAGCTGTCGCATTTTTTTGTCTAAATCTGAATCAAGCATGATTGTTACTCTTTTGCTCATGTTATGAGTATAATATTTCATAATTTAAGATTTTATTCAATTTCCCAATACTGGGAAAATTCAATTATGAATCTTTTCTAAGACCTCATCCATTTTGAAAGGCTTGTAAATTACAGGGATCTCTAATTTCTCTAGTTTTTGCTCAGTGGTGAATCTACCATCTCCAGTAACAGCTATAATTTTGGCATTTGAATCGATTTGCTTAATTTTTTTAATCGCATAAAATCCACTACCATTGGGCATCATAATGTCAATAAGAAGACAATCTGGCTTTTTTTCCTGATACAAATCGACGGCCATTTTTCCATCATATCCTTTTCCAACAACCTGAATCTCGTTTTCTTCTAAGAATTCGCTAAACAACCTTACTGTGTCTTCATCATCATCGATAACAACAACTGATTTTGTCACATTAATTATATGCATTTTTTTGATTTAATCTTTTTCAATTGAAAGTTTAGCGATTAATATGATGCCCCTTAGGTTATCTTATATGACACTAGCTATGATTCTTTGGCAGGCTGAGGACAAAGGTAGTAGGGTTATTTCTTACTGAAATATCTCCACCATGGTTCTCAATTATTGTCTTACAACTTACAAGCCCTAATCCAGTACCTACTTGTTTTGTAGTTACAAGAGAATCAAAAATGTGTGGTAAAACATCTTCTGGTATTTCTGGACCACTATTTTCTACTTCCATTATGGTTTGAGAATTGTTTTCAGAAAATCTAATTATGATCTCCCCATTATTTTTTCCAATAGCTTGTATTGCATTTATTATTAAGTTATTGAAAATAATTTGAATTTGAAAGGGGTCTGCATTAACATTATAATTTTTTTGAGGAATTTTTATCTTAATGTACTGAGGTTTAGAAATTGTTTCAAGTGCATCTTTGACACATTTATTCAAACTAAAATTCACTTTGTTTAATTTTCTATTTTTTACAAATCCTAATACGTCATTTACCTGATGGGAAATTCTTTCAATATTTTTCGAAATCAACTCTATCTTTTCTACTACTCCGTCATCCTCTAATTTTGTTTCCGGAGGACTGTTCTTCAATAACTCTATTGACATAAGGATATTTGACAATGGGTTTCTGATGTCATGAGATACTCTTGATGCCAACTCTCCAATGGCAGAAAACCTTTCATTTTTTACCAACTCTTTTGAAGCCTCTTCTAATTGTGTGGTTCTCCTTTTGAGTGTCCTGTTAAGTCTAGAATTCATCAAAATAACAATAGATGAAAACATGACTACCAACATTCCCAAAATCCAAGAAAAAAATTCCAAAATAGTGTCCTCTCTAGGCTCGATGAAATAATTTATTCCAAACAAGAGAAGAATAACAGTAGCATTAATGAGAATTAAGCCTATTGCAACACCATACTTTTCAGCCTTTTGGGTTTCATATTTTCTGGCAATTTCATGAACCTCTTTTGGTTCTTTGTAATACCTAGATTCCATTAAGGCATAAAATAGCATAAAAGTCCAAATGGTGTAACTCGAAATCCAGAGAATGTCTACGGGGTGACCATCTACATATGCATCTTCAAGAACTAAAAATAAGAAAATAGTGTCTGCAGCCATCATAACAATAATACCAGAAATTATCATTAACCAAAAGAAATTCTTTTTACTCGAAACCAAAACTGAAAAAGCAACTAGAGCAGGGACTAAAAGTGCTGCATCCACTATTGGGTAGGCAAGAGCAACCAAATTTTCAATAGGACTATCTTCAATTCCAGCATCAAAAGTAAAAACAATTGAAGGAATTAGTATTGAAGCTGAAATTATGCTTGCAATAATAACAGGCCTTACTGGAATTTTTTTTTCTTCAGACTTTAGAAAAGTCCACAAAGAAATGAACATGAAAATTGGGGCAGAAAGATAAAAGAAATCTGCTGCTGACGGATAGGGATCAATTTCTAAGACATGTTCATACAAATTCCATATTTGCTCTGCCAAAAACCAAAAGCTAAATGCTACTGCCAAAAAAATTAGAGGTGTTCTTGAGAGTTCTGGAAATGATTTTGATCTAACTACTGCCCAAATGGAAAGCAGCACCATGATTCCAGGTATGATAGTATATGCCGGAAGTGAAATCGTCTTTGAAAAATTTTCAATTCCAACATTGATATTTGTAAAATATAATGAAGCAATTATGACTAGTATTGCAACTAAGGAATAAGCCCAGATTAATTGAAATTTGTTTTTTTGATCAAAATTTAACACCATTTTTCTTTCATAATATGTTAGGTGGTAATTTCATTTATCTCTAGATATTATAGGAAAACAAAATTGTTCGTAATACCTGAGAACAAATTAATAATTAGGAACGCAAACAAAAGTATTGCCAGGCATAGATCTACTAATTTCACGTTATTTTTCAGATGAAATCAAAAATAATTTGGAGCCAAAGATAAAGTCACAAGTTGAACGAGACTTGTTTTTTCAAAACGGAATGTCAATAAAACTAGCAATTGAACACTTTGATGCTTTTCAATCTGTTTTAAAAAACTATTATAAAAATAATATTTCTGAACTAGAAAAAACCTGCTTTGATAAAATTTTCACTCTTGATAAATCCGGAGATAAATACATTTTAAAAATTAATAATCATGAATTAGCTGACAAAATTTTTGATTATTATGGTGACCCTGAAAGCAGAAAAATTCTTTCTTGCATTATGGGAAAAAAGCTCACAATATCCGAAATACTATCTGAATCCAAGGTGCTAAAATCCCCCGCATACAGGAAAATTGAAAATCTTCATCTAGATGGATTGATTTTGGAATCTGGAAAGATATTGACAAAAAACAAAAGAGTATCTCAGTACTCTTGCATATTTGATAATGTCCAAATCTTCCTGAATAGAAAAACTTTGGAAGTCAAATGCATTATCTCGAGAAAAAACCTTGAATCCAGCTCTGTATACCAACATGGTCTGATATGATATTGAAAATTTGTTCTTGATGTCTTAAAACTTAAGAAAACAAGAACAGTCTCTTAGAATGTTCATGGGAGCATTCAGAGGAGCAAAAACTAGAATGTCTTGGAATAAAATCCTCAGTACAGTTTCTGCATTTTGGCATATCAGAACATAAATATTATTTCGTTATAAGTATTTAGGGAAATATGTTATTCATATCTCAAGAGTGTAATGAAAGCATACTTTGACTACAAATAACTACAATTAGATGCTTACAATATAATAACATCATACCGTCATAAGTTCTTGAAATGGGCATTAATTTTATCGACACAATTGTGGTTCGCCACAATTTAGAGAGGGGTACTTCCTCTGAAGACAAACCAGTACTTCCAGCTGAATTTATGGGCAAAGAAACAACCAAGGCTAATGAGGCTCGATTAAAGTTAGCAGGAGATCTAATGATTATGAGTGCCAAAGGAACAAAGAAAATAAAATTGTCCGAGCTAGAAAAACCAACACTCCCTGCGAATCTTAAGGGACACTACATAACAACTGGAAAAGGAACAGGCAGAGTAAAGCTCTGACCTTTTCTCATATTTTTAAAAATTTGATTTATTCTTTATAATATTTTGATTGAGAATTAGAATGACTTTTTTTATTTATCAAAAATTTATTCAACAAGTGAATTATATCAACTAACAATGCAATGTAACGGTTCTTGTAAAAAATACAAAGCAACTGGAAGTACCAGAGAAGGAGGAAGATATGAGCAAGGACAAAAGCGATGTCATAGATGCGAAATTTACATTGAATGGGAAGGACTCTGGTGCCCTTGCTGTGGCTATTTATTGAGAACAAAGCCTAGGGGAACAAAACCAAAAAGAAGAAAAATGCTTATGAAAAAGTCAAGACTTGACCCGTAATCTTGGTTTTATTTGAAATTCAAAATTAATCTCCCTGTATTGCAAATTCATATAACGCTACAACAAAATACCTGTGAATGGAACTGTTCAAAAATATTGCAGTAGCAATAATTACTCCAACTCATACCAAAAAATCTTTTGATATGGGGCTTGGATTGGCAAAAAAACACAATGCCACATTATCTGTAATTGAATGCGTATACAAAATCCCTCCAAAATTTTATTTCTTTGAAACAAAATCAGATAAGAAAATCGCACAATCACAGGTCACAAAAATTAAGCAGGAATTAAAAAAATGGAAGGAGCTAGCCGCAAAAGAGGGAATCAAAATCAATACTAAATTTGCTTTAACAGACTCTATAGCACATTGGGTGATTGATTATGTCAAAGAAAATAAAATTGATCTACTAGTGGTGGACTATCCCAAACTTTCCATGATTGAAGCAACTCATCATGACGATATAATCAATCAAATTCACCATAAAGCACATTGTCATGTTCTTACCATGAAACAATAACTGTAAGTTATTAATTGTGCATTTTCTCTAATTAGGGAAATCATATTTTATACTCCATAAATTAAAATGCATTCAAAATTACCATAATTTTAAATCCAACAAAAATTTGTTTATTCTTGTCTTTGCACCAAATTATTTCCCAATATGGATTTGTCCCACTTTTGGAAAACCCTGAAAAAAAACTTGCTGAATTTCTTAGAACTTCACTTGAAAAGAGACTGAGCAAAACTCTTGTAGATGAACTTATCTCAAATTATATTCAAAAAACTAACAAATCAGCGGATGAAATTCTATTGAATCCTGAATTATTTTCCAAAGCTATTGAAGAATTATTTGGAGAAAAGGTATCTAAATTAATTCTTAAACTTATTCAGGAGGACTTGTTTGAGAATGGCATGTCAGATTCTGCCGATAATTCAATTAAAAAAATTCTTGATGAAATTCGAAAAAATTCAGTTTTAGAATTTATTCAAAAAATAAAAGGTCATGAACACATTGCTTTTTTTTGGGCCAATAACGATTTGCGACGATATTTATTTTCTGAATTTTTTAAAAATGCAAAATCTGTAAAGGGCTTCATTTCAATGGAAGGACTAGATGATGCCACTCCGTACATTACATATGATGAACTATTTTCCAACAAATCTGATTCTATTGAAAAAGAAAAAGATTTGATTATATCTACGCATAAAAAAAACACAACAAGTTTTCCCACTTTACTTGGAGGTGATAATTGTGATAGATGGTTTGAGGAGGGACTTGGGCATGATTTTCTTAAATTAGAAAAATATGTTGATAAATTTTTGGAAAACGAATCCATATCCTGTATTTGTGGATATAATGAATTGTTCCTTTCAAACGGAGAGCATATTGGAGAAATTCTCTCTTCTCACAAGTATGTGATTTTAGATAATCCTTTAATGATTTACAAGAGGCGTGAAAAATGAGTCAAATTTCCGAGCCAACTCAAAACAATGCTGATCCAATCAAATTTCTTGACTCTATTGAAAATCACAAACATATTGTAATGTTTTATGAAGAACCTGAGTGGGCACAAACTATAGGTTTTGAATTTCTTAAAAATGGATTGGAAAAAGGAGAACATTGTATCTATGCAATGATGGATGACATAGAAATTGTGAAAGAAAATATGTCGGATTATGGAATAGATGTAGACAAATTTCTAAATAACAATCTATTACATATCTATAAAATTCCAGATTCCTATGATTATTCAAAAGATCCCATTGAAGAGGCCAAGAAATTTTGGAAAAAAGTAATGTCAGATACAATTCCTCCACTTAGAATATTCTCAACATTTACTCGTGAATTACATCAAAAAGATGCAATTGAATGTCAAACACGAATAGAGGAATATCTTGATTCACAATTTGATAAAATTCAAGGAACATGGATTTGCCCATATAATGTCACAAACATTGAATCTGGAAATAGATTCAAGTGGATAAAAAAACTGATTTCCAGTCACAAGTCTGTAATATTTGCCCCCTCAATGGAACAAGGCACAGCATTTGACTTGTAAAAAATTATATTAATTTTTTAAAATAATTCCCAAAAAAATTCAAATCCCCTAAAGAAGAAATGAAATTTTGGATTTCCCCAAAAAAGTTGCATAGTTCTGCATAGTTTTGTGACTAAATTTCATTAATGGGCTGCAAAAGGATGTGGTCCCAAGTGAAGGAATTGAACCTTCGACAACCCGGTTTCTGTATGCCTGATATGCTGTTATTCGGTCAGCCATCTAAAGCCAACAACTACAGCCGGAAGCTCTACCAGGCTGAGCTAACTTGGGACAAAAAATTCGATGTGTTTTAGTATTAAATAACTATCGCAGGAGGGCAAATTCCCAGATCTGGGGCAACAAATAAGCCATAAATACCATGCAAAAAAATTTTTGAGTGTGTCAGAGTTAAAACTGTCATATTCGGGCTACGTATGTGCACCTTATCTACACAATCATGAATCAATTGAATTAAAGGATCTTTGGGTGAAATCCAAAAATGTAGAAAAAGTGTATTTTGCAACTGGCACGTTTTCTAATGAAAGTAAGCCATACTTTACAGAGTCTACAAACCATTATCTTGTTGCAAAGTACAAAGACAGCGCCGAAATCATAAAAAATCTAGAGAAATTCAATCAAGATAAAATTGCTTTTATGTTTGATATTAGAGAGGACCTTTTTGAAAGAGAGACAGACGGAAAAACAAATTTTATCTCTGTATATTATTTAGAATATGGCGATTCAGAAGAAGATGTTAAAGAAGTTGCTTCCCTTTTGGTAAATCGCGAAAAAATAGATTCTGCAGGTTACGGAAAAATGGAGACATATTGTACCACTCCATCAAAATTCACATTCCCATATGCTGAAAGCATTTTGGTTATTGAGGTATCAAGTGAGAAAAGCCATCAAAGTGTGAAAAAATATTGTGATCAAACAAGAAGAACTGTTACAAGACGAGGACTTACAATGTCAAACATGGTAAGTCTTTCAATTCTTGAAACCTTAAAGTAAAAACATTAAATATTCGACTAAAACCTGCTTTGACATGAGTAAACCTTCTGACCTTGGTTCTTTGAAAATTGGATCATACATTTTGCTACCACATTCAGATCAACCTAGTGGAGAGCCATGCAGAATTGTTGAATATGATACATCAAAACCCGGAAAACATGGTGCTGCAAAAGCAAGAATTGTCGCAGAAGGAATCTTTGATGGACAAAAAAGACCTCATGTAGGACCTGTCAGTATGCAAGTTCATGTTCCATTGATTAACAAAAAGACTGGCCAAATAATTTCTATTGCAGGCGAGACTGTTCAAGTTATGGATTCCGAATCGTTTGAAACCATTGATGTTACTTTGGTAGATGACGAGGTCAAAGGAAAGCTAGAGAACGGACAAAATGTAGAATATTGGGTTGTCATGGACAAAACAAAAATCATGCGTATCAAAGGCTAGATTTTAATTTCATAATTTTTCATTTTACAAACTTGATTTAACAAAGTAGACATTTTTTCGTATTTGCTAGATGAATTGGTGGGAAACTATTTCTACAACATTTACAGGATTTTTCCAAGTAACGATGCAACCAATAAAGTACAGGAGTAAGTGGTGGTATCTTCTTCCAATTTTTATTGGTGTAATTGGAGGTTTGATAACTTGGTTTGCTTTAAAAAACGATGACCGAAAACTAGCAAAAAATTGTTTGATTTTAGGAATTATCCTTGACCTGATTGAAATTATGTTCCTAATTTCTTTACTGGTGTCTGATAATCTTAGTTTAATCACACATCTTGGTCCTTTGATGGATTCAAATGATTTAGAGTTTCAATTTCAAATTGAGACTCCATGACATTTTGTGAAAATCAAACATAACTATTTTAGTTGGTAATCTTGTTTTAGATTTGCATGATTGCAAACCAAGAGGAATTTTACAGTCTCTATAATTCTATAATGAATTTGGATGCTAAAGTAAGATTTGTCACAATTCTTGATAAATCTGGAGAGGTTCTTTTTGGAGGACAACGAGAAGGAATAGAGAATTATCTGTCTGAGGAAGATCAGAAAAAATCAATCAAGCATGTTACTGATGCATGGTTTAGTAGAAATCAGTTTTCTTCAGGAATAGGTGAAGGCAAATACGCAATGGCTGAGTATGGTAAAGTCAAAAGATTCACTTTTCCCCTAAAAACAGGCCAAATTATCTATATCACAACAGAACCATCTCTTGACCAAAGCTCCTTCATTCAAAGTGTACTGAAAATAAAGGAGTCCCACTAATCCTCCTAAAACCCAAACTTTTCTTGTTATCTTTTTGGTTTATTGCTAAATTGAATCCTGCTTGAATAAACCTCACTGAAAATAGACCAAAAATTAGAAACAATGGATATTTCATAATGAAATTAAAAATTTAGAAAATTTATTTTTTCCATATGCCTTGCCATGATTCGGTGAATTGTTTTAGGGCCTCACTGTAGCTTGTGGCAGGATCCATAGAGCTCCAAAATTTTGCCCACTTTTCATCATAATAATTCAGTGCTTCAAGCCCACTTGCCTTTACCATGTTTTGCCATTCTCTTTGGAATTGAGAAATTTGGCCCATTCCAGATTCCATCCAAGAGGTCTTCATCATATCTGTCATTTGTTGTGGAAATTCTTTGTTTATTTTCCCACTTGCCAAAGCTTTGCTGTAGTTTGACATGGCTTCAATCCCTGCTTTTTGCCATAACTCAAAAGCTAACTTCCATTTTGCAAGAGATCCAACGTATGTTTTCCAGGCATCTCCAGAAGATTCCACATCTTTTTCAGCCATAGTTTTTTACTGAGTTGATTGCGTAAATCCTTTTTGTTTTTCACAAAATTTTTTAACCTGTCACTATTCTCAAATTTAATTATGGTAAAACCAATTCCTGACGGCTTTCATTCTATTACTCCTGGAATAGTAGTTAGTAATGCTAATGAAGCAATAGAGTTTTACAAAAAAGCCTTTGATGCAAAAGAAATTTACAAATTTCCCACTCCTGATGGAAAAATTTTACACTCTATGATAAAGATTGGAGATTCTAGGATTATGATGTCTGATGAATTTATCTCAATGGGGATAAGATCTCCTACTACCGTTGGAGGAACATCTGTCACTTTACATCTTTATGTTGAGGATGCTGACAAAATGTACCAAAAAGCAGTTGATGCAGGGGCAGTAGTTACAGTTCCTTTAATGGATGCATTTTGGGGTGATAGGTATGGAATTGTCATGGATCCTTATGGGCACTTGTGGGCAATTGCTACTCATAAAATTGACATGACTCCAGAAGGATTAAGAAAAGCTGGCGAAGAATATTTTGCCAATCTTACTAAAAAATAATTTAACTTTAGTTTACGGTTAGGATTTTGTTATCTCTAAAACCCAAACAATTGTTGTAGCCTTTTTTGCAACTCTGCAATTTGTTGGGAGAGTTGTTCTACTAAATTGGCATTTTCGGTTCCATCAAGAACCCTTTCTTCTTGATTATCTTCATTCCACTTTTCCCAATCTACCTCATCGCATGGTTTTGGTTCATCACCGTGTCTTTCATGTGCTTGCCATGCTTGTTTTCCAATTGTAATAGTATGATTATTTCCTGGGTTTCCAGGTGGAATATGACATATACTCATTGTATCCAATGACTCTGCTACAATGGTACTAGATGAAGTAACTACACTTGTTGTACTAGAGGCGGTGACTAAATCTCCTTCTCCAAACTCTTTGATTTCCTGCTTTTCTGCTTTTGCTTCCTCTCTATCACTTTGCCTTTCTGCTTTTGCTTCCTCTCTATCACTT
>JABAOH010002353.1_pt2 | contig 12973 bp, 7 predicted proteins | sample 7062181 | NCBI WGS metagenome assembly JABAOH01 (sample SAMN14538630, study PRJNA623070) | marine sediment metagenome | biome: marine biome [ENVO:00000428]; feature: marine pelagic biome [ENVO:01000023]; material: deep marine sediment [ENVO:00002113]; isolation source: pool of 5 deep marine... | reverse complement strand
TTGACCTCTATCGTGCCCTCATCCCTCGGTAAGATAAAGTCTATCTACCGGTAATATTTACGGGTTACGAATACCGCAACGGGAGCCGCAAGGCTCCCTTTTTTTATGAAATTTAATAGCCGAGATTACGATTAAAGGAGGGCCCGCGGGCGAAAGAAGTTCCCCGCCTCGAAACGCGAGTTTTTGCCATCCCCGCGGGAACGCTATTTTTTAAACTTTCCCGTTAACAATTGAGTCAAAACGTCGGATATTTAAATAGCGCTACCGTTTCGTGTGGGCCTGTCGCCGAAAGATGTTGACGTACGTGTCGGACAACGATTATAATTATCGTAATGCTGCGCCGCCTAAGCCGGCCCCTCCGCCACGGCGCCTTGTACGTTTCGTTTTTGGCGTTCCGGGGCTTAGTCGCGGCGACGCCGCGGCGGCTCGCGCTCCCGCTCGCGGCCTTCCTCGGCCGCCTTGCATACCTCGCGGGAGGCCGCACCCGCGACGGCGCGACGGGCCGGATAGCCGAGACGCTCGGTTGCGACCGGGCCGAAGCTGCGCGCATATGCCGGCGGATGTACCGCCACTTCGCGCTGGACCTCGTCGACCTGATAATCTTCGGCGGCTGGCGGCGGCGGTATTTGTCGCGGGTTGTACGGGTCGACGGCTTCGAACGCCTCGAGCGCGCGATGGCCGAGGGCGCCGGCGTCGTCGGCCTTACGGGCCACGTGTCGAATTGGGAGCTCTTGGGGGGATACGTGGCGCGGCGGCTGGGCGGCATCGCCGTCCTCGCGACGGTGGCCTACGACGAGAACTTCAATCGCACGCTCGTGAATTACCGGCGGCGCCTGGGCGTGCGGACCATTTACCGGACCGAGCCGCCCGCGGCCGCGCTCGCGTGGCTTCGCCGCGGCGGCTTCCTGGGCGTTCTCGCGGACCAGGACATCGCCGACGTCCCGAGCGTAACGGTCGATTTCCTGGGCCGGCCGGCGCGGACGCCGGTAGGGCCGGCCCTACTCGCCCGGCGGGCGCGGGCGCCCATGATGCCGATGTTCATCGTACGCGAAGAGGACAACGACTATCGCGTCGTCGTCGCGGCGCCGCTGGCGAAGTCGGTGGCAAATAAGATTAAGCAGGCGTTGTTGGACGATACCGCGGCCTGGTCCGCGGCCGTGAGCGAATGGGTCGTGCGCTACCCGGAGCAGTGGGTTTGGGTCCACGAGCGGTGGGGGCGTTCGACGCCGTAGCGGCCGCGGCAAGGGCTAGAAAAAATAACGCCCCGTTTGAGATTTTGTTCGTTTTTTTACGTAATCGTCTAATTTCCTTGACGCGGCGTTCGGATTGTGATAAAAATAAAATGGTAAAAAGCGTGTATTTTCAACCCTTAATATCGAGCCGGTGGTCATGGTTAAAATAAATTCGGTAAGTAATCTCGTCGGGATTGCGGCTTCGGCCGCGGTAAGTTTATCGCTGGCGGCCGCCGCGGCGGCGTTGACCGAGAAGGCCGGGTTCCCCGTTTTGGTCGACCTCGAGCGGAGCAGGCCGGTCGAGAGCTCGCCGTCCATGGGCGACATCGACGGCGACGGCCGGGACGAAATCGTCGTCGGCTGCAAGGACGGGAAGATTTACGCCTTCGACGGCCAGGGCCAGCTCCTGGCGGGTTGGCCCGTTACGACCGGCGATACGGTGGCCGGGTCGCCCGCGATCGGCGATATCGACGGCGACAAGCGCGACGAGGTTATCATCGGGTCCGACGACGGTAACATCTACGCGTTAAACGGCAACGGCACCGCCGTGCCGGGGTGGCCCGTGGCGACGGGCGGCGCGGTGCGCTCGACGGCCGCCGTCGCGGACGTGGACGGCGACATGCGCGACGACGTAATCGTCGGCTCGTCGGACGGGAAGGTCTACGCGCTGTCGGGGGACGGTAGTCCCATCATCGGGTGGCCCGTACGCGTGGGGGGCGGCGTGGAATCGTCGCCCGCGGTCGCGGACGTGGACGGCGACGATTTGCCCGAAGTGGCGGTGGGCGCGGACGACGGCAACGTCTACCTCATCGACAACGACGGCAAGATCGTCCCGGGTTGGCCGGTGGAGACGCGGTACTACGTCCGCTCGTCGCCCGCGATAGGCGACATAGATAACGACGGCTCGCTGGAGATAATAGTCGGCTCGGACGACTTCAACGTCTACGCCTGGAACGCGAACGGGACGCTGGTCGCGGGGTGGCCGGTCGCTACGGAGTATAAGATTTCGGTCGCCTCCCCCGCGCTCGCGGACCTCGACGGCGACAAGAAGCTCGACGTCATCGTCGGCTCGGGCGATACGATAATGTACGCCTGGGACGGCCGCGGCTCGCCCGTCTCGGGTTGGCCGGTCCAAACGTACGGCCGCCTCTATAATTCCTCCCCCTGCGTCGCGGACGTTAACGGCGACGGCAACCTCGACATCGTCGTCGGCGCGGAGGACGCGAAGCTCTATATCTTCGACAGCGGCGGCCGGCAGATCGAGGGTTCGCCGGTGGATTTGGCCGGGCCCTGCCATTCCTCGCCCGCCGTGGGCGACGTCGACGGCGACGGCCTGCTCGAGCTAGCCGTCGCGGATAACGCGAGCGCCCTCTGGTGTTACGACTTGCGGGGCAGCGCCGCTTTGGGGCGGGGGGCCCGGTGGAGCGAGTTCCACCAGAGCCACTGGAAGGCCGGAGTCTACGGCTACGTGGGCGGCGCGAGCCAGCTCCCCAAATGCGTCGTGCCCAAGATGGAGGGCGAGTACGCCGGCGACGTGTCCATCGAGTACAGGCTCTCGGACCCGCAGCTCGACACGCTCGACATTAAAATACTTTACTCCGACGATTGGGGCCACACGTGGCACGAGGCCACGGCCTCGGGTGTGACGGACGACCTCGGCCCGCACCGCTACCAGGGTGCCATTCTTTGGGATTCGCGCGCCGACCTCAAGGGGCCGCTCGAGAAGGGCGGCGAGCGCGACGCCGACGTCCTCGCGGACGAGTGGCGCGAGTACCGCGAACAGAAGGACGTCAAGGTTAAAATTATTCCGGTAGACCCTAACGGCTTCGGGACCGCGGGCGAAACGACGCTGCTGCACGTCGACAACAACGTCCCGCCCTCGGTTACGCTCAAGCCGATAGCGGAAGAGGTGTCCAAAGACGTTTACGTAGATTTCGAGATAGAGGACCCCGAGCACGACCTCATCGCGCTCAAGGCCGAGTACAGCTTGGACGGCGGCGCCACGTGGCAGGAGGCCGTCGTGGACGGCGCGGTGGCCGACATTCGCTCGAGCCGCTACAAGAACAGCCTGACCTGGGAGTCGGATAAGGACGTCAAAGGGCTCGACCAGGAAGACGTGATGTTCCGCCTTATTCCGTCGGATAACGACGCGGGCGACGTAGGCGTAATAGCCAAGGTACACGTAGACAACAACGCGATACCGGGGGTCGCCGTAACGGACATCGAGGAGGAAGTCGGCGGCGACGTGGCTATCGCGTACGCGTTGTCCGACGAGGAGAGCGACGTCCTGGCGCTGAGGTGTCATTACTCGCTGGACGGCGGCCAAACGTGGAAAGGCGCGAGCGTCGCGGGCGTGACCGAGGCCATCGGCCCGGGCGCGTACGAGGGCGATATCATATGGAATTCGCGGGCCGATACGTTGGGCGTGGACAAAACGTCGGTCCAGTTCCGGGTCACGCCCCTGGACAACGACGAGGGCAAGGCCGACGCGACGGGCTCGTTCCACCTCGACAACAACGATACGCCTACGGTGGCGATATCGCCGGTGGAGGGCGAGCAGTCTGGCCCGGTCGAAATCATCTTCGACGTGTCCGACCCGGAGGGCGACGCGGTCACGCTCCTGCCGGAGTACTTCGACGAGGCCGACGATAGGTGGAAGATCGCCACGGTCACCGCCGGCCTTTCGGACCTGGAGCCCAGCAAATATGCCGGCAGCTTCGTCTGGGATTCCTACGTCGACATGCTCGGCGTCGACAATCCCCAGACCAGAATGCGCATAACGGTTTTCGATAACGACCAGGGCGAGCCCGTGGAGGCGAAGCCCTTCCACGTCGACGACAACTCGGCGCCCGCGGTCCTCGTCAACGACATCACGACCGAGCAGGAGGCGGACGTCGTCGTAACCTATACCCTCTCGGACCTCGAGCGCGATACGCTGTCGTTCCGCGCCGAGTACAGCGAGGACGGCGGCGCGACCTGGCGCCCGGCGACCGTTTCCGGCATCACCTCGAGCATCGGCGTGGAGGATTACGTCGGCGACGTGACGTGGCATTCGGGGCGCGATACGACGAACAAGCACCTGGCGCAGGCGCGCTTCCGCATCGTACCCGCCGACAACGACGAGGGGCGCCCGGGCTCGACCTCCGACTTCACCGTCGACAACAATAACCCGCCCTCGGGGGAAATAATCCCGCTCGCGGCCGAGCAAACCGGCGACGTCGACGTGAGATACCGCTTGCGCGACGACGAGGGCGACGAGCTCTCCATCTTTTGCGAGTACTCGAACGACGGCGGCCGAACGTGGACGCCCGCCACCGTCTCCGGCGTGACCGAAGGCATTAGCGCCAGGGCCTACGACGGCGTTATCACTTGGGATAGCCCCGCGGACGTCCCGGGCGTCGACCAGGAAGATATTTTATTACGTATAACGCCCGCCGACCTCGACGCGGGCGAACCCGCAGTATCGGCCGCTATCCACGTCGACAACTCCACGCCGCCCTCCGTCGCCGTCGCGACGCCCGGGGGAGAGCAATACGGCGACATCACGGTGGAATATACCATCGCCGACGAGGAAAACGACGTCGTCAGCATCGTGGCGGAATACAGCGAGGACGGCGGCATGACGTGGCTGCCGGCGACGGTCGAGGGCCAGCTCGACGATATCTATTCCTCGGCGTACCTCGGCAGCGTCGTCTGGCGTTCGCAAGAGGACCTCGGCGGCACGGACCAGACGGACATCGCCTTCCGCGTCGTACCCGCGGATAACGACGTCGGCGCGGCGGGCCGCACCGAAAACTTCCACCTCGATAACAACGAGATCCCGACGATAAGCGTCGATACGCCCCAGGGCGAACAGGCCGGCAACGTCGAGATAAGTTACCAACTCAACGACCCGGAGTCCGACGCGTCGTTGATAAAGTGCGAATACTCCACCGACGACGGCTTCACCTGGCACGAGGCCACCGTCGCGACGACCACGAAAATAGACCCGACGCGTTATACGGGCGTCGTCATATGGGATTCCAAGGCCGACTTAGCCGATATAGACCGCGAGGACGTCCGCTTCCGCGTTACGCCTTTCGACAACGACGAGGGCATATCCGACGTAACGGGTGCCATCCACCTCGACAACAATACCGCGCCCGGCGTCGCGGTGTCGCCCATCACCGTAGAGTCGGGCGGCGACGTCGAGGTCTCGTTCGCCATCGAGGACCCCGACGCGAGCGACGTGAGCCTTAAGGTAGAGTACTCGACGGACCGCGGCGCGAGTTGGAACGAGGCGACGGTCGCCGGCGGCGTCGAAAGCCTGGGCCCGGGCGAGTACGGCGGCGATTTGCTCTGGAACTCGTTCGCGGACCTCCCGGGTGTCGACAGCGCGGACGTTCTATTGAGGGTGACGCCTACCGACAACGACGCCGGCGAAGCGGTCATCGTCCAGAACATCCACGTCGATAACAACGACCCGCCGCGCGTCGTCCTAACCGATATATACGAGGAACAACGGGGCGACGTAACGATAGAATACAACATCACCGACGCCGAGAACGACGCGGTCAACCTCGACTTCGAGTATTCGACCGACGGCGGCGCCACCTGGCGCAAACCGACGCTCGAGACGCGGGTCGTAGACGTCTCGCCGGGCGGCTATACGGGCACGGCCTTGTGGCGTTCGGGGCAGGATATCAAAGGCCTCGACAGCGGCGAGATAATAGTGAGGGCGACGCCCTCGGACAACGACGTCGGGCCCTCCTTCGAGACGACGGCCTTCCAGGTCGATAATAACGAACCGCCGAGGGTCGAGGTCCTCCCGCCGGCGGAAGTAGGCCGCGACCAGGTTGCGATAAGCTACCGCGTCGCCGATGCCGAGGGCGACGCCGTCGACCTCTATTGCGAATATTCGGTCGACGAGGGCGTAACGTGGGACGAGGCCACGGTCTCGGGCGCGCTCGAGGGCGTGAGCCAGGCGACGTACGCCGGCTCGTTGACCTGGAACGCGCGCGAGGACGTCGGCGGCATCGACTCCGACCGTATCCTCTTCCGCATCACGCCGTCGGACCGGGACGCGGGAGGCGCCGTCGTATCGCGGCCTTTCCGCGTGGACGTAAACAACCCGCCCCACGTTGAGATACGCGAGCTCGCCGGCGAGCACGGCGACGAGATAGCCGTAGATTACGAGCTCTACGACGAGGAGGGTGACCAGCTCGCCGTCAAGTGCGAGTTCTCGAAGGACAACGGCGCGACGTGGCAGGCCGCGACGGTGACCGGCGATACCTCGGACATCTCGTCGGTTACGTACGCCAACACCGTCGTGTGGAAGGCGCGGCAGGACCTCGGCGCCGCCGACTCGGGTACGATAGCCTTCCGTATTACGCCCTCGGACGCGGACGTGGGCGAGGCGGCGCAGATCGCCAACATTAACGTCGACACCAACCGGCCGCCCTCAGCCGAGGTCAGCGTCGCCGCGGCCGATACGACCGGCGACGTGACGGTCGACTACGTCATCTCGGACGAGGAGAACGACGCCGTCGACCTCGTCGTGGAATATAGCGACGATGGCGGCTTTACGTTCGAGCGGGCGACGGTCACGCCGGCCGTCGAGGGCCTCGGCCCGGGCCGGTACCGCGGAACATTCACCTGGCTCGCCACCCAGGACGCGCGCGGCGAGGACCTGACGGATGCGGTAGTCCGGATAACGCCCCGGGACAACGACGAGGGTGAGGTCGCGTTCTCGACGCCCTTCCGCGTCGACAACAATCAAATCCCGGCCGTTACGGTACGCGCGCCCCTCGGCGAGAAGGTGGGCGGCGAGGTCGAGCTCGAGTACTCGCTGACGGACGAAGAGGGCGACCGCCTGAGCATCGTCGCGGAGTACTCGACGGACCGCGGCTCGAGCTGGAAGCCCGCGACGGTGTTCGGCCTTACCTCGGGCATCGGCCCCGAACGATACGACGGCACTATCGTGTGGTCGCTCTTGTCGGACGTCCCGGGGCAGGAGCTCCGCGACGTCGCGTTCCGCCTTACGCCCTACGACAGCCAGCAGGGAACGCCCGGCGCTATCGGCGAGCTCGTCGTGGATACTAACGAGCCGCCCCAGGTCGTCGTGGGCGACGTGATCGCCGAGCAGGAGGAGGACGCGGTCGCGATCGACTACACGATCATCGACAACGAAGGCGACGCGGTGAACCTCAAGTGCGAGTACTCGACGGACGGCGGCACGACGTGGCGGCCTGCTACGGTTCTGACGTCGACCTCCGGCATCTCGGAGTCGAGCTACTTCGGCACGCTGAAGTGGGACGCGGCGCGCGACCTGGGCCGCGGCGCCGAGACGGACGTCATCTTCCGCATCACCGCCGCCGACGCGGACGCCGGCCCGGCCGCGGCGAACCGGCCCTTCCGCGTGGACCTCAACGCGGTCCCGACGGCCTCGCTCACCTCCTATACCGAGCAGGAGGACGGCTCCGTCAAGGTTCAGTACGGCATCCGCGACGACGAGAACAACGCCGTCACGCTCAACGTCTTCTACTCCGAGGACGGCGGCGCGACGTGGTTCCCGGCGACGGTGGCCGAGGACCTCACGGACCTCTCGCCCGCGTCGTACACCGGAACGTTCACGTGGCAGCGGCTCCGCGACGTGCCGACGATCGTCCCGGGCTCGAGCATCAAACTCCGCGCGGTCCCCTACGACGAGGACGAGGGCCGCGGCTCCGACATATCGCTCACGCTTAGGACGCCGAGTAGCGAATAGAATTTTCGACGAGAGGAAACGGGCGGCCTCAAGGCCGCCTTTTTCAAAAAAGGAGAACGCCGTGCTCTACGGAATGCTCGAGCTCAGCATCAGGTGCCCGAAGTGCGACGGGCCGGTCCCCCTTAATGGCCCGTGGGAGGTGGCGCACTGCGACCGCTGCCAGGCCGACGTCGTGATCCCCCACGACTACTGGACCGATATATTAACCGATATCGCGACGGCCTTGAAGACGGAGCTGCAGGAGGGCGAGGGGACCAACGCCACCATCTTCGGCAACTTCCACACGACGCTCCTGTACGGCCGGTTGAAGCCGTACTGCCCGGGTTGCAAGGAGGACTTTGAGCCGCGGGCGGACGCCGCGGATGAATACGCGCACGCGTGCCCGAGTTGCGGCTACGAGACGCTCGTGGCGCCGGCGCCGGCGTGGCTGCGCGAGGAGTATCCGGCGGCTCGAGTCGTCGTCAACGCGACGCCCCAGGGTAAAGTCGAAGGCGAGGCCGCGGCCGCTTCCGGGCCGGTAGTTTTCAGCTGCCTTAAATGCGGCGGCGCGCTCGAGGTGGACGGGACCGAGCGCCTCGTGCCGTGTTCCTTCTGCGGCGTGAAGGTCTACCTCCCGGACGACCTCTGGCTGCGGCTGCACCCGGCCAAGACCAAGGCCCGCTGGTTCGTCGGCTTCGACGAGGGTGAAATCAAAGCCGAAGGTGACTGATCGCACGTTCGCGGGCCCATTTTCACGTTGACTGGGGGCCGCGGCGTATGGTAGCTTTTCCGCGAGGTGAGGTCATGAATAGACGGCTGGTTTTCGTATTACCGGCGCTCGTCGTAGCGGCGGTTGTATTGTTATTGAGCAGCGGTTGCGGAGGGGACGACGAAACGCCCACCGCGCCTACGGGGCCGCAGTGGCGCGTCGTCCCAAGCTCTACTAACCGCGACTTGAACGACATAGACGCCGTGTCCGCCGCCGACGTCTGGATAGCCGGCGACTACGGCAACTTCGTTCACTTCGACGGGAAAACCTGGACCCTTCATCTCACGACCATACTGAACGACGTTTATTGCATAGACATGGTGAACGCCAGCCGCGGTTGGGCCGGCGGCGGCGGCGGCCTCGTCTACCATTACGACGGCAAAGAATGGGCCAAAGTCGCGCAGGGCGAGACGATCAGTACGTTGCGCGATTGCCACTTCATCGACGACGAGCAGGGCTGGTTCGTGGGCGACAACGGGACCATCCTGCAATACGACCACGGCAGTTGGCTACTACACGCCACGCGCGTCAGCGGGACCCTTACCGGCGTTTACGTTCCGGCGAGGGGCGACGGCTGGGCCTGCGGTCACGACGGCGTCATCTTGAGGTATCGCGACGGCCGGTGGGAGGCCGTCAGCAGCCCCGTGCCCAAGGACTTATACTGCCTCCATTTCATGGCGCCGGGCCATGGGTGGATGTGCGGCGACGCGGGCACGCTGGTCGAAATAACGGGCGGCGGCCCCGTGGCCCGAGGCATCGAGGCCGGACAGCCGTTGACCGCCATCGGGTTCTTCGACTCCACCACGGGTTGGGCCGCAGGGGCCAAGGGCTCGTTTTTCCATTACGACGACGGCGTGTGGCGCAAAGGCGGTTTCAAACACCGCGTGGGCATCACCGGCATTCGTATCGTCGCCCGGGACCGCGGCTATGCCTGCGGCCGCGGCGGCTCGATTTTGGCCTACGAGTAACGTACGCGCTCGTGGGCGTGCGATAGGGGCTCGAGGTAAATACGCGCCGCGGCGAGGTAGGCCGCGGCGTTACTCGGCTTGGTGCGGCTGGATAGGCGTTGACTACGGCGGCCGTTATGTGATAAATTCTTACGGCGGAGAGGTGGCCGAGTTGGCCGAAGGCGGTCGCCTGCTAAGCGACTGTAGCGGCACAAACCGCTACCGCGGGTTCGAATCCCGCCCTCTCCGCCAGTTAGGTAATGGGGCTTTTTTACGCAAAAATATGCCAGCCGGTTTGGCCTTCAAATCGGGTTTTTTTATCATTCGAAACGAGGTTCGAGTCGATATTTTTTAGAAATAGAATAAAGGAGTTAATAAAATGACCCGAGAAAAAAGATTCAGTAAAAACGTTTGGTCGATAATGATGGTTTTATCGATCATCTTTATTATTTGGACGTTGTTCGTGATTAGCCGAGGGACCGAAATTCTACCAACCGCTTTTAAGCTCGCCGGGTCGCCGCAATTAACGGAAGATTTCGAGGAACGCGCTCTCGCATTCATAAACATGAGCATGCTTAAACCTTTGTGGGAAGAAATTTGGATAGGCATTTTTGGGTTATTAATCGCTTTCGGGCTGAAAAGAATGAAGAGATATGCTTGGACGCTGGGCCTCTTTTGGGGAATTATGATGATAACCAACGGCGCAATTCAAGGGGGATACGAAGTATTTATCCTGGGATGGTCAAAGGTTTGCTTGCAAACGTACATTTTCCTGGTGCTTGGGGTGATCGCCCTGGCCAGCCTTTTAATCGGAAGAAAGGGATTCTCCTAGACCTTTAAAATCAGTTCGGATTTTTTCGATAGCACGCCACTATGAGATATACTGCTAGGGCGCTATACGGCGCCTCTTTTTTATGTTATTGATAAGGAAAGTTTTTGGGGACGATGAAGAAGGTCAGGTTATTATCCTGGAACGTGAACGGCCTGCGCGCGGCACACAAGGAGCTTTTACTCGCGGCGGGCCTGCCGGTCGGGTGCGAGCGCGTGTGAGTATGGGGTAGAATTTATAAGAGACGTGAAGGGTCAATATATGATTTAGTCGTATCGGCTTTTATTCGACCGCGACGTCGACGAGGTTGGTTTTGGCTAAGAGGAACCGGACCGCCGTTATCGAATGGGTTTTGGTAGGCGCGCTGGCGTTATTCGTCACGGCCTATAGCACCGTGTGGGCGTTCCGGGCGCGCGCGCCCCAAATGGATTTTTTCGCGTTCCGCCAAGTCGCGACGGCCTTAACCGCCGGCGAAATACCCGACTTCTACAGGACGGCGCCGCTGTACTCGGCGCTTATGGCGGCCGGGGCTCATATCGCGCCCGGCCGCGACCCGTTCCTGACGACGGCTCGCGCGGTAAACGTGGCCGCGGGGGCCGTCGCGTTGCTGCTCCTTTTCGTTTGGGCTCGGCCCGTTCTTGGGCGGTGGGCGGTAGCGGCTTCGGCGTGGCTGGCCGCGACGAGCGTGTTTACGGTTTACACGTGGGCGCCGATATGCGATATGCTCTTTTTGACGTTGATAATCGCGACGCTTGTCGCGCGGCGGCGCGCGTGTCGTTACGTCCTGGGGACTTTGGCGGCGCTGACGCGCTACGAGGCGTTGGCGCTTGTCGTCATCTTCGGCGTTTACGACGCTTGGGAGACCCGCTCCTGGAAATGGCTCGCGTACGCGGGCGCGGCGTGTCTGCCGGCCGCGTTGTGGCTCGTTTTGCCGGTGATTTTTGGCCGCGCCCGGGGCGCGTACATCGACCAATACTTTTACTTGAAACCGTCCGGGTGGGCTTTCATTTCCAACGCGGCGCACTTATTATTCCAAACCAGGGCCGCGGCGCTCCGCTTCTTGTCGTGCGCGGCGGGCGTGGCGGCGGCGGCCGGTTTACTCTACGTCGGGTGGAAACGCCGCGGCAGTTACCTCGTGGCCGCGGTATTTTTTCTGTTTTACGTTGCCGCGCATATTGCGTGGCCTTGGGGATGGCGCCGTTATTTCGTCGCGGCGTTGCCGCTGGCCGTTTTCGGATTATGGGTGGCGGTCGTGGAATGCGGCCGGCGCCTTTACCGGTCGCGTTGGGGTTCTCGCGTCGCCGCGGTGGCGGGTTTGGCCGGGGCCGCGGCGACCCTTGCGGCCGGCGTGGCGTGGGCGATACGGGGCGGCAAGGAGTACGCCCTCCTCGTCGGCGGCCTCTCCTTATTCTTGACGGCCGCGGTGGTGGCGGCGTCGGCGCGGCCGCCGTTGGAGTGGCGACGGCTCGGGATCGGTTTGTTGGCGGTGCCCGTAGCGGCGGCGTTCGCCGCCAGAAGCGGGGCCGTCGCGTGGGACGACTACGAGTGGGAGCAATCGGGCGTAACGCTGCGGTACGCGGCGGAATATTTGGATAGGGTAGCGCCCGAAGCCAAGATAGCCACGAGCTCGCCCGTTCTATTGGGTTACTACATGGCGGACCGCGGGAAGCGTTTAATTTCCGTCGACCGTCTACGCGTCAAGGGATATAAAGACCTCGCGCCCAAGCTCCGGAAAGCGGGCGCCGATTACGTCGTCGCCGACGGGACTACTTGCGGCGTTGTGGACGTAGCCGTTCCGCCCCGGCCCGCCGCCCGCGCTCTAAAACCCCTTTACGACGGGAAGGCGGGGCCTCCTTACCGTCTCGTCAAGGTCGTAGAGACGCGGTTCGAGAGATCCTTAATTTATCGTTTCGGCGCCAGGTGAAGTCCCGGCGCCCTTCGTTGACGCATCTCGGGTTTCGTGGTAAAGAAGGGGCGCGGAGGGGTGGCCGCGTCGGCCGAAGGCGGTCTCCCGCTAAGCGACGGTGACGGCCCAAAAAGCTACCGCGGGTTCGAATCCCGCCCTCTCCGCCATAAGTATTAAACCGCGAGGCGCTATGCGGCGCCTCTTTTTTATGTTATTGATAAGGGACGGTTTTGGGAGATGAAAAAGCTCCGGTTGTTATCCTGGAACGTGAACGGCCTGCGCTCGGCTCATAAGAAGGGCTTCCTGGAGTGGTTCGGGGCCGAGAGGCCGGACGTATTGTGTATTCAGGAGACGAGGGCCGCGGCGGACCAGCTGCCGGCGGAGTTAACGGAAGTGGAGGGCTACCGCGCGCACTTCGTCGCCGCCGAGCGCAAGGGCTACAGCGGCGTCGCGTTGTATACTAAAGTTAAGCCGAAAAGCGTTAAGGCCGGCTTGGGCATCAAAAAATTCGACGTCGAGGGCCGCCTGCAAGTGGCCGACTTAGGCGACTTCCTCCTCTTTAATGT
>JABAOH010029099.1_pt2 | contig 12976 bp, 9 predicted proteins | sample 7062181 | NCBI WGS metagenome assembly JABAOH01 (sample SAMN14538630, study PRJNA623070) | marine sediment metagenome | biome: marine biome [ENVO:00000428]; feature: marine pelagic biome [ENVO:01000023]; material: deep marine sediment [ENVO:00002113]; isolation source: pool of 5 deep marine... | reverse complement strand
AAGAAAAATTTTCCTTTTTCATTTTACGAACGATATCCTTGAGGACACTGATATCGACGAATGGGTGAAAGAAAAAGGAAGCCACACCATCACGGACGACCTTCATTTTTTTTGCGGGCTCTGTAACCACTTCAGATCTCGGATTATCCAGTGGAATGTAGCCTAAATTTTCGGGTAGAATGATCTGACCGTAACGATCAGAAAAGATAGCATAGGGCAAGTATTGATCAGTATCTCTCATGTCGATAGCCTGTCGGCGTTCCATGGAGATTGAGAAGAAGTCGCTGATCACAGAATAAAATTCTTGGGAGCCAGCATAATGAGGAGTCTCCCAAATAAGAGGATAGATTCCATTCGACCAGCAATCATAAAGACCACTCTCAATTCGCTGGCGAATTTGGGACTTGGTTTGACCCTCGACAGAAGTGTCGTTCACCGGATCCCAGAATTCATAATCTGTAGTGGTTTCTTCAAACCTTTGATGTGTTACTCCATGCATGACCAACGTTCCACCTTTTTTAACCATGTATTTCAATGCCGCAACAAATTCAGGCTTCTCTGCCAGGGAGAGACGGACATTCATCTTAGGAAAAACATAATAAGGAACAAATGCCACCTGGAATGGAATGTCTTGACTGTGCAGGTAATCAGCGATCTTTTTCAAGACTTTCGGTTTAATCAAGGGATGAACATCCTCGATACGCAACAAGGCCAAATGTCGTTTGACATGGTCCTCATTGAGAACATCATGCAGAACATCTGCAAACACCAAAAAACGCCCCCCTTCGATGGCATAATTTGTGGGAACATCTGCGAAGAACCAAAAGTGTCGACCGCTTCGTACCGCATAGGGAACCCGATCTTTCCCATCACTCGCCCAGCCAATAATTTGACATCGTCTCTTTCCGGTGACCCTGACCACGTTCATCCACGGGTCCTCTTTTTTCAGCATCCTATTCTTGTAAAAGATGTTTTGATATTGATCCTTGACTGTGGCAAGATATTGCAGCCCCAGTTTATTCGAAAGAGGCTCGCAGCCCAATAGCGACTCGATATTGAATCCTAGCCAGCAAAAAGACGTTCTCAAATTCAAAACATCCTCAATCAAGCTGGCCGGAATAGAGGATCTCCATTCTGTTCCTACATAAAAAACATTGTCATATGCATGTATTGCACCCGATGTATAGCTATCCAAGGATTGGAATGTGACTTCTGTATGAAAATGGCGCAGAAGTTCGCCTACCTGGATGGCATCATTACGGTTGCTCTCTTCATCAAATAAAATCAGGCATTTCTTCTTTTTTACCGTTTCTTTGAATCTAGCAAGGACAGACCAGGCACCTTTCTCATCAAGCTGACTAGAATCGTAGACATCGAAGCCTGACGCGCCGCTTTCCAGGGCTGCTTTCAGGGAAGCCTCAAATAGAGACGTGCTCACTTCTACACCTGGAAAATCGGTAATTTCCAGATGGATAACGATTTTAACGGGTATATCGATTTCTTTTAGAAAGGATTCGAACGCTTTTTCAATCCATTCCGGAGTGAAAAATTGAGATGAATCCTTGGCCTTTGGATATCGGCTCTTCCATTCCTGCCATAGAAATTCTGGGCAGATGATGTCCGGGATTTCATGGATCTCGGCTTGAAGAAGACTTTCAAGATCGAATCCGGTCAAGTCGCTTGTCTGTTCGAGANNTCTTCCAGCTCACCACGGGTTCCCCAAAATCAATTCCATCGATTCCAGGATAATTCTTAAGAAGATCGATTACAAAATCGTACCACCATTCCCGAACCTCGGGAATTCTTGCACACAGCGGAAATTCAAGGCCGATATCGCTGAAATCCGCTCCCCCGGCCCTCTTTGCCCGCCATTCGGGATGAGCCTTCCATGCCCCGTAGTGATTAAGGACTGGCAGCCAGGCGAAAATCTTGATTTTCCTTGCATGACATTCCCTGATGATGTGCTTTAAAAGGTCATATTTTCCGAACTCTCCCTCTAGATTAAGATCGTATTTAGTCCGGTAGAATGCTCCATATTTAGGATCGTAAGCTCGATAGAAGACCGTATTGATACCCGCCATTTTCCAGCGCTTGGCCAGCCTGACTGCCATTTTCTTGGGCCGCTCTCCCTTATAATAAAAAGAAGGATCGAATCTTACCCCCATGGTTCGCCGTATTTCTGGGATAAGGGAGGGATAATCAGTATATTTAGAAACATTTCTCACCTCTGACCATAATGCCAATCGTTTCAAACCAAAAAAGACTCCTATGAGAATGATTAATAGCGCAGCGATAAAAGCAAATGTTTTCCTCGATTTTCTCATGTTTGTTTCAAGTCGAAGATTTTTCTCTCAAGATTCTATATGAAATCTATTAGAGCTTGTTTTTAAAAAAAAGCGGTCTTGTTAGTCTAGAGTTTTTAAATTTTTCCCATTTCCCGCTTCAAGATGGCTATAATCCTGTCGCTTGCTTTTCCGTCTCCATACGGATTCGTAGCTTTCGTCATAGTTTTATATGCGTTGTTGTCTTCTAGTAGCTTCAAAGTTTCAGAGAAAATATTTTGGCCATTCGTTCCCACTAATTTAGCTGTACCAGCCTCGATTCCCTCTGATCTTTCTGTAACCTTCCTCATCACTAAAACAGGCTTTTTCAGGGAAGGGGCTTCTTCTTGAATTCCTCCCGAGTCGGACAAGATTAAATAAGATCGACTCATCAACCAAACAAAAGAGATGTAATCTAGAGGCTCTATCAAATGAATATTATTCACATTCCCCAGTATCTTTCTCACGGGTTTTTGAACATTAGGATTGAGATGTAAAGGCCAAATGATCTGTTCCCTTGGAGTATGATGGGCAATTTTTCTCAGCCCCTGACATATATCTTCAATATCTTGACCGAAACTTTCTCTTCTGTGGACTGTGACCAAGATGAATCTTTGGCTGTCAAATTCGATCATATAATTTTCCCGAAATAGACGTTCATAGCTTTCTTGAATTTTCTTTTTCTTTTGTTTTTGAACAATCATCATCAGAGCATCAACCACAGTGTTTCCGGTGACAAAAATCTTTTCTTCATCGACTCTTTCTCTTAATAAATTTTCCTTGGCTCTTTTGGTTGGTGCAAAATATAGATCAGACAAGCAATCAGTAAGCCTCCTGTTTGCCTCCTCAGGAAATGGATTGAACTTATCCTTAGTTCTCAGACCAGCCTCAACATGCCCTATTTTGATTTTCGAATAAAAGGCTGCTAAACTGGCCACAAAAGTGGTTGTTGTATCCCCCTGAACCAGAACCATATCCAGCTCTTCCTGTTTTAGTATCTTTTCTAACTTCCTCAATGCAGTCACGGTCACATCAGACAGGCTTTGATTTTCTTTCATGATGTCTAAGTCGAAATCCACATTGATCTCAAACAAACTCAAGACTTGATCAAGCATTTCTCTGTGCTGAGCAGTCACACAAACTTTGACTTGAAAATTATGGTTTTTTGATTTTAATTTATGGATGATAGGAGCAAGTTTTATAGCCTCTGGCCTTGTCCCGAAAATAAATAAAATCTTTCTCATTATATTTTCAGATGGAAATGGAGATGTATTCCTCTTTTAAGAAAGGGAGAGACTCTATGTAATTTTCCTGATATAAATATTTTTGATTTTGCTTCTTTATCTTCATTTTTTTAAATAAGATTGAAGAATGGACATTTCATTTTAGCCACCTGGCTATCTGTACAACTCTTAGGATGGTTCTATTTTAAAAGAGCGAACAAAATTATAGATAAGGGGAAAAACAAGTAAATAGCCTTAACAGGTGATTCCAGGGGTGATATTCTATAGTCTTTCTAAATCACCATCAAAAAAAACTAAATCTCTTGTTAAGTTTACATCTATTCTTTGTATGAAATGTTTTTCTGACATACCACTGAAGATGGGCATAAGTGAAAATGCTTATCGGGTTATTAATCCGATAAGCTGTCAGATGGCTCTATCCTATTCAGTGGGTAGTAAGCAATCAAAGGGATAGCACTATCTGGCATATTTTGCATAAAAATCATACAAATTTGCTACTGTTTGTCCTCTTATCAGGACACAAATTTATGAAAATAGAGAGGAAATAGGGCAGAGGCTATGGCACATTATTTGCTCTTAAGAAATATCTGAGTATTGAGTATATAGATTGCATTAAAAAAGAAACGAAAATAAGAGAAACATTCTTTTATTGAAGTTTGAGGGGAATTTAAGATGAATGTATGTAAAAAGATATTTGCAGGTGGCTTCATTGTAATTGCTTTAATGCTTTTTCTTTCGTCTTGTGATCTGACAAATCCCACTGGTACTCAAGCAAATCCCAGTGCTGCTTTGATTTATTTCAATGGATGTAAAAAATCCGCCAGCATGAGGACAGCCTCGAGTTCTCTTGGCTTGTCGATCTTGAACAAAGAATGTTTAGAGTATGACTTTGACGGAAATATTCTGCGGCTCAAACACATCAATGCAGCATTGAATTGCTGTGCTGATGATGTTATTGCCGAAATAAGTCTTGATGATTCCTTTATCTCCATAAAGCCAAATGAAGTCTATATCAATGGACCATGTTTATGTAAATGCCTTTATGACCTTGATTATGAGATCAAAGATTTGAAAGCTGGGTTATATAAAATAATCATCAAATCATTTGAGCTTCCGCTGGAGTTGAACCTAACTCAACCCACTTCAGGCATTTACTGCGAAGATAGGAATCAGTATCCTTGGACCCAATAAGTTAACTGGTTTTTCCATTAAGGTTTTCTCTAAAATCTGCTCAAACGTCTGAGAATACAAAGCTATGGACATAGCGTAGATATCTATAAAAAATCCTTTTTCCAGGGGTAAAGAGCTTGCTCTCCTTCTCTTATAAGCTATTATAAGGCTTTCCATGTTTAAAATTCACTTATGCCACGGGCAGAAGAAAATAAAAAATGAGACTTTTTTGACCTCATTGGTTCTGGTTATGGATTCGTTATTATAAGAGTTTTAGCCCCATCGGATAGGCCAATTTCAACTTAAAATGAGCCTCCCAGTTTTACTAGGCATTAAGGTCGCAAAAACAATTTTTTTATTTGCAATTATTAAATACACATGCATTGCTTGGTCACAATTTGATCCTTTGGGTCATCATTGAATAGAATCAAGCATTAAATCTTGAGCTGGGTCAATTTGACAGCTCTCTCATTCCTTGATATTCTTTTGCCGATAATATTAGGGGAAAACAGTGGGAGTTAAATGCCCCAAATGTCAAACTGATAACACCTCAGACTCTCAATTTTGCAAGAAATGTGCTACCCCACTTCCTCCCTCTGTGGGAATATCCGCAACTAAAACCTTTGAAGCTCCTGTCAAAAAGATTACCAGAGGAACCACCTTTGCCGATAGATATGAAATTCTTGAAGAGCTGGGCAAAGGAGGAATGGGAGAAGTCTATAAAGTGATGGATGAAAAATTAGATGAGGAGATGGCCTTAAAGGTGTTAAAGCCCGAAATAGCTGCTGAAAAGGGGACGATAGAACGTTTCAAGAATGAGGTGAAGCTTGCCCGCAAAATTGCTCACAGGAATGTCTGCAGGATGTACGATTTGAATGAAGAAGAAGAAATCCCGTACATCACCATGGAATATGTTAAAGGAGATAATTTAAAGAGTCACATCAGAAAGATAGGAAAGATAGCACAAAAGGAAGCCATATCGTTAGCTAAGCAAGTCTGTGAAGGGCTGGCTGAGGCTCATAGGTTTGGTATTGTTCATCGGGACCTAAAGCCCAGTAACATTATGATAGATATAGATGGCGATGTAAAGATCATGGACTTTGGAATAGCCCGTTCGCTTGATGTCCCAGGAGTTACAAAAGCGGGGGTAATGATCGGGACGCCTGAATATATGTCTCCAGAGCAGGTGGAGGGAAAGGAAGTCGATCAGAGGTCTGATATCTATTCGCTGGGAGTCATATTGTATGAAATGCTAACAGGTCAAGTTCCATTTAAGGGAGATACACCATTAAGTATTGCTTATAAACACAAGCACGAACCTCCTCAAGATCCGAGGAAAATCAATGATCAGATTACTGAGGCTGTAAGCAATCTAGTGTTGAAATGTCTTGAGAAAGACAAAAAGAGACGGTATCAGAGTGCAGAAGAAGTACTTTCTGAATTGACCGGCGACACATATCATATAAGCTTTCCAGAAGGTATCGTTACTTTTCTCTTCACGAACATTGAAGGGTCGTCGGAGTTGATGAAACAGTTAGGTGAGGATTATAAAAAGTTACTGGACGATCATCTCGCGATCCTTCGAGAGGCGTTCGGGAAATCGAAAGGTCGGGAGATCGATGCGAAAGAAGATTCACTCTTCTACGTCTTCCCACGGGCGACGGATGCCGTTTCCGCGGCGGTTGAGACTCAGCGAGCCCTTGCGGCACACTCTTGGCCAGAGGGAGTGGATGTGCGAGTGCGCGTGGGACTCCACACTGGGGAGCCGATCGATGTCGGCGAGGAAGGGTACACAGGGACAGACTTCCACCGAGCGGCACGCATCGCGAACGTGGGACATGGGGGCCAAGTGTTATTGTCAGAGACCACTGCGCCTCTTGTAAAGGATGAGCTACCTGAAGGCGTAGGGCTGCACGATCTGGGCGATCATAGACTGAAGGATTTACGCCATCCTGAGCGCGTTTACCAATTAATCATCTCAGGATTGCCTGTCGACTTTCCTTCTCTCAAATCCTTGGATGCCCATCCAAACAACTTACCTATCCAGCCGACGAGCTTCGTCGGCCGGGATGCCGACATTGCATCTGCCCTGAATCTCCTGTCTCAAGCTAAGGTACGGTTGCTCACATTAACCGGACCTGGAGGGATTGGAAAGACCAGACTCGCTCTGCAATTGGCGGCTGAACTCTCTGACGAATTTGCTGATGGCGTTTATTTTGTACCCTTGGCCCCAATTTCAGACCACACGCTCGTCACTTCGACAGTTGCCCAAACGCTAGGCGTAGGTGATCGAGGAAGCCAGCCGATTATCGAAACTTTAGGAGAATTTCTGCGCTCACAAAAAATGTTGCTTCTCCTTGATAATTTCGAGCATGTCTGCGAAGCAGCCTCAAAAGTAGCAAAACTGCTTGAAATGTGCTCGCTCATCAAGTTCTTAGTCACAAGTCGTGAGGTGCTGCATGTAAAGGGCGAGTATGAGTTCCATGTGCATCCATTGGCGTTTCCTGATATATCCCGCAGATCTTCGGTGGATATACTTACAAAGAATCCCGCGGTGGAATTATTCTTCCAGCGCGCCCAGTCGGTGAAATCCGAATTTCGCATCACAGATGAGAATGCTAAAGCTGTGGCCGAGATTTGTGCCCGGCTAGATGGGTTGCCTTTGGCGATCGAGTTAGCTGCGGCGCGGGCAAAATTATTTCCGCCAAAAGAGTTGCTTAAACGGCTCGTTGAGGCGGATGAGTATTCGTCGTTGCACTTACTGGCCCGTGGGCCTCGCGATGCACCCGAACGCCATCGTACTTTGCGTGCCGCAATGGATTGGAGCTACGAGTTGCTGAACGAAGACGAGCAGAGACTACTCCAGATTCTGTCTGTGTTTGCTGGTGGCTTCACCTTTCCCGCAGCCGAAGCCGTGTGTTGTCTTTCAGAGAGAAAGCCTAAATCGCGCTCAGAGGAAGCCCTGGGTATGGATGTCATGGAAGGGCTTGCTTCCCTCCTGGATAAGAGCCTTCTACGGCAGGATGAGAGGGGCGAAGATGAGTCGCGGTACACTATGCTGGGACTGATCCGCGACTACGCTAGGGAGAAGTTGAGGGAGAGTGGTCAAGAGGCGAAGATCAGGGATAGGCATGCCAATTTCTTCCTTAGCCTGGCAGAAGAAGCCAAGCCCTTGCTCGAGGGACCCGAACAGCAACTATGGCTAGAGCGGCTGGAGGTGGAACATAACAATCTGCGCTCAGCGCTGGGGTGGTTTTTGCAGAAGGGTGAGGATGATGACAAAAGCAGTTCAAAAGCTGCAGAATCGGGCTTATGGATGGCGGGAGCGCTGTGGCGGTTCTGGGATACACACGGGTATGTTAGCGAGGGCCGAAGATGGCTGTTGAAGATGATTGCGCTGAGCGATACTCCCACAAATGAACGAGTGGACGCTCTGATCGGTGCTGCATGGCTCACCACCCGCCAGTCTGATATGGCTGAAGCTATTCGGTTGTATGAGCAGGGGATAGTGATTGCCCGGGAGATCGGCTACAAGGCGGGAGTAGCCAAAGCTCTCGGAGGAATGGTATACGCGAAGGAATTTTTGGGTGCTGATGACGAATTGATTGAGGCATTATATTCGGAAAGCCTCGAGCTATGGCGAGAAGTGGGGGATAAACGCGGTATTGCCACCGCGCTTGGCCCGTTGGCACACCGCGCAGCGTCTGCGTATGATTTCGAACAAGCCAACAAGCTTTTTGAAGAAAGCTTAGCCCTGTTTCGAGAGGTGCAAGATAAGCGTGAAATCGCAGGTGCGCTATGGAATCTCGGCCAGATTGCAGTAGTCGTCGGGAATTATGATAAAGCGAGAGAGATGTATAGTGAAAGTCTTAAGATATATGAAGATTTGAAAGATCATCACGGTGTCGCTACGCAGCACAGAGAGTTGGGAAGACTGGAGCGAATTCAAGGCAACACGATGCAAGCTCGTGCTTTATACGAAGAATCGTTGGCGAGTTTTCGAACCATGGGAGACAAAGGATGTGCGTCAATCACCCTGGCTGGACTGGGGAGAGTGGCTATTGGTCAGGACGATATTACAGGTGCGAAATCGTTGATTCTGGAGTGTCTGAGCTTGTCTCGGGAAATCAACTTTAGGGCCGTCGAAGCCCAAGCACTTAGGTTGCTCGGTCATTGTGACCTCGCTCAAGGAGATCACAGGTCTGCACGAAAGCATTTTATTGAAAGCATACATCTAGAACAAGAATTGGATCATCGAGAGGGGATTGCCGAAAACTTGGAAGCTATCGCAAGCGTAGCCGCAGCACGGTCTGAATACGAACTAGCCGCGCGACTTTTTTCAGCCACAAAGGCTTTACGCGTTACCCTGGGAATTCCTTTGCCTCCAGCAGACGCCTCTGACCTTGAGCAATGGAAAGCGATTGTTCGTGATGGGCTAGGTGAAGAAAGTTACAAGTCAGCACAGAAAGAGGGAAGCACTTTAACGATCGAGCAGGTGGTCGAGCTGGTGAAAGGAAAGGGGTTTGATCCGGGACAAAAAGGAGGCAATTCCTAAGCCGAGACGAATCTCTTATTGGAGCGCCGGGCAGAAATATTTTTATCTCTCCATTTTCTCAACACCATTGATAGCATAATCCCTGCACCTAAGTACGAAAATCAAGTTTTTTTTAACCATTTTGGATAGATCAAGAACAAATTAATATTAAAAGAGCAAGCAATAAAAGAATTTATTTTGTGAAACTATGTTTTTTTAACGTATTTATTATACTTGTCCTGAATCTATAGTCTTCTTGCTGATTTTTCTGTGGTGCTGACAAATTTTTATATTATGATATCTATAGAATATATTATTTCTATATTAATAGTTGACTTAAAATATATAAATTGCTATACAATATTGAGAAAGAACGAGACGGAGATAATTTAGATCAAACTCAGACGGAAGCTGAGTAATCGATTAAAAGGAGATTTCATATGCTTTTTCATGTGACCATGACTCATACCCATGAAGATTGTCCGGGCTACAATCCTGAGAAGATGCCCGAAATGCTGGCTGCTTTCGAGAGGCATGATAAGATAGCCGAGGAGCTGAATGTTAAGGTACATTTTATCGTCGATGGAGCGCCCGAGCACGTCGCCTATGCCTTGCTTGAGGCAGAGAGCCTTTCCTCAGTTATCGGCTATGTTACCTCATTTCCTTATCGGCAGAGCTTCAAGGTAACAGCAGTACAGCATTTGAGGGATTTGGTTGAATTTGCTAAAGCAATGGTCGAGCAGAAGTGAGTTCAATTATAGCTCTGCCAGAACGCAACCTAATAGCAAAATAAGTGATCGTCGGTTCTGTTGCGCTCTGTACAAGCAACATTGAGAGAGCCTGAATCAGTCCTGAAAAATGAATTTCTCAATGTGAAATGAAAATCTGATATGCAGTTCTCATATTGGAAAAGAAACGGTTCTATGAGGTTAGATAATTTTATCTCTTAGCAGGTCGAATTCTGTCTTTGGCTCTCGCATGTAGACTTCACTGTTGAAATGGCCAGGAACGCTATAGCATTTGCTGATTCCATGGAGAGCCTGTGTTACTGCAACGGGTGGACCGATTCCCTTGTTCACCTATTTTACCTAATTTGTGATTACGGGCTTCATAAACTAACTGATACGCGGTCATTCTTCTCAGTCACAAGCCGTAACATCCAAATAAAAGGTAGGGAAAAAAACAAAGGTCAATAAAATTGTGAGGTTTGAAATGAAATATAAATCTAAGCCTATGTACTCAGTTTTTTCTTTATTCCTCTATTTGATTTTATCCGTGATCTCCAGCTTTTCTCATGAGATAGAAGTAAATAGAAGCGTTGATGAGAGAGTCAAAAATTTTCTTGAAAGTCAACGCGGAAAATGGAGAGATTTGAATGTTCCTGAAGCTGATGGAAATGTGCTCTACGATCTTATTATCAAAAATAACTATAAAAAAGCGGTTGAAGTCGGAACATCGACAGGTCATTCGGCGATATGGATTGCATGGGCACTCAGTAAAACAGGAGGTAAGCTTATCACAATCGAAATAAATGAAACTCGTTATAAAAAGGCTCTCGCAAATTTTAAAAAGGCAGGTCTTAGTGAATATATAGATGCCAGATTGGCTGATGCCCATGACCTGGTTCCTCAACTTGAAGGACCTTTTGATTTTATTTTTTTAGATGCTGATAAGGAATGGTATACAAATTATCTAAAATCATTGCTACCGAAACTTGAAGTTGGAGGCTGTATCACAGCCCATAATGTATTGAATTTTGGACAAACAAGCGGCATAAAGAATTTTCTGGAATATTTGAGAAGCTTGCCAAATTTTGAAACAACGATTGACAAGACAAGCAGCTCCGGCATTTCCATCAGTTATAAAAGGAGGGAGGAATAAAAAACATCGGAAATTCGTATTCCTGTCGCTTAATAACTTCACAATTTTTACTCGCTGATATGTTGGAATAGGGCCATCACACTGATAAAAGCCTGGTTAATGGAAGGAAAATAGGGAAGAAGAAAAGAAAAAGCCCGATAAGAGATGAGCTTAATAAGTCAGGATGAACTCCACCACAAATCCGCGCCCAAATATTGTATTATGAGTCTCTCAGAGATATTCTTATCTCTCCTCGGCTGCCATCAAGNNTAGCTTGAAAAGATCAGCATAAGATGGCGGATGGCCTTATCAATGATTTTATAATATTCTATGAAGGCGATGATTCGCATCTGGTCTCCACAGCGATTACACAGCAGAGGATCTAACTCATAGAGCTTAAGGATCAACGCAGCCCAGCTTAGGATTGATATAATATGATGCGAATCTATAGCTCAGGGGATCAACGATTTAGTTCAAAGATATCTTTTCAGGTATCTAGCGGTGTGGGATTTCTTGGATTTGATGATCTCTTCAGGCGGGCCTTGAATCACGATTTCGCCGCCCTTCTCTCCGCCTTCTGGGCCTAAATCGATGACATGATCGGCACATTTGATCATATCCAGATTGTGTTCGATGACGACAACCGTGTGCCCCTCATCGATCAATTTCTGAAAGGTACGGAGGAGCACGGAGACATCATCTGGATGAAGACCTATAGTTGGTTCATCAAAGAGATAAAGGATTTTTTTCTCCCTCTGGTGGACAAGATGATAGGCCAGCTTTATTCTCTGCGACTCTCCTCCCGATAGAGTTGTGGTCGGCTGACCCAGCTTTAAATAGCCCAAGCCGATTTCAATCAGAGGAGCTAATTTTTGCCTGATTTTTGGTCGTTCAGAGAAGAAATCGCAGGCATCTAAGATAGACATATTCAACACATCATCAATATTCTTGCCTTTGTATTTGACTTCAAGAATTTCGCCTTTGAATCGTTTTCCTTTACAGGCCTCGCAGGTTAAAACCACATCGGAGAGAAACTGCATTTCCACAATTTGTTGGCCAGCGCCCTTACAGTCTTCGCATCTCCCTCCTGATGTATTGAAGGAGAAGAAGCCAGGCTTGTATCCGAGAGCTTTGGATTCTCTGGTCTGGCTGAATATCTCGCGTATCTCATCCATGGCTTTGGTGTATGTGGCAGGAATGGATCGAGGAGAAGTGCTGAGGGGAGATTGGTCGACCATGATGATCTTATCTATAAGCTCTGTGCCTTTTATCTCCTTAAATCCTTTGTTTGCCTCACCCCTCCATCCTTGGTAGAGAACATTGTAGAGGAGAGTGCTCTTTCCTGAGCCTGAAACCCCTGTGATGCAGCTGAAAATGCCGAGAGGAATTTTGATGTTGAGATGCTTNNGGAGGCATCTTTTATTTCAATAAATTGGGAGGAAGGCCTCCTGTTTTCAGGGACATTGATCATTTTTTCTTTTCTCATGTACTGGGCAGTAAGGGATCGAGGAGCCCTTAAGAATTCTGCCATAAAGCCTGAAAAGATGACTTTACCTCCATCATCTCCGGCTCTTGGGCCCAAATCAATCAGATAGTCGGCTGATTTTATGATTTCTGGATCATGCTCGACGACCATCACCGTGTTGCCGATTTCTTTTAGAGACTTCAAGATCTTGATCAAGCGATGGTTGTCGCGGGCATGGAGGCCGATGCTCGGCTCATCCAGGACAAAGAGAGTACCGACCAAAGAAGCACTCAGGGCAGCAGCCAGGTTTATCCTCTGGGCCTCCCCTCCACTCAGAGTGAACGTCATGCGATCTAAGGTGATGTAATCAAGTCCAACCTCT
>JABAOH010000127.1_pt3 | contig 12976 bp, 7 predicted proteins | sample 7062181 | NCBI WGS metagenome assembly JABAOH01 (sample SAMN14538630, study PRJNA623070) | marine sediment metagenome | biome: marine biome [ENVO:00000428]; feature: marine pelagic biome [ENVO:01000023]; material: deep marine sediment [ENVO:00002113]; isolation source: pool of 5 deep marine... | reverse complement strand
ATTAGGCGCCAGCGGAGGCGGGGGAGTGGCCGCACCGTTCGCTTCCATGGGCGGTGATAGAGTGCCCGGGCAAGTTCTGGTGCGCTACCACGAGGGAGGACTACAGCGACTGTCGCCATCTCTGCTGGCAACCGCCGCTGATGTCCACTACAATCCGCTGCTCGACGTATGGCGCATCGATCTGCCACCGGACGAATCGGTCGATCAAGCCGTGTCCGAGCTGCGTGCCGACCCCATGATCGCCCTGGCCCAACCCAACTACCTGTACTCCAGCGCCCATACACCGGACGACCCTCGCTACCTGGAGGCCCAGCAACCCTACTACGCAGCGATAAACGCGCCCGCCGGTTGGGACGTGGAGACCGGCAGCCCTTCAGTTGTCGTCGCCGTCCTGGACGGCGGCGTCGACATCAACCATCCGGAGCTAGACGAGAGGATATGGGCCAACGGGCACGAAGTCAGAAATGGTCTGGACGACGACGGCAACGGATGCATCGACGATGTCAACGGCTGCAGTTTCATGAGCGATCCGCCCAGCGGAGAAGTCTCCGACTACGACGGACACGGCACGTTCGTCGCCGGGATCATCGGCGCCGAGTCGAACAACGGTGTGGGCGTAGCCGGCGTGGCCTGGGACGTCGCCATCATGCCGGTGCGGGTGCTGGACGCGCAGGGCGTCGGCACCACGGAGCAGCTGGCCTCGGGCATCCTCTATGCCGCTCACAACGGTGCCCATGTCGAGAATCTCAGCCTGGCCCTGCCGCCACAGGCGGGCACCTGCCCAGATGACTCGCTGGTCGATGACGCCTTGCGTCAGGCCCACGACGACCACGGCGCTGTGATCCTCTCCGCCGCCGGCAACTTCGACCTGAACTGCGTGGCCTTTCCGGCATCAAGTCCTCACACCATCGCCGTCGCTGCCTCCGGCCCGCCCGAAAGCCCCGATACGCGCGCCTTCTTCAGCCAGTGGGGACCCGAGGTGGATGTCGCCGCTCCCGGCATCGACATCGTCTCTACCCTCCCCGGGAACGCCTATGGAGCGAACCTCGGCACCTCTTTCTCCACACCAATCGTCTCCGGACTGGCGGCTCTCCTCCTCTCCCAGGATCCCGCTCGCACCAACGAGGAGGTGCGCCAGATCATTCGGGACACCGCTCGCGACCTCCCGGACGATAACCATCCGAACTGGGATGGAGCCGGGCTCATGGACGTGGGGGCTGCACTTGGCGGAGGGTCCGTTTTCGCCTTCATCGATGTCGAGGCACCCGCGATCGACGCGCTGTCCTTCTCGGTGGGTGTGGGAGACGCAGAACAGCCCGGGTGCGAGGTCCCCATCTGGCAGCAGCCTTCGCTTTTCGGGGACAGCGTTCGAGGCAGCTTCGGTGTCGGCGAGTGCGCTGCGATGTGGCCGCCCGTGGCTGACCAGCCTTGGTTCCTCCGTGGCCGCTATTCGGGTGTGAAGGAAGCCACTGTACAAGCTTGGAGCATCCGCTCCAACGACATCTCTTGCGCTGCGGTCGACCTGCCGGCCGTGATGCCCCGAAACTCGGAGATCATTTCCCGCATCGATTGCCTGGCCGCGGGCGTCATCGGCAATGACGAGCCAGAGCAGGCCCAAGACGTGGACCCATCCCGTCTGCCGCGGCGCTTCCAACTGGATCTTCGCTACGCCACCTCCGAGGATGACCCTTCACCCTCCTGTTTCGGCAGCTTCAGCCGGTCCGTGTGGTACCGGCTGCCGCCGACGGGCACATCACGGGCGGTGGCAGCAGACACGTTCGGCAGCGACTTCGACACCGTGCTCGCCCTCTATGCTGGTGAGCTAGGAGAGCTAGCCGAGGTGGCGTGCAACGATGATTTCAACTCGCCGCAATCGCGACTGGTGTGGCAAGCCGATGGAGTATCTACGTACTACCTAATGGCGGCGGCCTTCCAGTCAGTCCCGGCTGGCCGCCTCCGCCTGAACTTCAGTCAGGGCTTCATTCCCGTCAACGATTCCGCGGCCCACGCCTCGTCCATCATCCCTGGCAGCCCATATCCACTAGTCCAGTCGGCGCACAGCGCCACCGCGGCGGCCGACGACTCACCCCTGTCCTGCGTGCCCGCCTACGGCTTCAGCCTCTGGTTCGAAGCCGTAGCCCCCGCCGATGGCGAACTGACGCTGGACACGGCGGGAAGCAACTACGACACAGTGGTCGGCGTCTTCGCCACGGAGAGCGACGAACTGAACGAGGTCGGCTGCAACGATGACGCGGAGCCAGGGGTCCGCACCTCCCGCCTGAGCTGGCAGGCGCGGGCGGGACAAGCATATCGGATCGTGGTGGGCGCTTATGCAGGTTACGTGGGTGGCGTGCTCCGGCTCAGCCTCACATCAGGCTCGCCCTCTTCGTCAGATCCGCTTGCCCATGACCAGTTCCGGACCCAGTCTCATTCGGATAGTCACCTCGACCCCGCATCGTAGCAGGACTGTGACACCAGAGCGACATGCACCCAGTTCGCACGTCGTAGCTGCCTATCTCCCGAAAACCCTGATCGACCGCTGGGCCGATCATCCCGACCAACCACCGATCTGGGGCCATTGGCTCACCGGCTCCCTCATGCACTGCGACATCACCGGTTTCACGGCGATGTCCGAAAGCCTGTCCCAGTTGGGCAAAGAGGGAGCCGAGCTGATGGCTGGCGTCCTCAACCGGTTCTTCGACCGACTGCTGGAAGTGGCCGACCGTTGGGGTGGCGTCCAGATGAAATTCGGCGGCGATGCCCTGCTCCTCTTCTTCGCCGACCGTGAGCACGCCGCCCGGGCCGCCGCCTGCGGCTTTGAGATGCAGGCGGCGATGGCAGACTTCCGGCTTGTCTCGGTCGGTGGGCAGGAGTACCGACTGCGCATGCGCATAGGCATCCACAGCGGCCGCTTCTTTTCGGCCTCAGTGGGCCAACCGGAGGGAGTTCTGCACTACCTGCTCTTGGGGCCGGACGTGAGCCGCGCAACGATGGTAGAGGCAGCTGCCCAACCCGGCCAGGTGGTGGCTAGCGCCGAGACGGCAGCCCTCCTGAGTTCGCGGTCGCGACTCAAGGCGGCCGCTGGCGACGTCTGGAAGTTGCGGGGGGTCGACCCGCTCCCCGACGCGCCCGGCGAAGGACGGTTGTACGCCGCCTCGAGGGCAGGGCTTCGCCGCTACCTCCTGCCCCCCCTTGCGGCACGCTTGGCCCAGGGTCAGGCGACCGGATTTCCAGGCGAGCACCGTAGGGTCACCGCTGTGTTTATCAACCTTCTCGGCGTGTCCGAGCTGTTGGCAGGCAAGGGTGACGGCGCGGCGCTGACCCAGGTCGACGCCTACGTGAACATGCTGCTTGCGGCCTTGGACCGACATGGAGGCTATCTGGCGGGCAGCGACGCCGCGGAGCGGGGTGACAAGTTGATCGCCATGTTCGGGGCGCCGCTTTCTCAGGAGTGGGAAGAGACCAGCGCTTTGCGCTGCGCCCTGGATCTGCACCGGGAACTGAGAGATTCCTCGCTCGATCTGCATCAGCGCATCGGCATCAACAGTGGGTTCGTCTTCGCCGGCGAGATCGGATCCGCCCGGCGCCGCGAATACACCATCATCGGCGACAACGTCAACCTCGCCGCCCGGCTAATGGCGGCTGCGCGACCGGGCCAAACCATCGTCTCCAGGGCCGCGGCGGAGCGGGCCGGCACCGAGTTTGATCTACACCGCTTGCGGTCACTGCGTGTGAAGGGGAAGGCCGAACCGGTGCAGGTATTCCGGTTGGAGGACTCCCGCCAACCATCGCAGCCGCTCGAGACAGAGATGGCCTCGCCGGTTCTGGGTCGCGATGCAGAGCTGACATCGCTTCTGAGGCTGTCCAGCCAGGTCGCTCGAGGCCGCGGACGCTGGGCCTATGTCTGGGGCGAGGCGGGCATCGGGAAGTCTCGATTGACCGCCGAGGTGGCTGCCCGTCTCTGTTCCCGGGGATGGCGGCATCTGACCCCCTCTTGTCACCCTCACACCGCGCGCACTCCTTTCGCAGCCTGGATCGCCCCGTTGCGGGCCCTGTTCGGCATCGAAGTCGAAGACGGTCCCGAGGATGCCCGGCGCAAACTGAAGGCGGGCGTGGCGCGGCTGCGGCCCGACCTTGAGGCCTTCGCACCCCTCGTTGGCGAACTGCTGTCGGTGCCCGCCGACGATGATCCTTTCCTTCGCTCGCTGGACGCAAAGACCCGCCATCAACGCCTCACGACCACGGTTGTTGAAATCCTGCAAGCGTCGGCCCGCGAGCGCCCCCTGCTCCTCCTGTTCGAGGACGTCCATTGGGCAGATGGCCCCTCGCTGGAGCTACTCGGCGAACTCCTCTGTCACCTGGGCAGCCCCTTGATGGTCTGCTTGACATCGCGCCACGGTGAGCCCCCCCTGGAGCTCTCAGCGTACAGACCGTCCCTGTCGCTGCACCTGCAGGAGCTGACAGCCGAGGATGCCCGACGGCTCGTTGCCTCCGCGACCGAACTGGCCAAAGATGAATTGACGGCGATCGTTGGCAGGGCACAGGGCAACCCCCTCTTCCTCCAAGAGCTGGCCCGCAGCGGAGCCGTTCGTCCGGACGAATTGCCGGAGACAATCAACGATGTGATGATGACTCGTCTGGACAGGCTGCCGGATGATGAGAAGGCCGTCCTCCGTCACGCTGCCGTCATCGGTCCTTCGTTCGACCTGCAAATCCTCGACACGCTTCTGACGGCCCGGCGGGAACTCCTCGAGTTGGAGCCAGCACTGGCCAACTTGACGCGGCGCGGATTCACGCGCGCAGAGCGGGATGATCCACCAACCTATGCCTTCTGCCACATACTGACCCAGGAAGTGGCCTACGAGACGCTCCCATATGCCGAGCGTCGGCGGCTTCACCGCGGCGTGGCCGAGCGCATCGAGTCGGATCGGGCCGACCAACTGGAGTCGGTGTGCGAATTGCTCCTTCACCATTACGAACTGGCCAGGGAGACCGTCAAGACAGTGCGGTATGGAGCCATGGCCGGCGATAGGGCGGCCACTCTGTTCGCCAACCAGGAGGCGAATGAGTACTATCGGCGCTCCTTGACTGCGCTAGCGAGCGTGCGACACGGCACCGCCGCGGACCGCGGTCTGCTTCTGGAGCGCATCGGAGACTGTTTGGAGACGGCTGGCAATCACAGGGAGGCAACCGATGCCTTCGCTGAGGCCCTCAAGGAGTGGAAAGAGGGTCGAGGAAGGACACCGCGGCTAGTCCCCTGGTTGATTAGGGCCAAGACGCGCGATGCGGTCCTCTGCCGCAAGGCCGGGGTCTCCTGCGAGCGCAGTTCGGACTATGATGAGTCCCTCCGCTGGCTGGACCGCGCACATGCGGCGCTGCCGCGGCGGCCAGGCCGCGTTGGCTCCCAGGTCTGTGCCGCCAAGAGCGTATGCCTCTTTCGGAAAGGGCGATACACCGAGGGAGTCCGCTGGGGTCGCCGCGCGCTCGAGCTTGCCCACCGCTGCGGCGAAAGCGTTGAACTCGCCTATGCCCACAACATGCTCGCCAACTCCTACATCGAGCAGGGCAAGCTCAACAAGGCGATCCGCCACCTGCGGCCCGCGGTGCGGCTGTATCATGAGCTCGGCGATTTTCCGGGCCAGGCGGCGGCCAACAACAACCTGGGCTCCTGTTACCAGCTTCTCGGCGTCCTAGATGGTGCCCTCTATCACTACAGGGTCGCGCTTGGTGCCGACGAGCGGGTCGGGGATTTGGTCGATGCCGCGGTCGTCCACAACAACTTGGGTGAGGTGCTCCTGACGCGTGGCGAGTTGGGCGAAGCCGTGGTCCATCTAGAGGAAGTGCTGGGGGCCCACCGATCCCACACCGCTCTGGCCGCGGTGGCCGGCCTGGCACAGGTTAACCTGTGTCGCTGCCGAATGGCTCAAGGGGACGTCGGTGCCGCCGAGGATCACCTCCGCTGTGGCCTTCGTCTCCTTCGCCGCGTGGGGGCCGAAGGTCTTCTCACGGAAGGGCGTTTGCAGCTCGCTGAGCTGCGCCTGGCGCAGGGTCGGGCAGAGGAGGCCTGCCGACAGTGTCAACGCGCCCGCGCCAAAGCCAGGACTTTGCAGGCCAAGCTCATGGAGGCTCGCGCCGAGCGCCTGCTGGGAAACGCGCGGGCCGGCTTGGACGACCCGGAGGCGGCACGATCACACCTGCGGGCCAGCATCGCCCTTGCGCGCCGCATCGGAGCCGACTACGAGGAAGCGAAATCCTTGATCGCTCTGGGGGGCCTGGCAATTGACTGGGGTCACCAACCCCCATCGCTTGCCCAACGATCCCTAGAGCGGGCTGTCGCGATCCTGTCTCGTATGGGAGCGACACTTGATGTCAACGAAGCCAATCGGCTGCTGGCCAGGCTCGAAGCGTAACGATCGACCGGGGTTCGCTTGGCTCCTGCTCGTATCGATGCCGGAGCTGGCTATGGGGCCGTGCCGATAGGCACGGCCGCTACCGGCGCCCGGCCCGCCAGCGGTGCCAAGAGATGAGACCGACGGCCGCCGAGCAGAGCACCCCCGCTATGACGATGAGGATGAGCGAGCCGACGGTCCCGAATCCGCCGGGATAGCCAGCCCCTCCCTGGGGTAGGGCAGCGGCACCCGGCACTGGGGTGGCAGCGGCGCCAAGAACAGCCGCGGGCGTGGGGCTAGCGGCGGTAGGCCTAGGCGCGGATGTCAGGGTAGGCGTAGGCGTTGGTGTTGGCGTTGGTGTTGGTGTTGGCGTGGGTGTTGGCGTGGGTGTTGGCACAGGAGCAGGTGTGGGTGTGAGGGTAGGCGTAGGCGTGGACGCAGGTGTGGGCGTAGGTGTAGGCGTAGGCGCAGACACGGGCCCGGCGAAGAGGGACAAGGAGATCGTGACGGACTGCTGGGGCTCGACGTCAATAGCGGCGGCTTCCGTCGCGCCGAAGTAGTAGAGGATCGCGCTGTCATCCAGGCCGGAGGGGTCAGCGATGTCCCGACCGGAGGTCTGGTAGTCGAAGGCGGCGGCGTGAGCGTCGGGCCAGTAGGCGTACTGAAGGATGTCAGGAGGAGAGGTAGCGGGATTGATGTCAGGATAGTCCGCCGATGCCGCCGCAGATATGGTGAGGGTGGGCTCGTCGTCGGAATTGTCAGTGATCCGCACGGCAGCGAAGGCGGGCGGAGCATATGTCGTCTCTGTGGTGCGAGGTGGCTGGTCTGGATCCACCTCTTCCAGCGTGGGGCCGTCGTCCCCGGCCACCTGGAAGTCGATCAGATAGCGGACGCCGATGGACGTCGGCCAGGGGTTCAGATTGGTGACAGTCGTGGTGATCTCCACCGCAGAATCGGTGAACGTGAGGCCGTTCACATTGACATCGGAGATGATCTGGAAGGCATCCGGGATCTCGCCGACGCCAGGGAGGTCGTAGGTGGTCCGGTAGCCGCTGGTGCTGATCGCTTCCACGGCAGCGTGGCTGTCCATGCTCACGACGATGTTGCCGGAGGAGGGCTCCCCCAGGCCCTGGACGTAGTCCGTCCCGGTCGCGTATGAGCGCACGGTCATGTAAGAGCTCCAGGCGTCACCTGCACTGCCGCCGAAGAGGATGTCGCGGCCCCCGCCGGCTGGGTGAGAGGGACCGGTAACCACCGTGAAGGTGCCTATGCCCTCACCACCGGGTTCGTCCTCTACGAAGACCTGATAGAACGCGTTGCCTGCACCAGACGTGTCCCCAGCGGCGAGAGGCGCGCCAACCCAGGCTGCCAGGACAAGGATGACAGCGACAATGAGGGCGGTGCGAGCTACGTCGACAATCATGGCGGGCCTATAGTCTGTTTCCCTTCTTGCCCAGTTATCAATTCTACCACTCGCTATGCCCGGTATAGCCCCTGGCATCCTGCTACCTGAAGGGCTATTGGGCGAGATGTGCGGTTCGATGCCATCGTGGCGTTGCGCGGTCGTTCCCCCGGCAGACCCCGCACTGGCCCTGCGAGCGACTCGCCGCAAGTTCGCCACTGAAGCTCCCGCGCCCCCCGAGTGCTGCGACCAAGGCACGATGCAGGTTTGCCCGCACCCCTCACGATTGCCTGACGTGTGCGTCTGTTGTCGAAGGAATGGTCAGGCTTACTCTCTGCAGCGCTTGACCGTACTGCTCTGTCGACTATAATCCAAGCGTCGAATAGGGAGTGCCGGGTATGGTAGGCGTGCCGTTTCTGCAAACGGCACGGCGGTGGGGGCAAAGTAGCTTCACGGCTGGGGGTGCCGCATGCGCATCGATGGCGAACTGATCCTCGCCCGGACCCGGGGGTACTGCACCGACATCGCTGTGGCGCTGGACGGATGCTCCTGGCCAAGAGCGCGTGGGCTCCAGGATGCTTTCCGGATTCTCCGCAAGTTCTGCTTCCGTTACGGAATTCGTCCTCCCCGAACTCGATAAGAGCACTATGCAAGAAGCGCCGCTCGAACTTAGCGACGCCCCCATGTTCCAGGGCCTTTCGCTGGAGGAGGCCAGTCTGCTCCGCCAGAGGGTAGACCTGCGCTCGTTCGCACCCGGCAGCCACCTCCTGGAATCGGGGCAGGACGCGCCCGGGGTATATGTCATTAGGTCCGGCGCAGTAGCCGTGGTCGTGCGGGACCTATCCGGGCGCGAGAGAGAGATCGCCACTCTCGGGAAGGGCGAGTGCGCCGGGGAGATGGCGCTCATGACCTCCGAGCCATGTTCCGCCACGGTGCGGGCCATCACCGCCACAGAGGCCTGGCTCATTGAAGCCTCTGGCTTCGCGGATCTCGTTGAAGGCTGCCCGGGGCTGTGGCGCAATCTTGCCCGCATCTTGAGCCAGCGGCTTGTCCGAACTAGCCGTCGCCTGTCGGAGAGGCCCTACGCCAACACGGTGGCGCTCGTGATGGACTGCCCCGACGATGGAGCGGCCGCGCTGGCTATCGCCATCGCGGCAAGTCTGGCCCGTCAGACCGCAAAGCGGACCCTCCTCCTGGATGGGCGCAGCGAACCCACCTGCTCTGTGTCAAAGCTGGCCCCCGAACAGTCCCTGCCTAGCCTCTCCCGGATCCTGCGGGACAAAGGGCTGCTGAAGCAGCACGAGGCGACCGAAGACCGGGCAAACGGCCTATGGGGCGCGCGCGTGGCCAGTCTTCGAGATGCAGGCCATCAGGACCTTACCGAGGACGAAAAGTTAACAGTTCTGGACTGGCTGCGTCCCCTATACGATTTCGTCCTACTTCTCGTCCGCCGAGAGGCAGCCGAACTCAGCCACTTTGAACTAGAGCACGCCCGCTCCGTTATCGCCCTGGCAACTGACCGCACGACCGCCAGCATCCCGTCATGGTTGGAGAGCCTCATTAGCGCTCCAGGTGCCAGCGGGAAGGTAGACGTCGCGATGTCAACGGAGCTCCTGTCAGGTCCCCCGGCGCTACAAGCGACCGAGAACCTGACCGGAAGGCCGGTGACCCGCCTGCTGGCCAGCGGACGACAGATCCAGGAGATGGCCGCAGACAGGTCATTTCTGGCCGGAGGAGAGGGCCACCGGCGGCTCCATGAGTCGGTGGACAGGCTTGCTCGCAAGGTTGGCGAGGTCGAGGTCGGGCTCGCCCTGGGGGCGGGGGCGGCCAAGGGGTTCGCCCACATCGGCGTCCTGAAGGTGCTGGAGGAGAAGAGCGTTCCCATCGACTTCATCAGCGGCTGCAGCATCGGCGCAGTGGTAGGTGCTCTGTACGCCATGGGCAGATCGCTTGCCGAGATCGAACGACACTTGCAGGGTGCGGACCGAAAGCTCAGCCGCTGGACAATACCCGTCCGGTCCATCTGGAGTGACGCCGGCCTCAAAGAGATGCTGCGAGCGCCAGCGCCGACGGTCCGTTTCCGAGATCTGCAAGTCCCCTTTGCAGCCGTGGCTACCGACATCGCCACAGGTCGCGAGGTCACACTGCGCAAGGGCCTGCTTTGGCGCGCTGTCCAGGCCAGCACGTCCGTACCGGGGATGTTCCCGCCCACGCTGTCCGGTGGCCGCCACTTGGTCGACGGCGGACTGGTGAACCCGGTCCCCAGCCAGACGGCGCGCGATCTGGGCGCAGACATCGTCGTGGCCGTGGACCTCATGAGTCCTGCCGGCCGCACGTACCATGACTTCGGATCGCCCAACGCCGAGGGTGGGACGCGACTGGGCAAGGCGCCGAACCTGGCGGAAATGCTGTGGCGTTCCACCGAGATCATGCAGGAGGAGGTGACCCTTCGCAGCGCGGCGACGTCTGACGTCACCATCGAGCCCAAGCTGGGACGTGTTCGCTGGAGCGACTTCAGCCAGCGGGGACGGGATTTCATAGCCGCCGGTGAGGCGGCGGCCAGGGAGAAACTGCCGGAGCTACGCCGTATCCTGCCGTTCAGCATGTCGAGCGATTGAAGGCACACCCGATGAAGAGAGCCGACACCATACCACCCGAATCGATCAAGAGGATTCCGATCTTCTCCGCTTGCTCACAGGAGGAGCTATCGGCTGTCGCATCCTCCCTTGAATGGGTCGACCTGAGCGCCGGTGAGGTGGTTTTCGGGGAGAATGACCCCGGCGATGACATGTATATCGTCGCTGCCGGACAGATACGAATCGTCTCAGACGTAGGGACGGAGAAGGTGGTCTTCGCTCATCTGGGGCCGGGCGAGTTCTTCGGAGAGATGGCCCTGGTCACGGGTGCCCCACGGTCTGCTGCGGCTATTGCCACAACGGACTCTCGGCTCTGGCGGCTGAGCAAGACCGGCTTCGAGGAGATTCAGAAGAATCACCCCGAGGTCGACACGCAGATCGGTCGGGTACTGGCCGACAGGGTGCATCGCGGAAACGTCAAGCGCTTCGAAAACGAGGCTTTCACCTTCCTAACCCTTGCTCCTGAGCGTCCCGAGATCACCATCGGTCGCCTCCCTGACAACGATCTCGTCATCAATGATCCGCAGGTGGCCGCGGTGCACGCACGTGTCAGCAATATGGAGGGCCGTTGGGTCATCTACGATCAGGACTCCGCCACCGGAACATACGTCAATCGTCGCCGGATAAAGGTGGCCGAGCTCCAAGACGGCGACGAGATATTGATCGGCACCAATAAGGTCTTCCTAGACGGGCTGATGGTGAAGGGATTTGTCGGCCGCGAAGGAGTCCGCATCGATGTGCTGAATCTAACAAAGGCGCTGGGGGATGGCAGACGGATTCTGGATGACATCTCTTTAAGCATCTACCCGGGTGAGTTCGTGGCCATCGTCGGCGGCAGCGGCGCCGGCAAGACTTCGCTCCTTCACGCCCTCAACGGCTTCTCTCCAGCGACAGCTGGGGCGGTCTACTATGACGGCATTAGCCTCTACGAGAACTCTGGCCTTTTCCGTTCCATCCTGGGTTACGTGCCCCAGGACGACATCGTTCACGGGGAACTCACGGTCGAGAGAACGCTCTACTATGGGGCCAAGCTTCGTCTTCCTCCTGACACCCGAGAGGAAGAGATTGCCGAACGTATCGACGAAGTCCTAGGCTCCTTGGGCCTGACGGAGAGGCGCCAGACAGAGGTGAAGCGCCTCAGTGGTGGACAGCGAAAGCGTGTAAGCCTCGCCCTGGAACTCCTGGCCAGGCCCAAAGCCCTGTACCTGGATGAACCTACGTCCGGACTGGATCCCGCCCTGGAGGGTAGGATGATGGCGCTGTTCCGTGACGTAGCGGAAAGCGGCGCCACCGTTATCGTCTCCACACACGTCACCCAGAACCTGAGGATGTGCGATAGGATCGCCTGGTTGGCCCCCGGCGGGCACCTCGTCTTCTTCGGATCGCCGTCGGAGGCGCTTCGGCACTTCCGCGTTCAGGACTACGGCGAAATCTACTCCTTGCTCGAGACCCCGGATGACCGCGAGCGCTGGTCCGCGGTATTTGTGGACTCCCCAGCGTTCCACGCCAACGTCTCCGAACGCATACAAACATTCAGAAAGGACGGCTCGAAAGAGGGGGAGACTGCGACTGTGGCGCCGACGGCCCCCGCTCCGGCGCCAGCGAGCCCGTTGCGGCAACTCTTCTGGCTCACCCTGCGTTACGCTGAGGTGCTGGCGCGCGACACAACGCACCTCGCCCTGCTGCTGATTCAGGCTCCGGCGATAGCTCTGGCCCTGCTGATCTTGTTCGGCCGAGACATCTTTGCAGCCACCATCGCGGAGGGTGGTGATGCGCTCCGGGCAGCGATGGCGCTGCACATCATGACAGCGTCCGCCATTTGGCTGGGCGCGTCCAATGCTGCTCGTGAGATCACCAAGGAGAGCGCCATATACGCCCGCGAGCGACTGGTAAACCTAAGCGTACTGCCGTACGTGATGTCCAAAGTATTGGTGCTGGCCGTGCTGTGCCTGTTTCAGACCGCCGCGCTTGTTGGGATCTTCGTTATCCGCATAGACCTGGGAGGCCTGGGTACGAACGTCTATCTTGGCTTGTTGGCGGCTATCTTCCTCACCGAGCTGGCGGGGCTTGCCTTGGGCCTCCTGGTGTCCGCCGCCGTGGCGAATTCAGACCGGGCGATGGCTATCGTGCCGGTTCTGCTCATTCCGCAAATCATTTTTGCGGGCGCCCTCGTACCGCTAGATCAGATGCTGGCGCCGGCACGGGCGGTTGCCCAGGTGATGATAAGCAAGTGGTCCTTTCAGCTCACAGGGGGCATCACTGACCTTGCTCCCAGATTTTCCGAGCAGCTTCCCCCTAGCATTGGAGGGCCATACGCGAGCCAGTTCGACACGGCTATGTGGTTGCCTTGGGTAGTCCTGGTAGGCTTCACGGTGGGGATGCTAGCGGCGGCGGTGGCTGTCCAGAAACGGAAGGATATCTCTTAGGGACCGACTGCGGCAAACCGTGCAAGCGCTGCCGGCGGACCAGCCCGTCAGGGCCGCGAGAAGATCCGCTCGGTCAGCTCACGGAACCTGGCGCGGGCCTTCCGGTAGGTCCGCGAGCGCGCG
>JABAOH010016532.1_pt1 | contig 12979 bp, 8 predicted proteins | sample 7062181 | NCBI WGS metagenome assembly JABAOH01 (sample SAMN14538630, study PRJNA623070) | marine sediment metagenome | biome: marine biome [ENVO:00000428]; feature: marine pelagic biome [ENVO:01000023]; material: deep marine sediment [ENVO:00002113]; isolation source: pool of 5 deep marine... | reverse complement strand
GGGGACGGGCAAAGAGTGCATCGCCCGAGCCATCCACTTCAACTCCCCGCACTCCGGTGAGCCGTTCGTGGCGGTGAATTGCACGGCGATCACCGAGACGCTCCTCGAGTCGGAGCTGTTCGGCCACGTGAAGGGGGCGTTCACCGGCGCTGTGGAGAGTCGCAAGGGCTACTTCGAGCTCGCCGGCGAGGGCACGGTCTTCCTCGACGAGATCGGCGACATGGCGCCGGAGCTGCAGGCGAAGCTGCTGCGCGTGCTGGAGGAGCGCGAGTTCTATCCGGTGGGCGGCGAGCGGCCGCGCAGCACGAAGGCGCGGGTCATCGCCGCGACGCACCGACCGCTGGAAGACCTGGTGCGAGACGGCTCATTTCGGGAGGATCTCTACTTCCGATTGAAGGTGGTCGAGATTCAGGTGCCCCCGCTGTGCGAGCGCAAAGGCGACGTCCCACCGCTCGCCAGGCATCTGCTGGGCAAGATCAGCCGCAAGCTCCACCGGGAGTTGGAAGGCATCTCCGATGATGCGATGAAGGTGCTGGAGTCGTACGACTGGCCCGGCAACGTCCGCGAGTTGGAGAACACGCTCACCCGGGCCGGCGTCCTCGCCCGGGGTCCGATCATCGGCGCCGACCAGATCTCACTCAGCGCCGCGCTCCCGGCGGGAGACCGGGAAACACCGGAGGAACCGACTGACGATTCCCTCGAGGCCGTCGAGGCCGCTCACGTCCAGCGGATCCTGCGTCAGACCGGGGGAAACAAGCGGCAGGCCGCGCGCATTCTCGGTATCTCGCGGCCGCGCCTCGACCGACTGGTCGAGAAACACGAGCTGGATGTGTTGCGGTAACGAGGTGTTACAGTGATGGCAACGTCCCATTGCTATCCGGACGCTGCACCAAAGGGCGTAGAGCGGCGATATCGTTGAGCCTGCAGGGAATCCGCCTGACTGACGCGTCTGGCATCTCATTTGCCCTTCCAAACCTTCGGAGCATTCGATCTTACACGGAGCCCAAGTTTCCAGGAGGATCACGATGTTCGAGTTGAGCCGCATGTTGGCGCAGGGCTTCGCCGATCTGGAGCCGATGACAGTAAGCGCGCTCTTCTTTCTAGGCGGTGTGCTGGTCGGCTCCGTTCTCTCGCTTGCCGCGTTCGCAGGGTTCGCCATTCGGTGCATCAGCCGCAAGGACGCCGCGGCTCAGACGGTCGCCGCTGTGATGCTATGCGTCGCTGTTGCGGCGAGCGGCTCGCCGTTGAGGGCACAGGCGGGGCTGGGACAGGATGTTCAGAGGGTCGAACCCAGCTACACAAGGCTGTTCGGAGCCGACTCGCTCCAGGTAGGCGCCCTTGCCGCGCCCGATCTCGCGGTCTCCGTGTCGCCGGACGGGCGCTGGCTGGCATACGAGAGCTTGGTCGACGGACGGGTCGACATCTGGGTCGTATCGACGGAAGGTGGCGACCCGGTGAGGATCACGCGCGGTGGCGACTACCACGACAGACCCACCTGGTTCCCCAGCAGCGACCGAATAGCCTTTCGTGCCGCTCACGGACAATCGGGCCCGTTCATATTCACGGTCGAGATCGATTCACGGTCGGGTGAGCCGATCGGGTCGCCACGGCAGGTGACTATCGAATCGACTCCTCAGCGAGGTTTTGCGATTTCACCCGACGGCAGGTCGATCGCCTACCCGACGAATAACGAAGATCGAGACGCACTGAGGGTGGTTCCTGCCAACGGCGGTGCGGCCCGAACGGTATGGGAAGGCGAAAGCTCGTGTGGGGCAGTGGTATGGCCACCTGACCGTAATAGCCTGTACTGCGTGCAATGGCACGACGCGCGTCGCCATTCCGTGCTGCGTGTTCCCGCTGACGGCGGCGAGGCCGAGACCGTCTCTTCCTGGTCGAGTGGGGAGGTTCACCTCATCAGCCCCGACGCGCGTTACGTCTACCGAAAGGTCGCAGAACCCTCTGGGCAACCTCCGATCTGGGAGCTCGCGACCATCGGTGGCCGCGCCTTGGGCCGCTTCACTCTGCCCGAGAACATGGCGCCGGCCGGGTTCTGGCCGGAGGAGGGTGAGCTGATCGCAGTCTCGAGCGAGATCGCCGCGCCGCTGCGGATCATGCCAGTCAATGGCGGCCCGACGCGCCAGCTGACCGAGACCCGGGCCTACGACGTCCCGCTACGCTGGACGGCCGACGGTCGGGAGGTGTTCTTCGAGACCCAGCTCGACGGCAAGACGATCTACATGTTGGCGCCGGTCGATGGGCGGGCCATGCGGCAAGTGCCGCTTCCCGAGCCGAAGTGGTGGAGGATCATGCCGGCGTTATCTGGCGATGCTCGACACGTCTTCTGGGCCGCGGGTGCCGATTCGAACGAGGAACCGGCCCTCAAACTGTTCGATCTCGAGAGTGGCGAAACCGAAATCGTCACCGAATCCCCGTGTCGGTTGCGAGTTTTCCCATACGCCTGGGACGGCGATCGCTACCTCTACTGCGTGAAGAGCGACGGGCGGCACGAGTATCGAGCGTCCACTCCGTCAGGTGAAACGCGCCTGCTGCGCTCTTTTCCCGCGAGCGACGATCCCTTCGCGGTTCCGAGTCTGGCCGTGCACGGCGAGCGGATCGCCTTCGTCGAGAACACGGGAGAACATGGGGCGCTGTATGTGGGCTTCGCCGGCGAGCAAGAGGTGCGCCGCGTCGCGGCTCGCGATGGCAGGATCGGCACGCGTGGAATGCAGGGGCCGGTATGGTCCCCGGACGGACGGCGGGTGGCGGTGGCCTACGCCGCTCCGAACGCCTACGACGTCGATGCGTTGATCGTCGAGGTGTCGGAAGACGGCGAACGGGTGGGCGAACCGACGGTGCTCGACCTCGAGCCCGGGCCCAGCTGGTGGTGGGGTCTCCAGTGGCTGGCCGATAGCAGCGGCTTCCTGGTCGTGGGAATGGGGAGTGAGTCGGCGGTGGACACCGACATCTGGCTGGTCAGCCTCAATCCCGCCGACGACCCGGTGCGGCTGACGGCGGACGATCCCGGCAACGTATGGGGCTTCGCACTGTCGCCGGACGGTCGGCACATCGCTTACTCGAGTGACGTGGTGCTCGGCAGCTCGTTCTGGCGCGTGGATTTGAGTGACGCGTTGGAGGCCCAGAGAAGATGAATTCGGCAGAGGGCGGTGCCGAGTCGTGCTTAGCATCTCGCGCAAGAGGAGAGATGAAGATGTTCTTCTTTGATTCAATATCGACAGCTGACCTTCAGAATGTCCGGCGAAACCCTCTCGTTGCCATCATTCTAATGATCGTCGTTTCGTTGGCCGGGATCTTGGGGCTGCCAGGAACTGGCGAGTCGCAGGACGTGCCGACGATCGAGCCGCGCTTCACGAGGATCTTCGGAACCGATTCGATGGAGATCGCCTCGGCCACCATGTCGCCGGACGGTCGGTGGATCGCCTTCATCGCGTCGACCGATTGGGGCGTAGGCAGCAATATCTGGATCATACCGGCAACCGGCGGCGAGCCTGTTCGCCTCACTCAGGGTGCTCATTCGGATGACGGCCCCGTTTGGTTCCCCGGCAGCGACCGGATCGCCTTCCGCTCTGATCGGCCCGGTCCCTGGGCGATCATGACGATCCCGATAGACAACGAGACCGGGCGGCCCGCCGGGCCTCACCGGCAGGTCACACTCGAGGGCAGCCAAGCCTACCTCGATGTCTCGCCCGACGGGAGGTGGATCGCCTATACGCCGACGAATGAGCGAGGGGATCGCGTGATCAGGATCGTGCCGAGCACCGGCGGAGCCGCGCGTACGGTCGGGGAAGCCGACGCCTCGAGACCGATTTGGGCCCCGGACGGCCAGAGCTTCTACTACCCCGTTCTGGTCTCTCGGCCCAACGAGTTCGGGCTCGTCCGGGTTTCGCTGGACGGAGAGACGACCGACACGGTGGCCAGGGGGCGAGGCTATCCCAGGCTTTTCGTATACCGTGACACCGTCTACGTGACTCGCAAGGTCGAAGGCAACTCGCGCTCAGGGCCCACACTCTGGGATCTGGCGACGCTGGACGGTCGCTCGCTGGCCCGCTTCTCGCTACCCGCGGGGATGGCGCCAGGTCTGGTCCGCAGGGAAAGTCTGGTGTTCCCGGTCGATAAGTCCGACGTGGTGACCCCGATTCGCATCATGCCCGTCGACGGAGGACCGGTGCGCCCGCTTACGGACGGCGGAGCCGTCGGTGAGCCGCTTGCGTGGTCGCCCTACGGCGAGCGGCTCTTGTTCGAGACCGCACTGGACGGCGAGGATGTTCTGTTGTTCGCCCCGGTGGACGGCGGCCCGATGCGGCAATTCACGCTGCCCGAGGATGCCTGGTGGGTGAGCGACGTGCAACGAATATGGGCTCCGGGCTTTCCGCCGGTCTTCTCGGCGGATGGTCGCCACATGCTCTACGCCGCGGGTGAACCGGATGCCGAGGAGAGGCCGTCGGTACTGAAGGTGTTGAGCCTCGAGGATGGGCGTACCTGGGAGCTATGCGGCGCGTTTCAGTTGAAGAAGATCACCGGGCGTGGAGGCAGCTATTTCCGGGAGGGCGAGGAGTTTGTCTACATCGAGAAGAGAGGCGACGTCTACGAGCTTCGTGCGTCGCTGCCCGAGGGCCCGTCACGACTCCTGTGGTCGTTCGGCCGCGATGAACCGGGTCAGATCGGCGTTCACGGCGACAGGATCTTGTTCGCCAGGCATACCGACGAGGTTGAGACCACGATCTACACCGCGAGCGTGGGACACGGTGAGGCTCGGGAGCTGATCCGCCTGAGCGGATGGCTGGACTACCTTTCTTGGTCACTGGATGGCCGCTGGATCGCAGCGACGCATTACATAGACGATGGCAGCGGCACGGGCATCTTCGAATCCCGGATTCTGTTCCTGGAGGTCTCGCCGGCGGGCGAGCTCATCGGGGGACCCAGGTACGTCGGGGATCCGATGGTCTCGTATTGGGGCAACGTCTGGCTACCGGACAGTCGGGGTATTCTGACGACCGGCTTGGAAGGCAACGTGTGGCTCATGCCGGTCGATCCCAACGAGAGCCCGGTGGCACTGACTCGTGATGACCCGGGCTTGGCGTATAACTTCGTCCTCTCGCCGGACGGGCGCCGTATCGCCTACAGCAGTCGAAGGTCGCGTGGCAGCTCGCTGTGGCTGGTGGACCTGAGCGAGGCGTTGCAGGTGGGCGGCAACTGATACGATTGGAAGATCCGAGCCTGAAAGGGGGTGGCACTGCTGCAGGCGGTGCCACCCCCTTCGTGTCTTCGAGCGGGGAACCCGGCCGGGCCCGACTCTCGTTGACCTCGTGTAGCCGTCCAACGGAACGAGGGTCAGCTTGAAGCATCTTCCTCTGCTATCGCTGTGTGTCGTGTCGGCCTGCGCCGACGGGCGGGGAGCGAGTTCTGCTAGCGTTCAGGAACGAGGCCCGCACCGAAGCGTCGAGGCCGATTCGTCGTTCGCACGGCTGATCGAGCGCCTCTCGGAGCCGGGCGGCTACTTCGACACCGACAACCTGATCTCGAACGAGAGGTCGTACCTGCACGTGGTGGGGGCGCTGGAGGAACTGGGGGTCCGAGGCGGCGCCTATATCGGCGTGGGTCCCGACCAGAACTTCTCCTACATCGCCGCCGTTCTGCCCGAGATCGCCTTCATCGTCGACATCCGACGGGACAACCTGCTCCAGCACCTGATGTTCAAGGCGCTCTTCGCCCTGACGCGCAATCGGTTCGAGTACCTGTGCCTGTTGCACGGGCGGCCGGTTCCGGATGATATCGAGTCATGGGCCGGGCGAGGCATCGACGAGATCGTCGACTACATTGATACGACGGCTGCGGGACCCGATCTGGCTGAAACGGTGCTTTCGAGGGTGGTGGACCGGGCGAGAGCCTTCGGCTACCCGCTCTCCGAATCGGATCTCGAGACGATCCGACGCTTTCACACGATGTTCATTTGGGAGGGCTTGAGCCTCCGCTTCCAAAGCCACGGGCGACGTCCGCGTCCCTATTATCCCACCTATCGGCAACTGCTGCTGGAGCGTGACCTCGGCGGCCGCCAGGCGAGCTACCTGGCCGACGAGGGGGCCTTCCAGTTCGTGAAGTCGCTGCAGCAACGCGACCTGATCATCCCGGTGGTCGGCGATTTCGCCGGCCGCCACGCCCTGCGCGCCGTCGGCGAGTACCTGCGCGAGCGCGGAACCCGCGTCTCGGCTTTCTATACCTCGAACGTCGAGCAATATCTGATGCGCGGCGGCACGTTTGACCGCTACACGCGGAACCTCGCCCAGCTTCCGAGGTCGGAGAACAGCGTTATCATACGTAGCTTCTTCGGTGGCAATTTCGGTTACCTTCACCCGCAGGCTGTCCCCGGCTACTACAGCGTTCAGTTGCTGCAGAGAATCGAGGACATGCTGAGCTATCAGACATCTGGGGGTCGCCTGTCCTACCTCGATCTGGTAACGCGGGACGCCGTCGACTTGCGGGCGGCGAGCGGCCAGTAGCGGTTCCAAAGGGGTTTCTTGCGCTCGTATCTCGGCGGCCTTTACTTGGAAGGTAAAGCTCTGCCCCAGGAGGTTGCCATGCCCATCGAGGTCACGAGCCCCGCCTTCGAGGACGGCGAGTCCATCCCCGTCCGTCATACCTGTCAGGGGGAAGATGTGTCGCCGGGGATCAGGTGGACCGGCGTTCCGGCGGAGGCGAAGAGCCTTGCGCTCATCTGCGACGATCCGGACGCGCCGGTGGGAACGTGGGTGCACTGGGTACTCTACGATATCCCGGCGGCGTTTTCCGAGTTGCCCGAGGGGATACCGCCGACGGAGATCACGCCCGACGGCGCCAAGCAGGGCCTGAACGATTTCCGGCGCTTGGGCTACGGCGGACCCTGTCCGCCGCCGGGTCGCGCGCACCGCTACTTCTTCAAGCTGTACGCGCTGGACATCGAGCCCGGGCTACCGGCGGGGGCGACGAAGGCCGACCTGCTGCGGGCGATCAAGGGTCACGTGCTGGACGAAGGCCAGCTGGTCGGGAAGTACGAGCGGAGCTAGCTACGGTCCCTAAGAACCGACAGATAGGCGCCCCACGGCCCGACCTGGTGGGAGTAGCCCTTCGCCATGACGCGGGCGATCTGGGCGATGTGACCCAGGTCGTGCACGGTCCAGGTCGCCAGCAGCTGCCGCAGCGTTACCTGGCCCAGCTCGGGGTGAGTTCCCGTCAAGTTCATCTGCTCCGGCGTCAGGTTCATAGCTTCCAGAGTCCGCAGGTTCTCTTTACGCATAGCCTCGAATGTGTCGAGCAGTTCGGCCAGCGTCTTGCCCCTACTCTCCTGAAACTGGGCAAAGCGGTCGAAGGGTGTGAACGTGCGCAGCTCGCCATGCTCAAGGATGATGCGCATGCGGCCGATCCAGTCGGTCTTCTCGCCGTGGATCAAGTGTCCGACGATATCGTAAGGCGTCCAGCTATCGGGGCCTTCGTCGCACCTGATCCAGGGGTCGGAGAGGTCAGCCAGCAGCGCGCGCAGCGTGGCCGGCGTGGCCCTGAGGATCTCTAGGGTTCGATCGAGTTGGAAATCCATCTTTGTCGACATCTCAAGATACCTCCGTCGAGCACTCCCTCGGGACTAGGAATACTCTAACCCTGTACGCTTAGGATGACCCTCTGGTGTCAGACGGGGAACTCATCCGGCGCCTGTTGCGTTCTAAGAGTTGAAAAGGTCATCGAGTGAGCGACCTGCAACCCTGCGACGATGCAGAGCGTCTAATATAGTGAAAGGGGCGCTGAAACCGGGCGACCGAAAACGACGTAAGGTGAGACAGAGGAAACGTAATTAGAGGAGCAAACATAGATTTCCTTCCTGTCCAGGTGGCACTGGACAGTTATCCCACGTGAAACCCTACCACTAACTCCGCAATGTGATGGGGCCGGGTCAAACCGGCCCCGTTTCGTTTTGGCTCGTTAAGACATCACTTCGGCCGACGTTTCAAACGATCGAGCTGTCGCCTCTCCTTCTTGCTGGGCCTGCCACCCTCGCGGAACGAGTATTGGGGTGCAGCCTTGCGCTGTGCCCTGAGGCTCTCCCGCGCCTGGATACTCTCTGGTGTCTCCTCGTAGAGGGTCGCCGCCTCCTTGGCCGGCCCGCGCCGCTCCGAAAGTCTCTGGACCACGAGCTGGTACTCGTGCGGCCCCTTGCGCACGCGGACCCGGTCGCCGACGTGCAGGTGGGAGGCGCGCTTGGCGCGCCGGCCGTTCACCTGCACCTTGCCGCCGCTGACCGCCTTGGCGGCGAGCGAGCGCGTCTTGAAGAAGCGTGCTGCCCACAGCCACTTGTCCAGCCGAACCGCCTCTACCGCCATGTCTCCTCCTCGGCACCATCGTCGCACCTCGCCCCCGTCGGCGCAACGACGGGTCTTTCAAGCGGGGTTCCACGCGACCGCAAACTTTACATCTTTCCGGCTTCTCAACGGGCCCTGAAGAGCTTGAGCCGAAGCGGCAATCCCCGCCCTGGAGCCGGACGGGTGAAGCGGAGGCGCCTTCAGAATCCTGAAACCGAGCGCGGCACGAAGCGTTAGTGGGTCGAGACCTAAGACCCGGTGAGGCTGAATTGAAACTCTCGGACACCGCCATTCGGCGGCCGGTATTGGCCGCCATGATGAGCCTTGCACTGATCCTCTTCGGGGGGATCGGCTACTTCCGGCTACCCGTGCGGGAATTCCCGGACGTCGACGCGCCGATCGTCTCGGTCACGACCGTCCTGCGGGGTGCCAACCCCCGGGTGATGGAATCGACGGTCACCGACATCCTGGAAGAGGAGCTGAGCACGATTCCAGGCCTGCGCACGCTGACCAGCTCGAGCGCCGAGCAGGTGAGCAACATCACACTGGAGTTCACGCTCGATCGGGACATCGAGGCGTCCGCCCAGGATGTGCGTGACAAGGTGTCGCGCGTGCGTGGCCGGCTTCCCCAGGAGATCGAGGAGCCGGTGGTCACCAAGCAGGACGCCGACGCCCAGCCGTTCTTCTGGCTGTCGCTCTCCGGTGAGAACTACGACCTGCTGCAGCTCTCGGACATCGCCGATCGCGAGGTGAAGTCGCGGCTGCAAACGCTGCCGGGCGTCGGTCGCGCGCAGGTGTTTGGCGAGCGGCGCTACTCGATGCGTATCTGGCTGGACCCCGCCGAGCTGTCGGCGCGTGGACTCACCGTCCAGGACGTCGAGTCGGCGATCCGCAGCCGCAACGTCGAGATCCCGGCGGGCCGCATCGAGTCGGAGAGGCGCGAGTTCACGGTCCGTTCGCTGGGCGAGCTGAAAACTCCGGATGAGTTCGCGAACCTTACCGTCGCCAACCAGGGTGGGCAGCTGGTGAAGCTGCGCGACCTGGCGCGGGTCGAGCTGGGGCCCGAGAACGAGCGCAGCTCGTTGCGCTTCAAAGGCACGTCAGCCGTGGCGATCGGTGTCATCCGGCAGTCGAAGGCGAACCTGATCGAGATATCGGACGCGATTCGCAACGAGCTGCCGTCAATCAATGCGGCACTGCCCCCGGGGTTGGAGCTTGAGACTGCCTTCGATTCGTCGGTCTTCGTGCGTCGCTCGATTCAGGAGGCGCAGGAGACGCTGCTGATCGCCGCTTCCCTCGTCGTGCTGATCATCTTCGTTTCGCTGCGCAACCTGAAGGCGACGATCATCCCGGCACTGGCGATCCCGACATCGATCGTATCCGCGTTCGGACTGCTGTACTTCCTCGGCTTCACCATCAACAACCTGACGCTGTTGGCACTGATCCTGGCGATCGGCATCGTGGTGGACGACGCGATCATCGTGATGGAGAACGCGTACCGGCACCAGGAAGAGCTTGGTGAGAACCCGGAGACGGCGGCGATCAGAGGGACGCGGGAGATCGCCTTCGCTGTGATCGCCACCACGATCGCCCTGGTGGCCGTGTTCTCGCCGCTGGCGTTCCTGAGGGGCACGACGGGCCGGCTGTTCAACGAGTTTGGCATCGCGATGGCCGGCGCGGTGGTCATCTCCAGCTTTATCGCGCTGACGCTGACTGCGATGGCATCGGCCAAGATCCTCCGGGTACCGAAGAGCCATGGCCGGGTATTCATGGCCTTCGAGAAGGGGGTCCTAGGGCTCTCCGCCGGCTACTCGCGTACCTTGGCCTGGGCGGTGAGACACCGCGGTTGGGTGATCGGCGGCGCCGTCGCGACCGTCTTATTGGCGGTCGTCATATTCCGGGCGTTGGAGCGCGAGTTCGTACCGCCCGAGGACCGTGGGTTCTTCGTCGTCATCACGGTGGCGCCGGAGGGTGCGACGTTGGCGTATACGGACAGCTATCAGCGTCAGATAGAGGCTATACTCGAGAGGACAGAGGACATCGAGGCCTACTTCAGCGTGGTGGGCTTCGGCGGTCGAGTTAACAGCGGTATCGTGTTCACGCGCTTGATCGACTGGTCGGACCGCGATCGCTCGGTGCACGAGATCATCGGTGAGGTGCAGCCCCAGTTCTTCGCCATACCGGGCGTCTTCGCGTTCGCCAACAATCCGCCGGCTTTCGGGTTCGCCAGCCCGGTCCAGTTCGTCGTCCGGCATCCGGACTTCGATTCGCTGGCCGCCGGGATGGATCGGCTGGTGGCGCGCGCCAGAGGAATACCCGGCCTGATCAACGTCGACACCGACCTGCGCGTCAACAAACCCGAGCTTGCCGTGACCTACGACCGCGACAGGGCGGAGGACCTGGGAGTCGAGATCCGCGACGTCTCGTCCACTCTGCAGACTCTGCTGGGTGGCCGGCGCGTGAGCACGTTCACGCGAGCCAACAAGCTGTACGACGTCATGGTCCAGCTGGAGCCGCAGGACCGCGCGACGCCCAGTCAGATGGCGGGGCTCTACGTGCGTGGCCGGGACGGCGCGCTGATCAAACTGGACGCCGTGACCCGGGTCGACGAGGGCGTCGGTCCGCGCCAGCTCAACCACTTCAGTCGCGTTCGCTCGTTCACGCTGTCGGGCAACCTGGCGCCGGGATTCACCCTGGGTGCCGCGCTCGATTCGCTGACCGCGGCGGGTGCGGAGGTTCTGCCGCCGGGCAGCAGTGTGGCGCTCGCCGGCGAGTCGCGCGAGCTGGAGGAGAGCGGCAACGCGCTGTACTTCGCCTTCGTGCTGGCCCTCGTGGTGGTCTACATGGTGCTGGCGGCGCAGTTCGAGTCGCTGATCCACCCGTTCACGGTGCTGTTGTCGGTGCCGTTGGCCGTGACGGGTGCGCTGCTGACGCTGCTGCTGGCCGGCTCGACGCTCAACCTCTACAGCCAGATCGGGATGATCCTGCTGATCGGACTGGTGAGTAAGAACTCGATCCTGTTGGTCGAGTACGCCAACCAGCTCAAGGCGAAGGGAATGGGTACGGTACAGGCGATGCTCGAGTCGGGCCGGATCCGTCTGCGGCCGATTCTGATGACGGCGACGGCGACCGTATTCGGCGCCATGCCCATCGCTCTGGGGTTGGGCGCCGGTTCCGCCAGCCGCCGGCCACTGGGCTATGCCATCGTCGGTGGGCTGATCTTCTCGTCGGTTCTGACGTTGTACCTCGTGCCCGTCGTGTACGTGCTCCTCGACTCGCTCAAGGAGCGCATGGCGCGGCGCGCACCAACGCTAGAAACGGTAGAGGCACAATGATTCTGGCGCTGATCGCGTTGCTCCAGGTCGCGGCCGCGGGCCCGGCACCGCAGGTCGGGCCGCGCTGGTACAGGGTCCGCCGGCAACCGACACGATACCGCGGGTCACGCTCGAGGAAGCGTTGCGCGCTGCGGCACGGCTCGACCCGAACTACGTGGCCGCGCTGGGCCAGATCGGGAACGCGAGTTGGGTGAGACGCTCGGCCTACGCCGTCTTCGTTCTGCCCTCCGTCTCGATCTCGACGTCTTTGACGAAGGCGTCGGAACCGTTCTTCAACCTCGGGACTGGCGGCCTGGCGGACCAGATCGTCGATGCGCGAATCAACGTCAGCTACAACCTGATCCGGGGCGGCGCGAAGTTCTTCGAGCTGCAGAGGGCACGTGCCGCGATGGAGAGCGCGGAGGCTAGCGAGGTGCAGGCGCGCTTCAACACGGCGCTCCTCACAGAGGCGGACTTCAACAACGTGATCGCCGAGCGCGAGCTGGTTCGTGTGGCGAGCGAGCGAGTACGCCGGGCTGGGGAACAGCTGGCCGTGGCCCGGGCACGGGTCGTCTCGGGGGCGGCGGTACGGACCGACTCGCTGCAGCTATTGCTCGAGCTTACGCGCGCCAGCGTCGACCTGTTGCGCCAGCAGGCGAGCCTGCGGGTGGCACAGGTACAACTGGGGCGGCGCGTCGGCGTGCCAGGACCCGCGGATGCAGTCCCGGTCGATACGCTGCCGGCGCCGGAGCTACCGGTCAGTGAGGATAGCGCGGTAGCGGAGGCACTGGCTCAGGGGCCGGAGTACCGCATCGCCTTGGCCGAGGAACGGGCGGCGAACGCCGCGGCCAAGGCTGCCTATGGAGTGTACCTGCCGCAGGTGGATCTGTTCGCGTCCTGGCAGGCGTTTGACGAGGGCTTCTTTCCCGATGCGACATCGCGAACGGCTTGGGGCTTTCAGATCAGCCTGCCGATCTGGAACAATGGGCAGCGCGAGATCGCTCTCTCGCGAGCCAAGGCGGACCGCGATGTCGCTCGGGCGGTTCGCCGCGACGTCGAGTTGGCCGTTCGGCGCGACGCGATCGAAGCGTATCAGGCTTACGTCACGGCACGGGCCAGCGCCGAGCTGGCCCGGCAGGCGGTGATCGTTGCGCGGGAGAACCTGGACGTACAAGAGACCCGCTACCGGGCCGGCGCTACGACCATCCTGGACCTGGTGACGGCCCAGGTCTCGCTGTCGGAGGCCGAGGCGGGACTTGTGCAGGCGCGATTCTCGACCCGTCTGGCGCTGGCCGGACTGGAGGCGATCTTAGGACGAAGGCT
>JABAOH010248658.1_pt1 | contig 12981 bp, 11 predicted proteins | sample 7062181 | NCBI WGS metagenome assembly JABAOH01 (sample SAMN14538630, study PRJNA623070) | marine sediment metagenome | biome: marine biome [ENVO:00000428]; feature: marine pelagic biome [ENVO:01000023]; material: deep marine sediment [ENVO:00002113]; isolation source: pool of 5 deep marine... | reverse complement strand
AGCGCGATCAGGTGGCTGCGGTAGTAGCACAGGCACAGGCACAGGTGGCCAATTCACAGGCAAACCTGGCAGGCTTAAAAGCAACCGTTGAACAAACTGAGGCAAATTTTAATCGCCAAAAAAAATTGTTAGATGACAAAGTAATCAGCCGACAGGAATTTGAAACAGCCCAGCAAGCGTATCGCGCTGCTGAAGCCAATTACAATGCAGCACTTCAAAATATTATTGCCAATAAAGCCAATATTAAAAATGCACAGGCACAGTTGGCAAAAGCCAATGAAGATTTATCGCGTACCATTATTACCGCCCCCATGAGTGGTGTTATCAGTTTAATGAGTATTAAAAAGGGCGAACGTGTGGCCGGTAACAGTTTTAATGTAGGTACTGAAATGATGCGGATTGCTGATTTAAGCAGTATTGTTGCACAAGTAGATGTAGGTGAAAATGATATCCCCAAAATTAAAATTGGTGATACTGCTTTAGTGGAGGTAGATGCTTACAACGACAGGAAATTTAAAGGGGTTGTTTATAAAATAGCAAACCCCGTTACCAATGCATCTTCAACTACTACTTCAACCGATGTTACCAATTACAAAGTACACATTCGTTTGTTGCAGGATAGTTATAAAGATTTAATTGTAAAAGGCCGTTTCCCCTTCCGGCCCGGTATGAGTGCCAGTGCCGATATACAAACCAAAACTGCCAGTAATGTGTTAAGTGTACCATTGAATGCAGTGACTACCCGCGATATGAATGCCGATTCCACATCTAATAAAAAAACGGCAACTTCTAATAATAATAGTGATGCTACTGTTAATAATAATACCCCAAATGATAATACCCGGGAAGTAGTTTTTGTAATACAGAAAGATGGTACCGTTAAAATGGTACCCGTTAAAACCGGTATTCAGGATTTAAACTATATTCAAATAACCAATGGTTTAAAATTAGGTGATGAAGTGGTAACAGGGCCCTATGCAACCGTGAGTAAATTATTGAAAGACAAAGACAAGGTATTGGTTACCCCTAAAGATAAATTGTATGAAGTGAAAGCAAATTGAGTTTTGCTGTATCAATTTTTTTATCCGGTTGCAGTTCTGTAGCCGGTTTTTTATGTTGTAATTGCAGGGATCAACTCTTTGTATTGTATGTTTGTTCAATCGAAAAAATACAAGTATGCAAATAGGTATTGTAGGAAGCGGAAGTTGGGCAACAGCTTTAGCCAAAATTTTAACCGATAACCAAAACAAAATTTATTGGTGGATTAGAAATGAAAAAACCATTGCTGTAATGCAGCAACGCAAACACAATCCGCATTATTTAAGCAATGCTTATTTTAATCCGGAATTGTTGCATTTGTCAGCTTCCATACATGAAGTTGTGAATACAAGCGAAGTAATTGTAGTGGCCATCCCATCTGCATTTGTTGCTGCTGCATTCACTGATTTGCCTGCTCATGCATTGCAGGGAAAAAAAATTATTTCGGCTATCAAAGGTATTTTGCCTGAAGGGAATTATTTGTTTCATGAGTATTTGTCAGAAAAATTTCAATTCCCAATATCTGATTATTATACATTATTAGGCCCCTGCCATGCCGAAGAAGTTGCGGCTGAAAAGCTCTCCTATCTTACCTTTTCCGGTATGGATACAACAATGACGCAGCAATTGGCCAATTATTTTAAAACAGAATACATCAATACCGGGGTTAATAGTGATATTATAGGTGTGCAATATGCAGCAGTATTAAAAAATATTTATGCGTTGGGTGCCGGTATTGCGCATGGATTAGAATATGGCGATAATTTTTTAAGCGTATATATTGCCAACTGTTCTCATGAAATGAGTCATTTTTTATCGGTAGTTACTGCCAACTATTTACCCGATAAAAAAAATCATACCACTAACTATGCTGCATCCGTTTATTTGGGCGATTTATTGGTAACCTGTTATTCACTGTTTAGCCGCAACCGTACTTTTGGAAATATGATTGGCAAGGGTTATAGCGTAAAGTCGGCTCAGCTGGAATTGAATATGGTTGCTGAAGGCTATAATGCTGCAAAGTGTATGGTTACCATCAACCGGCAATTTAAAACATCTATTCCCATTGCTTCAGTTATCTATGCCATTTTATGGGAAAATTTATCACCGGAAGAAGGGTTTAAAAAAATTGAAAGCTATTTAATTTAATGCTGTAATTAAGCATTTACTTCAAATAAATCAGCAGCAATACCATCGGCAAACAACATTCCTTTTTTTGTTAAACGAATTTGTTCTTTTTGTGGCTGCCATTCCATGAAGCCCTGGTATAACCATTTTTGAGCAGCTCGTATTAATCGTAATTTGTTTGTTTCAGTCCAGTTATCATCAAGTGTTGACAAAGTGAGGCCTTCTCTGGTACGTAAGGCAATCATAATTTGTTCATTTCTTTTTTGAACGGGTGTAAGCACTTCTGTTTCTGCAGGAATCTTTCCTTTTTGAATGCTTTGTATATATAATGTGTTGTTTGCAATATTCCATTGCCGCAATGTGCCATTATACGAATGTGCTGATGGGCCCAATCCAACATAAGGTATCCCTTTCCAATAGCTACTGTTGTGTTTACTTTCATAGGCTGGTTTGGAAAAATTAGAAACTTCATATTGTTCAAAACCTGCTTCCGGTAACCATTGCATTAACAATTCAAATTGTTTGGCCTGAACAGCAGCATCAATATTTTCTTTTGATTTGTTTTCAATGGAATGATGCAGGGCTGTTTTGGGTTCAATGGTTAATGCATAACAGGAAAGATGCTGAATAGGTAGTGTTATGGCTTTATTTATGTTTTCTTTCCAGGCTTCTTCTGTTAAGCCGGGTATACCATATATTAAATCAATACTAATATTATAAAACCCGGCAGTATAGGCTTGTTGAATGGCTTGTACGGCAGCTGTTGCATTGTGCGAACGGTTCATCCATACTAAATCAGCATCCCGAAAAGATTGAACACCCATGCTTAATCGGTTGATGCCTGCACTGCGCCATTGCACCAAAGCTTCCGGAGTGCAATCATCTGGGTTCACTTCTAAGGTAATTTCTGCATCAGCGGCAAGNNAGCGGCAAGGGTATACTGTTGTTGTATGGTTTCCAACAAAAACAAAAGCTGTTCAATGGTTAGCAATGAAGGGGTTCCTCCTCCAAAATAGAGTGTATCAACTATCTGTTGCTTTAAAAACTGATTTTGTAATTCCGCTTCTTGTGCAATAGCATGTACCATTTCGGGTATCTGTTTTTTTGCAACTGAAAAATGAAAATTGCAATAATTGCAAGCCTGTTTACAAAATGGTATATGCACATAAATGCCTGCCATGGGTAATATTGTATCAATTAAAATGTAAAGTTACAGGTATGAACTACTGTAATAGACAACATTGCCCGGTAAAATAACTACTCAAAAATTCATAAATCTGATTAACAGGTAAGGCTTATCACTATTTTTGCGCATCATGAAGTGGATTGCCATTGCTTTGTTGGGTTTCTTTTTTGCACTAATGCCAGGGTTTTCTGCGGCACAGACTGATTCTGGCCATCAGTTGCCGGTTCAGCAAGCTGAAAAAAGCACATTGCCACAGTTGCAAAAAAAAATTACCACCACCCAGCCTGCATTAGAAAGTACAATGGTACAACCGTTGATAAAAAAAATAAGGCCCGTGGTTAGGAAAGACAGCGTTGTGCTTAAAACCGACAGTATTAAAAATGTAACTGATTCGGCTTTAAATATCGTTGTGCCAGTACCTGTAGTTGTAAAAAGCAATTTGGATACCAGCACTTACGCCCAATGGCTTCCTGTTTCAACCCTGCCATTTCTGAAAGCACCTGTTTATCAAATAACCAGGTTCAAAGAGTCGGGTGGCAAAGATGAATTGTTTTATGTTTTGTGTGGCGTGTTATTCTATTTAGGGTTATTGCGTCAATTGTTTCCTAAATATTTTGATAATTTATTTGCTTATTTTTTTCAAACCACCTACCGGCAAAAACAAATGCGGGAACAATTAATTCAGGGGCAATTGTCATCATTGCTTTATAATATTCTGTTTTTTTTGAATGGCGGATTATATATTGCGCTGATTGCACAATATTTTTCCATTCATATTTTTTCATTCTGGTTGTTGGTGCTGTACAGCAGTGTTCTGCTGGCTATTATATATGGGGGTAAATTTTTAATTCTTTCGGCTGCCGGATGGATTTTTAACGTAAAACAGGCTGCATCGGGTTACAATTTTATTGTTTTTTTAATCAATAAAGTGGCAGCCATTTTCTTAATTCCGGTTATTTGGCTAATTGCATTTTCGGCTAAACCCTATGCTTCATTTGCGTTACAGTTTAGTTTTTTCCTACTGGCATTTTTATGGTTGTATCGTTTTATCATTAGTTTATCTACTCTTCGGCGTGAGCTTAAAATAAGCAGCTTACATTTTTTCCTGTACATTTGCGCCGTAGAAATAATACCTGTATTGTGCATGTACAGGCTAATGTTCCAATATTTAGACAAATAGTTTTTAATTTTGTATTCACTTAGTACAACAGCATGGTAAAAAAAGCAACTAAAAATTCGAACGTTGTTAGCAGTAAACCGGTAAAAAAAATTTTAATTGCCCAGCCAAGACCGGAAAGTGAGAAATCGCCCTATTTCGACATCGAAAGAAAATATAATGTGCAATTTGTTTTTGAGCCGTTTATATGTTTAGAAGGAATTACTGCCAAAGAATTTCGAAAACAAAAAATTGATATTGCTGCTTACACTGCCATTATTTTTACCAGCCGCCATGCCATTGATCATTTTTTTCGTATATGCGAGGAAATGAAGGTTTCTATTAGTCAGGATACCAAGTATTTCTGCATTACCGAGGCAGTAGCCCTCTATCTTCAAAAATTTATTTTATACAGAAAACGGAAGGTTTTTTATGGTGCTGATGGTACCAATAAGAGCTTATTTTCTGTGATTAACAAACATAAAGAAAATGAAAATTTCTTATATGTTTGCAGTGAAAATCAGCAGGATAATGAGATTGTAAACTGGTTAAAAACCAATAAGTGTGAATACCAGTTAGGCTTTATGTATCGCAGTATTAGTAACAACATCAAACCCCTTTTTACAAACAATGATATTGATATGGTTTGTTTGTTTACGCCCAGTGCGGTGCGATCAATTTTCGATAACTTTCCCGATTTTCATCAAAATGGTACACTCATTGGTGCTTTTGGTGGCAATACGGCCAAAGCAGTGGAAGAAGCAGGTCTTACATTAAATATTAAAGCACCCGATATACATATTCCCAGTATGACTGCTGCCATTGAACATTTTTTAGCATCCAATCAACCGGTAAAATAGCATTGAAGCGTTGTTGATTCATTTAAAAATTTTCCCTAAATCACATATCAAAAGCCCTTTTGTTTGCAGAAGGATTTTTTCTTTTCTGTAATTTGCCGGTAATATTCACAAATATGCAACATGCCAATCGGTTAATACACGAAACCAGTCCGTATTTATTGCAACATGCGCATAATCCGGTAAACTGGTATCCTTGGGGCGAAGCGGCCCTTGCTGCAGCAAAACAAAACAATAAGCCCATTTTGGTGAGCATTGGTTATGCTGCCTGCCACTGGTGTCATGTAATGGAAAAAGAAAGTTTTGAAAATGAATATACGGCTGCTTTAATGAACGAATATTTTATTAATATAAAAATAGACCGTGAAGAACGTCCGGATTTAGACCATATATATATGGATGCCGTACAAACCTTAACAGGCAGCGGCGGCTGGCCATTGAATGTTTTTTTAACACCAGATGCAAAGCCATTTTTTGGCGGAACCTATTTCCCGCCTGAACGGGCATATAACAGAATGAGTTGGAATGAAGTGTTGGTGGCTGTACACAAAACGTTTACAGAAAGAAGGGCAGAGGTGGAGCAACAGGCCGAAACCCTAACGCAACATATTCACGTTTCCAATCAGTTTGGCATATCAGAGCTGCAACAGCAAATGGATGGATTGCAAAAAGAAATGGGTATCACAATTACCCAAAACATATTGCGGTTAGCCGATACCAAATGGGGTGGTTTTGGGAAAGCGCCTAAATTTCCACAAACCATGGTGATACGGAATTTATTACGTGATTATCATCACAACGGCAATGAACAGGCACTGCAGCAGGCATTATTGAGTATTGATAAAATGCTGCAAGGTGGTATCTATGATCAGATTGGTGGTGGTTTTGCACGATATAGTACCGATGCAGAATGGCTGGTGCCCCATTTTGAAAAAATGTTGTACGATAATGCACTTTTGGTTGAGGTATTGTCAGAAGCTTTCCAAATCACCCTAAAAAACAACTATCAGGTAGCTATAGCTGAAACCATTGAATGGCTGCAAAGAGATTTAATGCATGAAAATGGCGGCTTTTACAGTGCATTGGATGCAGATAGTGAAGGGATAGAAGGCAAATATTATGTATGGCAAAAAGCTGAAATAGAACAAATTTTGGGTGATGATGCACCGCTCTTCTGTGCATATTATGGAATTTCAGATGCAGGTAATTGGGAGCATAGCAATATTTTATGGATACAGGAGCCCACAGAAGTTTTTGCAGAAAAACAAGGTATTCAGCCCGATGCTTTCAACCTCATGCTTGAAAATTGCAAGGTTGTATTACGAAAAGAGCGGTCAAAAAGAGTTGCGCCCGGGTTAGATGATAAAATTTTACTCGGTTGGAATGCATTGATGAATAACGCATTAGGAAAAGCATACGCTGCCACGGGCATTGAAAGTTATCGGGATTTGGCAATTCAGAACATGCAATTTCTTGAAACAAATTTCAATATAAATGGCATTTGGTATCATAGCTGGAAGTCGAATCAGGCTGGAATACCCGCATTTTTAGATGATAAGGCTTTTTTAATTCAAGCCTATATTACTTTGCAGGAAATTACTGGTAATGCTGATTATTTGGAAAAAGCAAAAACACTTTGTAATCATGTAATAGCCGATTACTCTGACGAAGAACAACTCTATTTTTATTTTACACCACAGTATCAAAAAGATATTATTGTAAGAAAAAAAGAACTATATGATGGTGCCATACCCAGTGCCAATGCAATAATGGCTTTTAACTTGTGGTATCTGTCAATCATCTTTCATCAACCAGAATGGGCAGCGCGAAGCAGGCAAATGATTTCAGGCCTTCAAAAAGTTATTGTTGAGTATCCAACGTCATTTGGTTACTGGGCATTGGTAGTACAACATTTTATTTATCCCAATAAAGAAGTGGTTTTTACCGGAAATGAGGCAACAGACTATATTGCTCCTTTTTTAAAAAAGTACTATCCCAATAAAATTTTTCAGGCTTCAATAAAATTTAATGAAGGCTTCCCTTTGTTAATAGGTAAAGAATTTAACTGTAAATCAATGTTTCATGTTTGTGAAAATTATGCCTGCCAAAATCCTCAGTCCAATTTTTCAAATTTTTTTTCTGAATTTCAATTAAACCATTAATTTGCACTCTCCCTGTTTATCCCTCCCGGAAAATAAAGTTAGTAAAAAGAACGTTAAGTAAATGCATCGTTGAACTTTACTCGAACTAAAATTTAAATTAAAGCTAATTTTACAAAGTAGCATGTGTGCTACTTATTGCTATATATTTGTCAATATTCTATCAAGAAATTATGAAGAAGTACCATTATAGTATTTTGCTGGTGTCGTTGGTATCGGTGGGGTTTACTGCCTGTTTCAAAGGGAAAAGTAAAAATCCGCTGGATGATGGCCAGTTACATGGAGTAGCGCCGGGCGCCGGAAAAAGTATGGGAAAACCGAGAGGAATGGTTTACATTCCACCAGGAACCTTTCACATGGGCCCCAGTGATGAAGATATTAATTTTAATTATACCGCCCGTAACAGACAGGTATCTATTCCGGGCTTTTGGATGGATGCTACAGAGATAACCAATAATGATTATCGGCAGTTTGTATATTGGGTGCGTGACTCACTTGCCGCAAAAGAGTTGGGTTACTATAAATCATCTGCCGGTGCTACCGGTGGTGATTCTGCCATAGCCATTGACTGGAACAAAGCGCGTACCATTAAATATGATGCCTCAAATCTGGAAAAATTAGGCAACAAGCTCATTCTTGCGCCGGATAACAGATTATATGGCAAGCCGGATATTGACCCCAACAAATTGTTGTATCAGGTAGAAACTTTTAATTTATTTGAAGCTGCCAAAAGAGAAAATGCCGGGCAGCCACGCAGTAAATTTATTGTGCGTTATCAGGTTCCCATTTATCCGGACACCCTGGTATGGATGCGTGATTTTTCCTATTCCTACAATGAACCGATGACTAAAAGATATTTTGCACATCCTGCTTTTGGTAACTACCCTGTAGTAGGTGTTAACTGGAAACAGGCCGTTGCATTTTGCCACTGGCGCACCCATATACAAAATGCTGCTTTGGAAAGAAAAAAGATGGCTGTTGAAAGCGATTACCGATTACCAAGCGAAGCAGAATGGGAATATGCAGCCCGCGGTGGCAGAACCAATTCAATGTACCCCTGGGGGAACTATTATATCCGCAACAAAAAAGGATGTCTGTTGGCCAACTTTAAACCCGGCCGTGGTAATTATGCTGAAGATGGTGGTTTCTATACAGTTCGGGTAGATGCATACTGGCCCAATGATTACGGTTTATACAATATGGCAGGAAATGTTGCTGAATGGACCAATTCCTATTTCAACGAAAGTGCCTATAATTTTATGTCTGATATGAGTCCGGATGTACGCTATGAAGCTAAAGATTCTGATCCTCCATTAATGCGCAGAAAAGTAGTAAGAGGTGGAAGCTGGAAAGATGTAGGTTATTTCCTGCAAACCAGTACCCGCACATTCGAATACCAGGATAGTGCAAAATCTTATATAGGATTCAGGTGTGTAATTGACTTAGCTCCAAGAATGAAAAAATAGAACCCTAAAATCAGCACATTTCATTGATTAAAACTTTAATAAACTTTACGGATACAACAGGCGATGCAATCGCAGGTAGTATTCTATTAACCCAAACCCAGTAAAAATTTAAATTCTCCTAATTATGGCAGCAAAAATTCCTCCTCAGGTAAGTAAATGGTTCGATGTTGGTGTTTCTGTTGGTGCAGCAGTAGTTATCTTCGGTGCATTGCAGAAAATTTTACACACTCCAATTGCAGATGTAATGTTGAAAGTAGGTTTAACTACAGAGGCATTAATCTTTTTAGGATATGGTATACTTTATGTAATATTTCCTTATATGGATGATCATGAAGTGCATATTCCCGGAGCAAAAGTTCCTGCCGGAAACCCGGCTTTACAAACCATGGAAAAAATGTTATTGGAAGCTGATATCACACCCGCTAACCTGAGTAAACTGAGTGCAGGTTTTCAGAAATTGGGATCTACTGTTGAAAAAATGGGCGAAATTGGCGATGTAGTAAAATCTACCGGCGATTTTAGCGCAAAAGCAAAAGAAGCTGCAGGTGCTTTGGGTACTATTACCGGTGCCGTTAGTCAAACCACTGCTTCATTATCTTCTTTTAATGCAGCGGCAGAAAATACCAAACAATTTCATACTCAGGTGCAGTTGCTGACCAAAAATCTTACTTCTTTAAATACAATATATGAGTTGGAATTGCAGGAAAGCAATAACCATTTAAAAGTGTTGAATCAATTCTATGGTAAACTAGCGCAAACTTCTGAAGCCATGAACAATTCTGCCGGTGATGCAATGAAGGCAAAAGAGCAAATTGCCATACTGGCCAATAACTTAGGTAAGTTAAATCAGGTATATGGTAATATGTTAACTGCCATGCAGGGCAGACCATAATTCATACAATGCTGATTGATTGCAACCCTATTCATATAAAATTTATATAAACTGCAGATAAATTATGGCATTACCTAAGGAGCCACGGCAAAAAATGATTAACCTGATGTATTTGGTATTAACGGCACTGTTAGCACTGAATGTATCTTCTGAAATATTGAATGCATTTAAGACGGTGAACAATAGTTTAGGTACTTCAAATGAAGTAATTGAACAGAAAAATCAAACCCTTTTTAAATCATTTCAGGAAAAATTAAATCAGGCCGATACAAAAGAAAAAGCAGCCATTTGGTGGCCAAAAGCTGAAAAAGCAAAGCAATTATCCGAAAACATGTATGTTTACATTGAATCATTAAAAGATTCTTTAAAAAGAGCTTCCGGATATAACCCACCAAAAGATACTACTTTTAAAGAAGACGATTTAGAAGCTTCTTCACGATTAATGGTTGAAGAAAAGAAGGGAAATGAATTACAGCAAAAGCTAATTCAGTTTAAAAAAGATCTGCTGGCTATTGATACCGGATTTGCTATGCAATATGCGGCTACTTTGCCCTTAGATGTTTCTATTCCTAAAACAGCAACTTCTGATGCTGCAAAAAAAGATTGGGCATATGCTTATTTTAATATGACACCTACTATTGCAGGTATTACTATTTTAAGTAAATTCCAAAATGACGTGAAGAACTCTGAAGCCCGTGCAGTGGAATATTTCCACAATAAAATCGGGGAGGTGAAAATGGTGTTTGACACGTATGTGCCTTTAATAGGCCAAAGTGCACAATATTTAATGCCCGGACAGGAGTTGGATGTTACTGCCGGTATTGGGGCATTTAATAAAGAATCAAGACCCTCCATATCCATTGACGGTGCCAGTGTTCCGTTACAGCCCGATGGTACTGGATTGTATAAAACAACAGTAGGTGGTCCGGGTTCTTATGTAAAAAAATTACATATCAGTTATTTCAACCAGGCAACCGGTAAGCAAGAAACAAAAGATGTTGATATAAAATATACCGTAGGTTCACCAACAGGTGCCAATGTAAGTGCTGATGCTACCCGGGTATTGTATATTGGTGTAGCTAACCCACTAACCGTTATTGGTGGTGCAGGGGTAGGTGATGAAAGAGTAAGTGTTTCTATAAGTCAGGGTTCTTTAACCAAGACCGGCCCCGGTCATTATGAAGCACAGGTAACTACACCCGGCGAAGCAACTGTTACCGTGAATGATGGAAAAAATATAACACCTTTTAAATTCAGGGTAAAAACCATACCCGATCCCGTTGCCAAAGTTGGTAACAGTAAAGGTGGTAGAATGGCTTTGAATGAATTTAAAGCAATGGCTGGTGTGCGGGCAGATTTGGAAAACTTTATTTTTGAAAATTTAAAATACAATGTGTTAAGTTATACTTTTATCGCGACGGGTAAAGCTTTTGCCGAGCGGCCAGGAATTTCTGTAAACAATGGCGCTGTTTTTAATAGTGAAACTCGTGCTTTAATTGAAAAATTAGGACCCAACTCTACTGTTTTAATTGATATGATTAAAGTAGAAGGACCGAATGGAACTACCTCATTACCGCCCATTTCATTCTATTTATATTAAATTTTTGATTATGAAAAAAACCAGCATTCAAATTTTTGTGTGGATTGTTGCAGTAACTGTGCTGATGTTTGAAAGCAATGCTGCGTTGGCGCAGGCAAAAAAGCGAACTGCCAAAAGAAATACAACGCCACCTACACAGCAACCGGCCAATAATGCTGCCAATCCGTATTTGCAGAATAATAATTCTAATACGAATAGCAACAACCCTTATTTGTCGGGCAATCCAAATAATGCACCCGCTGCAAACAGTAACACAAATGCCAATGCAAATACACCAAAGCCTCAAAATGGCTGTAGGGAATATGTAAATATGCCCAGCAGCAGTGAAGGTGGTTTATTTGATACGGTAAAGGTTTCGCTTCGCCCGGACGATCCTACACGCAATTACGAAATGGTGCGTGATAAAACCCCTTTGGCTTATGATTTTATTCGGGAAGATGATGCTGTTTTTAAAGAAANNAAATTGACATCAGGGAAAAAATGAATCAGGTATTTGGATACGCCTCTAATGAAGACAATGGCAACCAGCGTTTAATTTCAATTATTGTGCAGGCTGTGATGAATGGGGATGTTACCGCTTTTGATGCAAATGATGATCGTTTTACCACACCACTGAGCAAAGCGGATTTTATGAAAACTTTTGGCGGTGGCATTGATACTATTCAAAGAAGGAATATTGATGGTCAGCCAACCGGTGTTTGTGAAATCAGACAACGGCAGATAGTTGCAGATTCCATCTACAAATTCAGAATTAAGGAAGATTATATTTTTGATAAAGAAGCTTCCAGATTGGTGCGTCGTATTATTGGTATTGCACCCATGATGAAAAGATATTTATCGGATGGTACCACAGTTGGTAATGATTTGTATCCTTTGTTCTGGGTTTATTACCCTGATATTCGTGCAACTTTTGCTAAAGTGCAGGTGTACAATCCAAAAAATAATGGCGCCAGAATGAGTTGGGATGATTTGTTTGAAAGCCACNNAACAACTATGGATAACTTCAAAAATCAGTATTTTAAAGATTATATTAAAGACCCCCTATTCCGTTTACTGGCCGGCGAAAAAGTTAAGGAAAAGATATTTAATTATGAACAGGATTTGTGGGCTTATTAAGCATTGCTGGGGCTTGTTTTAACTTGGTATTAAATTTGTTTTATAATTTCAGTAGAATTTTTTTTTTAAAAATTATTGTTATTTAAAAACTAATCTGTACCTTTATCTCGGTTTTTCATAGGATATTGGATTTTAAAGACGGGGCTGGATTTTTATCCTGGCCCTTTTTTTATGCCATTACTTTTCCCAAATTGATATTATTATTGCCTGGCGGAATTAAAATAACGTATCACTAATTCGGCTTTTGCGGGGCCAACAACTGCAGCAATAGCAGATTTATCTTTCGTTTGCAGGTTTTTGATAGATTTAAAATGCTTTAAGAGGGTATCTGCCGTGGTTTTACCAATGCCGGGAATCTGCTCTAATTCATTTTTAAAAGCACC
>JABAOH010107056.1_pt3 | contig 12982 bp, 12 predicted proteins | sample 7062181 | NCBI WGS metagenome assembly JABAOH01 (sample SAMN14538630, study PRJNA623070) | marine sediment metagenome | biome: marine biome [ENVO:00000428]; feature: marine pelagic biome [ENVO:01000023]; material: deep marine sediment [ENVO:00002113]; isolation source: pool of 5 deep marine... | reverse complement strand
CAGCAGCTGGCCCACGCCCCGGGTGCTGGAGCGCAGTGGATCGCGTTCATCTGCGGTTACCAGGTGCAGCCCGCACGCCTCCGCCGACTCGACCACCGCGGCGCCGCCCAGCCGGAGCAACCGTGCCGGCACCGGCGAACCGAGGGGGCCCGCCACTTCATACGTCTCCTCGACGCCGCCGGCGTGGACGGCGTACGACTCGATCAGACCGTTTCCGCCGTCAGACAACGGCGTCAGCGCGATCTCGGTCTCCGGCCAGGCCGCGGCGACGCCCCGGGCCAGCGCCCGGGCCACCGACACCGGCCCGAGCGTCCCCTTGAACGCCGTCGGGGCCACCACGACCCTCGTCGGTGGAAACTGCCCTGACATGTCGACTCTATCCTTCGATCTCGCCCCACCGCGGATCTGGCCGCCCAACCCGCGCGCGTCCGGCTGACGCCGTCGGCCGGGGATCTTGTATGATGCGACGGCGAGCCGCCTCTTGACCACCACCCCGCGCCAACTCAAGGTAAACGGGCCAAGCAGAAAGCCGTCACGCTTGGGCAAGAACGCAGCGTACCTGATCGCCGCCAGCATACGCTTTACTTCACTGGAGGCGGGCGCGCTCCCCTCCACTCGCGATGCCAGGAGCAGTGAGATGGCCAAGATCAACAACGTGAACGTCGATGCGATGCGCGAATTCGCCACGCAGATCGAACAAGATCCGAGCGCGGCCAAGAAGCTCAAGAAGATCGTCGGCCGTTGGGTGTTCGAAGAAGGCAAGGCCCAGTTCAGCGCCGCCGTCGACTATCCCAAGGGCAGCGACACGCTCGAGACCGATTTCGCACCCTTCATGGGAGGCGAAGGCCAGCGGCCCGACCCGGTGTCCTATTGCATGTACGGCTTCGCCTCCTGCTTCGCCGGCACCTTCGCCGCCGTCGCCGCGACGGAGGGGATCCGGCTCGAATCGCTCGAGATCATCCTGGAGAACGAGATCGACCTCAGCCAGTCGATGGGCGTGGCCGATCGCCCGATCACCGAGGGGCTCAGCGCGACGCTGAAGGTCCGTTCCAGTGCCCCGCGCGCCCGGCTCGAGGAGATAAAACGGCTGGCCGAGGAGCGCTGTCCCGGGGTCTACTGCATCACCCACCCGATCCCGTTCTCGGCCAAAGTCGAGGTCTAGGCGCCCCGGCCCACCGAGCGCGCCGGCAAGGCATGGCGGGCGGGGCCGGACCGGTTGGAGACGGCAGGAAACGCCCGCCCCCGGCCGCGGAGCCGATCGGGCACCGCCGCGGCGAGCCCGCCGCGCTCACGGCGGTATTGCGCATCCCAGATTCGCATCTTTTCTTACGGCAGTCCCAGCCAGAGACCCATCACCAAACGCGACGGGGGGTGAAAATGCACAAGGTGGCCCCGAGCCACGACGCTGCGGATCGTGCCGTGCTGACCCACGTCATGGTCGACATGTACGGTGTGGACCCCGAGACACTCAACGACCCCGATCAGATCAGCGCGATCTTGACCGGGGCCGCGTCGGCCGCCAGCCTCCACCCGCTGGCCGAGCCCGCCGTCTACCGCTATCCGGGCCAGGGACTGACCGTCTTTCTTCCGATCCGCGAATCCCACTTCGCGATCCATACCTATCCGGAACTCGGATACGCCTCGGCCGACATCGTCAGCTGCGCCCTGGCCGAGCGGGCCGAGCGGGCGCGCGACTACGTGCTGGAGCAGCTAGGCGCGGAGCGCTTCGACTCCGAGCTGGTGTTTCGCGGGTATCCGGCAGAAAGCGCGCTATAAGTCGAAGGCCGCCTTGGGCGGCAGGCGCGGCGCGGCGGCGCACCCGAGCCCGCCGCTTCAGAAGTAGAGTATCCGTTCCTCCAAGTACTCTCGCAGATAGGCCTGGTACCACCCCTCCACACGTCCGTTCTCGTCGGTGCCGATCTCCTCAGTCTCCACACGTGGCTCATCGGGCGCGAAGTAGAACAGACTATCCATAGCCACGGGCGTCAGATAGCGGGTGCCGGCCGGCACTTCCCGCCGGCGCTGCAGCGGGTGCAACCCGCAGAGGGCGAAGCCGGCCCGGACGAAGCTGTACATCGAGACCGCGTACTCTCGTACGGCGGGGAACACCGAGCGCAGCGTGCTCAGCACGCCGTCGAAGAGCGGCGGCGCGTAGACGATCTGAGCCGCGAGCAGAGCGTGGGGCCCGGCAAGCTGCTCGCGCAGACCCCTGTAGAACTCCTGATTGTACAGCCGCGTCAGGACCGGGTTCGTGGGGTCGGGCAGGTCGCAGACGATGAGATCGAAGGGCTCCGCCGACTGAAAGGTCAGGGCGTCGGTGTTGATCACCTCGACCCGCGGGTCGAGCAGGCTCCCGTGGTTCAGTTCGACCAGACGTGGATGGGTCCGCGCCAGCTCGGTCATCGCGGGATCGATGTCGACGACGCGGACCGCCTCGATCTCGTCGCCGAAGTGGCGCAGCAAGTCCCTTGCCACCAGTCCATCTCCACCGCCCATCACGCCGACGCTGCGCAGCGAACCAAGTCGGAAGAGCACCGGGACGATGGCCAACGATTCGTGAAACCGGTGCTCGTCGCCGCTGTAGAACTGCACCTCGCCGTCCAGCAGCAACATCAGCTCCTGCTTCGGCGTCTCGAGCAGCAGGATGTGTTGAAACGCGGTCCGCTCGTCCACCAGCGCCTGAGCGCCGGCGGCGTACAGGGCGTCGATCTTCGCCGCCTCGGGCCGGTGACCGATGGCGGGGGCATCGACGATCCGCTTCCAATAGTCTCGGGCTTCGGCCATCGAGCGCCTCCCTGCTCGCCGTCGAGAAACCAGGTGGCCTGGCTCGTCCCCACAAGCGACCGTGGTCACCCAGCGGGCGCAAGGGGCGGCGTCGGGCCGTGACGGTCGGCGCCGGCGATACATTTATCCAGCTCTATCGGTCGATGGCGCACGATCTTGCAGTCGTCGCTCGCCATCGAATACGTTTATGCGCAAATGCCAGAATGGAGCACGACATGACCTATGTGGATCTGGACTACGACATCCTCGGCGAGCTGCGTCGCGATGCTCGGGCCTCACTGCGAACCATCGCTCAACGGCTGGGCGTCTCGACCAGCACCGTGAGCCACCGGGTAAGGCAGCTGGAGGCGGCGGGAATCATACGCGGATACAAGCCGCACCTCGACTACGCCAAGCTCGGATACCGACTCACGGCCATCACCAAGATCAAGGCCCGGGGGCCTCACATCCCCGCCATCGTGGACGAGCTGGTGAAGGAGGAGACCCTCGTCGACGTCTACGAGATCACCGGCGACTACGACGTACTGGTGATCGGCAAGTATCCCGACGAGGAGATGATGAACCGGGAGATCAAGCGGATGCTCGCCCACCCCGAGATCGAGAGCACCAACACCTCGATCGTGCTCTCGGTGGCCAAGGAGGGGGGCGACCTGGGCCTCAAGGTGGAAGGTGGGAGGCTGGGGAGGGGCTCGAAGGGGTCGAGTTGATCCCCCTCCCCGGCACGAGGAAGCGGTCGATCCAGCGACCGGACGGGAGCATCAATAATCGAGGTACTTCACGACCTCCCAGGGAGTGAGCTGCAGGCAGTACTGATTCCACTCGGACGTCTTCAACGACACAAAGGCTTGAACGATCGGGGCGCCCAGCGCCTCGCACAGCACCCGATCCGCCATCAGCGCCTCCAGAGCCCGGTCCAGCGTCGTGGGCAGCGTGCTCACGCCGAGGGCCGCCTTCTCTACATCGCTGAGCTCGTAGACGTCGTGATCGAGGGGATCGCCGGGATCGATGCGGTTCCTGATCCCGTCCAGGCCCGCCGCCAGCTGGCTGGCCATGGCCAGGTAGGGGTTGCAGGCCGGATCGGCGGCGCGGTACTCGATCCGCTTGGCGCCCGCGTGCGCCTCACCCTTCATGTAGAGCGGCACCCGCACCAGCGCCGAGCGGTTGCGCCGGCTCCAGCACACGTTGATCGGGGCCTCGAAGCCCGGTACCAGCCGCTTGTAGCTGTTGACCGTCGAGCAGCAGATCGCCGTCAGCGCCGGAGCGTGAGCCAGCAGACCGCCCACGTAGTAGCGCCCGATCTCCGACAGCTCCGCATACTCATCGCTCGAATCGAAGAAGGCGTTCTTCCCATCCACCCAAAGAGACTGGTGGACGTGCATGCCGCTCGCGTTGTCCAGATAGAGCGGCTTCGGCATGAAGGTGGCGTGAAAGCCCCGCAGCTTGGCGACGTTCCGCGCCGCGAACTTGTAGATGACGGCGTTGTCGGCCGTCGTCAGCGTGTTCGCCGGCTTGAAGTTCAGCTCGACCTGACCCGCCGTCGCCACCTCGTGGTGGTGATACTCCACCCGCACCCCCAGCTCGCGCAGGTGGTGGGCCAGCTCGATGCGAAACTCGTGGGTCGAGTCCTCCGGCGGCGCCCGGAAATAACCCTCCTTCGGCCGCACCGCCGGGCCACCGTTGTACAGCTCCGGCGACTCGGGCAGCGGTCGTGGACCGGCCCAGCTGTCCCCGTGCCCGCCGGAGGGCGAGGCCCAGTAGTCGAAGACGAGTCGCGTCGGATCGAACCTCGAGAACAGGAAGAACTCGATCTCCGGCGCCACCACCGGCGCGTAGCCCATCTCCGCCGCTTGCGCCATCACCCGCCGCGCCACGCCCCGGGGATCGCAGGCGGCCGGGCCGCCGCCGTACGCCTCGTGCACGTCACCGATCATGAAGGCGGAACGCTGCACCGGGTCCTCGATCCAGGGGATGATTCGCAAAGTCCCGGGATCCGGCATCCAGACCATGTCGCTCTCGTCGATCGCCTTGAAGCCGCGGACGGAGGAGCCGTCGAAGCCGATGCCGGTCTCGAAGGCGGCGCCCTCGCTGAACTCGTCTACCGGGATCGTGAAGCTCTGCAGGATTCCCCGCAGATCGGTAAAGAAGCAGTTGACCCAGCGCACCCCGCTCCGGGCCAGCCCTTCCCGCGCCTCGGCGACACGATCGCCCGTCGCCGTCTCCACCGCTCCCATAGCCAACATCCTTGCCATAAACCCACCTCCTGGTGAACACCGATGATGATGAGGTTCCGACGAGCCATCGCACGTCGGGGCGCGTGATGACGGGGCACGCGAGCGAATAGCCGCCAAGATGCCACTTTAGGCTATGTATGTCAAGAGATATAGTAGATATTACAACATTTATCTTCTTATTTCTGAACAAAGCAGCAAATACTTGTACTCTTTTGAAGTTATCTATACAAACGTATAAACAGCTGCGGTCCGGTAGACGGTCGACTCCACACCGCCTACCGTCCTCCGTCGAACCGTCGACCGATTAGGGCTCTTCGCCGGGTCGGTAGTGGTTGGTGATGGGAAGCCGCCGGTCCTTTCCGAAGGCCCGGGCGGAGATGCGGATGCCGGGAGGCGCTTGACGCCGCTTGTACTCGGCGCCGTCGATCAGCTCGACCACCCGCTGGACCACATCGCTGTCGAAGCCCGCCTGCTCCATCTCCTCAGGGCTGCGATCCTCCTCGACGTAGGCGACGATGATCGGATCGAGCACGTCGTAGGGCGGCAGGGCATCGCTGTCCAGCTGTCCCTCCCGGAGCTCGGCAGAGGGCGGCTTATCGATAACCCGGCTGGGGATGAGTTCCTTCTCGCGGTTGCGCCAGCGCGCCAGCTGGTAGACGAGGGTCTTTGGCACGTCTTTGAGGATCGAGAATCCCCCCGCCATGTCGCCGTACAAGGTCGCGTAGCCGACGCTCATCTCGCTCTTGTTGCCGGTGGTCAGGACCAGCCAGCCGAATTTGTTGGACAGCGCCATCAGCAGGTTGCCGCGGATGCGGGCCTGCAGGTTTTCCTCCGCGACGTTGGGCTCGGTTGCGGCGAAGGGCTTTTCCAGCGCCCCGAGGTAGCAGTCGAAGAGGCCGTCGATGGGAAGCTCCATGAACTCGACTCCCAGGCGGCGGGCGACCTCGCCGGCGTCCTCGCGGTTCACCGGCGCCGTGTAGCGCGACGGCATCGACACAGCCGTGATGGCGTCCGGCCCCAGGGCATCCACGGCGACGGCCAGGGCGAGGGCGGAGTCGATGCCACCGGAGAGCCCCAGGACACCGTGCCGGAAGCCGTTTTTGCGGACGTAGTCGCGCGTGCCGAGGAGCAGCGCCCGGTAGACTTCATCCACCGGGTCGAGCGGCGGCTGGAGCTCTCGCGAGGGGAGCGCCGGCTTCTTCAGCTTCGCACGTGGCACGGGCACGACCTGCACCCTGTCGCGGTTGGTCGCGGGCCGCTGACGCCAGCGCGGGTCGTGGAGACGTCGGCGTGAGACGCCGCGCAGATCGAGGTCAACCACCAGGTGGTCTTCCTCGAATTGCAGCGCGCGGGCCAGCACTTTGCCCCGGGGATCGATGACCAGGCTGTGTCCGTCGAAGACCAGCTCGTCCTGGCCGCCGACGGTGTTGCAGAAGGCGAGGCAGCAGCTGTAGTCCTCGCACCGGGTGGCGAGCATGCGCTCGCGCTGGACGCCCTTGCCGCGGCTGTAAGGCGAGGCCGAGATGTTGACGAGCACGTCCGCCTTACCCTCGATCACGGCCCGCTGAGCGGGACCGCCCGGGTACCAGAGATCCTCGCAGATCGTCACCCCGACCTTCATCCCGTCCAGATCGAGCACCAGCGCGTCGTGGCCGCGAGCGAAGTAGCGCTGCTCGTCGAAGACGCCGTAGTTGGGCAGATAGCGCTTATGGTAGCGGGCCGCGACGCGGCCGTCGGCGAGCACGGCCGCGGTGTTGAAGAGGTCGTCGCGCAGCTCGGGAAAGCCCACCACTGCCACCAGGTCGCGCACACCCGCGGCCAGGTCCAGCAAGGCGTCCTCGGCGAACTCGGCGAAATGGGGCTTGAGCAGCAGGTCTTCGGGCGGATAGCCGGTGAGCGTCAGCTCCGGGAAGACGGCGAGGTCGGCCCCGACCTCCCGAGCCCGCACGAGGCTCTCTCGGACCTTCTCGGCGTTGCCGTCGATGTCGCCGACGATGAGGTTGCGCTGGCAAAGCGCCACGCGAATCACCCGATCATCGGCCTGGGGCGTGCTAACCATCGTTATTTGCTGCCATCTCCCACCCGTCGCTCCTTCCGACACCGGACAATCTGTCGATAAGGGCTCCGCGCGCAATCTCGCCGCCGCCCACTGGCGTCAGGCCGACTAAATCTGCATCGTATAAAAGGTTCCCCGCCGCAGGCTCGCGCCTGATACTGCAAACGCCGGAGATGATGGCCCATGGCCGAGCGCAATCCCTCCCAGGAAAGCGGCGTCAACTGGGGAGTCGTGGGGTTCGGGATCATCCTCTTGATGCTTGCCACCTCCGCTATCCCCGACACCCTGGTCCGGGTCTTGGCCGCCGCCGGCATCATGGCGCTGACCTTCTACTGGTCGCGGTCGCGCCCGGAGGCGGAGGTGGAGAACCCCGTCCTCGATAAACTTCACGATACGCAGTTTGGCCTCGACCGACGGAAGTACGGCCGCCTGCGGTCGTCCACCGACCGCCTGCTCGAGCACGTGCGTGAGATGAACCGAATCGCCGTGCAGGGGCGGGAGGGCAAGCTGGCGCCGCGCCATGCCCAGGCTGAGCTGGACCGGCTGGCTGCGGCGATGCGTGACCTGGTCGAAGATGTCCGTCGCTCAGCAGGCGTGCCCACACCGATGGAAGACCCGGCCGCCAAATCCGCCCAGCCGCAGGTCGTCATCCCCAAAGCCCAAACGGGGCCGGCCCAGCCGGCGAGCCCGCCTTCGAGGCCTGCGCCGCAGCCGCCACCCGCCAAGCTTGCCGCCCCGGGGCCTGCGGAAGGCGACGGCGACACTGATGCCATGCTCGATGAGCTGGAAGCGCGAGCGGAAGCGGAGGCGCGGGAACGGGCACGGCGTCGCCAGCAGGAGCCGGGTACACAGTCCGGCGAGGGGCGCGGCAAACCTCGCACACACGGCTGAGCAGCGGCGCGCCGCGCCGCGCACACCCAAACCAAGCCAACCCGGCCAGGTCTCACGACCGTTCACCGGGCACCCGCGTTAGTTATTCGTTCGTGCCCTTCAGTGCCGGTCCGCCGCCGCGGACATATAGTCGGCGATCAGATCGAACAGCTCCTCGAGATCGTGCCTGAGCGCCTCGGCTTCGGGACCGCTCAGCTGCCCGAGGCGTTCGTCCACCCGGGTTCGCAAAGCCAGGGCCCGCTTGAGAGCCGAGTCGAGGTCGAACGGACCTTCCGGCTGCTGTGAGGGCGTCGGCTCATCCCCCAGGATGGCCTGGTGAAGAGCCGCGTCGGCCGTGGCGACGGCTCGCGCCCGCACGACTTCGTCTTCGCTCTCCAGGTAGGTGCCGAGCGCTGCGAACACGGCGCCGAAACCGTGCGCCATCGCCCGCAGGCGTGCCGGAGGTCGGACCAGTTGAGCACGCAGAGCCGCGGCGGCCCGCCGAACCACGCGTCCCAGCTCGCCATGATTGAAGGCGGCCGCCCGTTCCCGTAGGTGGCGGAGCGTGTGCGCGAGCGATTCACCGGCCAGGCGCATCTGCTCGGTGTTCGCTTCCAGCATCGTTCGACGCAGGTTCTCGCTGCGCTCCAGCCGCTGGCGTGCTTCGTTGAGGAAGTAGCCTTCCGGGCCACCCTGCTCTTCGGCGCGGGGACAGGCGAGGATATGAGGGCCTTCCGGATAGAAGAACTCGCTGACCCACACGACCTGGCGGGCGAGCCGCACCTTCTGCATCACCTGGTCTTTTAGTCGATCGACCTCTACGGCGCGGCCCGTGACCTGCGTCACCGACGGCCCCGTCTCCCCGCCGCGATCCAGTTCCTCCAGCACCTCGCGGGCGTGGGAAAACACGGTGAGGTAGCCGGGTCCCACGGTGGCGTTGAGGTCGGCGATGTTGAGGATCATCTCCTCCACCGCATTCAGCGCCCGATCGGGCGGCGACAGCACTTCGATCCGGCCCAGCTCCCGCAGCCGGCGGATCTTGCGCAGCATGAGCTTGAGCGGCTCGCGGTCGCGGGGGTCGTTTCCGAGGCGCTCCACGGCCCCGCCCAGGTCGGCGATCAGTGTTCGCAACAGCTCATCCGCCTCGTCGCGTGCCTCCGCCGTCGGTGGGGCTCCGGCTCCGTCCCCGTTCGATTCTCGCTGTGCGACTGGACTCGCTCCATCAGAGGGGATCAGCTCGGCGGCGGCATCCTGAAGGCGCGCTTCGGCGTCAGGATCGCCGGAGGGAAGGGCGTCGATGACTTCGTCGAGGGTGAGCACCGCGCGGCGAATGGTGTCGGCCAGAACGTCCGACCAGTCGCGCTTACCCGCCATCAGCTGCACCGCCGTTTTCTGCAGCGCCGCCGAGGCTCGGATGACCGCCTCGTGGTTGGCGAGCACGGCGCTGTGGTGCAGTCGCCGGCAGGCACGTCGCAGGTTGTCGCTGTTGGGCGGCCCCTCGACCTGGACCGCCGCGCGCAGACGGTCCATGTGCTTGCGCGCGTCGGCGGCGAAGATATCGCTGATGCTCGGGCTCATGTCTGGATCACCGAGCGCCCGCGCGGTGGCGGACTCGCCGGGCGTCAGGTCTCCGGCTGAAGTAGCGAACCACTCATCGGGCCGCTACGCCCTCGTCGGCGGCGCCCCGCACCGTCTCGCCCTCCGCCGAGATCTGGCCCGCCGTGCGGCGTATCTGCTGGACCAGCTCTTTGAGCCGCGTCTCGATGATGTCCATCTCTTGCAGCGCGTTGTCGCGGTCGCGGAAGCCCTGGGCGGCGTCCACGGCCATCCAGTTGAGACGACGAATCTCGTCGAGAAGCTGCTGAACCTGGGCGCGCAGTCGAATGAAACGCCGCTTGTACACCCGCTCCGCTGCCGAATGAGTGATGAGCTCGAGAAGGCCGATACGCGAGGAGGTCCAGACGATCGGAGCCAGCAACAGGAGGCCGAGGCTGAGCCGCGTGGCTGGGCTCTCGACGAAGTAGAGTACGACTCCTTCTCCCACGAGCGCGGCGATGAGGACGAGGATGTCCAGGGCCGGGCGAAGTGGCATGACGCCTCCGCCGATGCATGCAGACGGACTGCACTGAGTGGTTTGAGACAAATGCCGGCGGGAAGCGGGGGACGTCCGCACATTAAACTACACAGAAACAAGATTTAACGCTAGAATAGGCGGCATGACGCCCGAAGAGTTGGCCCGATCGCTGCGCGACGAGCTGGAAGAGGCGCTGGCCGAAGCCGCCGCAGCGACGCCGGTCGAGGTCGTCGGCATCACCGCGCCGCCCGATCTCGGCCCCGACCGCTGCTTTACCATCTCTTTGCGCTTCGGCCCCGGGGCGGCGCTGGATGTCTCCCTCCCGGTCCCGCTGGCCGCCGGCTACCTGGCGGATGAGGAGTCGGCGGTGGACGAGTGGAAGCGCTGGGTCGACGAGTTGGCGGCGCGCCTGGGCGAGCCGTGAGATCAGCCCAGGACCTTCTCTACCTCCCCGGTCACCGCGGCCGCCAGCTCCGAGGACTCCGCCAGCAGCGTCTTCACCTCTTGCCGCATCCGCTGGTTGAACTGCTCGTCGGATATGTGACGCAAGTTGATCCTCACGTTGTAGGCGGCGGCCCGGGCGCCCGCCTCGGCCATGAAGGCGCCCGACCCCACATCGCTCACCATCTCCGGGTCCGCCAGCGCCGCCATCTCCTTGCAGAGCATCAAGGCGTCTCGGCACAGCTCCACCGTGTTGAGCGGCACGCGCGTCGCCGCCTTATACCCCTCTTGTAGGGCGCGGGCGCGCTCGGCCCGCTCCGCCTCGGTGTCCTTGGGCATACGCATCGCCTCGATCACCGAGTCGAAGGCCCGTGTATCCTCGTCCACGCCCCGCACCAGCTCGTCCTTCACCCGCTGCGCCCGCTCGGCGATCGAGCCCAGCGTCTCGTAGTGCTCGGCGAACTCGCCCCTTCCCACCGACAGGTTGGCCACCATCGCCGCCAGCGCGCCGCCCAGCGCGCCCGCCAGCGCCGCCACCGAGCCGCCGCCGGGCGCCGGCGTGTCGCGGGAGACCTCATCGACGAAATCGAACGTCGACTTGAGGACCAGCGGCCCCTCGACGCGGGGCAGGCCCAGCACTTTCTCTTCAGCGTCGAAGGGCGCCACGTCGCGCAGACCCATCGACTGGATCGCCGTCTCCATCAGGTCGGGGACCGGCAAGCCCGGTGACTTGCGCATCCGCTTCAGGTAATGCACCGCCGCCTGGCGCATCGCCTCGAACGGCACCACGCCGACGATCTCGGAGCCGGTGATCACGATCCCGCGTCGCTCCGCCTCCTCGCGCGCCGCGTCGAGTACCGCGTGGGGCGGGCTCACCTTGTAGTCGGTGAGGTTGATGCTGATCTGGGCCCGCTGGTAGTCGTCGATCACCCAGCCGATCGCCTTCACGTGGGTGAAAAGACCGTCGGTGTAGACCGGGCCGCTGGGATTGTCGGGGTCGATACCCAGGTCGGCGTAGCGCCGCCGCAGATCACCGCCGTGCGCCTCGCGGTAGTGCGTCTCCAGCTCGGCGAACGACGCGCCCACGAAGTCGCACGGGCCACAGGGATACGACCCATCCTCGGGGAAGTAGACCACCTCGCCCTTGTAATAGAACGGGTCGATGTCCCCGCGGCGCTTCCAGCGGCCGCGCTCGCGCAACGCGTAGGCGATCTCGTTGGCGTAGCGCCGGTCGGTGGTGTTCAGGTTGATGTTGTAGGCGATCAGGAACTCGCGGGCGCCCACCGCGGTGGCGCCGGCGGTGGCGTTGAACTCGGCGGGGCCGAAGTCGGGCTTCCACTCCGGGTCCTTCAGCTTCTCGGGCAGCCCCTCGTACTCGCCGGCCCGGACCTTCGACAGGTTGCGGCGATCGGGACGGGTGGCGGCGTGCTCGTAGAGGTAGACGGGTATGCCCAGCTCCTCGCCGATGCGGCGCCCGACCTGGCGCGCGATCTCAGCGCAATCCTCCATGGTCACCCCGGACACCGGGACGAACGGGCAGACGTCGGTGGCGCCGAAGCGCGGATGAGCGCCCTGGTGCTCGCGCATGTCGATGAGCTCGGAGGCGCGCCTCACGGCGCGGAACGCCGCCTCGGCCACGTCCTCAGGTGAGCCGACGAAGGTGACGACCGTGCGGTGGGTGTCACGGCCCGGATCGACATCCAGCATGCGGATGCCGGAGACGGAACCCGCGGCGTCGGTGATCTCTTTGACGACCGCGTCGTTACGACCCTCTGAGAAGTTCGGTACACACTCGACTAGGCGTTCCATGCCGTTTCCCGGTTGTGAATCTTCAGCGTTGAATACTCGGGGCCGCCGCCAGGGGCGGCGCCGCGCGCAGACGGCGGTTTCCGGCGCTTGCTAGCCGGCGTCGCTCAGGCCGAGGGCGCCGGCGCGCCGATGAGCCGCTCGGTCTCCTGCAGGATGTTGGATGTGCCGAAGGGCTTGGGCAAGAAATGGGCGTTCAGCAGCTTGATCGTCTTCACCGCCTCGGGCGTGGCGTGGCCGGTGACGACGAGGGCCGGAACCTCGGCCAGCGCCGGGTCGGCCCGGAATTCGCGCAGCAGCGTCAGACCGTCCATGCCGGGGACCTGCACGTCGGTGATCAGCAGATCTGGGACTCGTGCCCGCGCCATCTCCAGCGCCCGCTCGCCGCTGGCCGACTCGAGACAGGCGTAGCCGGCCCGCCGGAGCCCCCGGGCCAGGCCGGTGCGGATGGCCGGATCGTCCTCGATCAGCAGCACAAGGCGGCGGCCCGGTGCCGCCACCAACCGCTCGGCCGCCGCCAGTAGCTCGTCCGGGTCGCCGGCAACCCAACCATCGGCGCCGTAGGCGACGGCTTGCTTTTCATCGCCCGCCGCGCCGACGAGCAGCGCCGGGACGGCGACGCTGCCGGGGGCGCGGCGCAGCCGCTTCACGAACTCCAGCCCGTGCATGTCCTCCAGCTCGAGCCCCGCCACCACCAGCGCGACGCCCGTCTCGGCCGCC
>JABAOH010077012.1_pt2 | contig 12983 bp, 12 predicted proteins | sample 7062181 | NCBI WGS metagenome assembly JABAOH01 (sample SAMN14538630, study PRJNA623070) | marine sediment metagenome | biome: marine biome [ENVO:00000428]; feature: marine pelagic biome [ENVO:01000023]; material: deep marine sediment [ENVO:00002113]; isolation source: pool of 5 deep marine... | reverse complement strand
AGATTAACTGTTATAGACAGTTCCCACCCTCTTTTTGGAGTGGACGGAACCAATAAGGGCATTGTTTTCACTACGGATACCATGGATTCTGTAACTGTGACAGGTGGGAAATCTGACCCTAAAGGCGCAGGGGCTTCTCTACTGAAAGATATAATTAATATCTACAGGAAAGATTAGTCAGCAGCGAAGAATAGAAGTTAACGAGCGGGGCAAATCTGCTAAAATTTCCGGCTCTCTAATCAGAGATTTTGCTTTCTCTCACGGAAAAGAAACGTTTGAAATTTCTTTAGATCTCTAATAAGGCTATTAAAAAAACCCGCTAAAATATTTTTTGGATGCTTACCCTAATTGCCAGATTGACCTTGTAGATTTTTTTTGTGATAATTTAATCTTCCTCTTTTTTGTTGCATAAATCTTGCTGAAAGATACGGAGAGGTGTCCGAGTGGCTTAAGGAGCACGCTTGGAAAGCGTGTGTGCGGCTAGATGCTNNGCCACAGTTTTTTGTTGTGATAGAAAAGATAATAAACAAAACCGTTTAGGAGAAAAGGAAAAGCAATGGATACTAAAGAGTTCATTGATTTGGAAGATTTATTTGGAGCCCATAATTACCACCCTTTGGATATTGTCATCAACAGGGGCAAAGGTATATGGGTATGGGACGTGGAAGGAAAGAAATATCTTGATTTCTTAAGCGCCTATTCTTCCGTCAATCATGGACATTGCCATCCACGGATAGTTAAAGTTCTCAAAGATCAAGGCGAAAAGCTGACCATAACTTCGCGCGCCTTCCGGAATGATCAGTGGCCGCTTTTAGCCAAGGAACTCTGTGAATCGACTGATTATGAGATGGTGCTTGCCATGAATTCTGGAGCTGAAGCGATAGAAACAGCGATCAAAGCAGCTCGAAAGTGGGGCTACCAGGAAAAAAAGATACCGCAGGACCAAGCGGAGATCATTGCCTGCTCCAACAATTTCCACGGGCGGACTGTGACCATCATCAGTTTTACTACCGAACCTTTGTACAGGAAAGATTTTGGCCCTTTCACTCCTGGATTTGTCGTCGTTCCTTACGGTGATGCAGGAGCTCTGGAGGCGGCAATAAATCAGAATACAGCTGCTTTCCTGGTTGAACCCATTCAGGCTGAGGGTGGAATAATAATGCCTCCTGAGGGCTACTTGAGAAAGACAAAGGAAATCTGCGAGAAGAATAATGTTTTGTTTATTGCTGATGAAATCCAGACCGGGCTGGGCCGAGCTGGTAAGCTCCTTGCCTGTGAATACGAAGAAGTGAAGCCGGATATCGTTGTTATCGGCAAGTCCCTGGGTGGAGGCTGTTATGTTATCTCCGCTGCTCTTTCTTCTCGGGAAATCCTAGGGCTTTTTAAGCCAGGGGAGCATGGCTCGACTTTTGGGGCAAATCCCCTAGCCTGCGCGTTGGCGCGTGAGGCTTTGCGTGTGCTTATAGAAGAAAAATTAGTGGAAAATTCTGAAGAAATGGGAAATTATTTCTTGGAAAAGTTGAAAACTATTAAAAGCAAGCACATCAAAGAGGTTAGAGGAAAAGGTCTGCTCATCGGGATAGAGTTGAAAAAGGAGGCGGGCGGAGCGAGGCGTTTTTGCGAGGATTTAAAAGAAGAAGGGCTCCTCTGTAAAGAAACCCATGAACATGTTATCCGGTTTGCACCTCCTTTGATTATCAAAAGGGAAGATCTAGATTGGGCCTTCGAGAAAGTCAATCTAGTTTTCCAAAGAGCTGAAAATTAAATCCCTACAATCAAAGGTAGACATTTTCGATTTTTGAGTTGAAAAAAAAGCTCTATTCCTTTACTATTAACAATATATGAACCAAGTCAACTAAAGAGGAGTTGCTATGAAAAAAAATCTTTTTATCATTTTATTAGGCTTAATTTTTACAGTGAGTTGCCTTGTTTATCTCCCTGTCCAAGAAGAAGGGATACCCCCAGAGGAAGAATATTACGAAGAACCATACGATGATGTCTCTCGAGGTCTGGATGTTTCTTATTTTTATGATTATCTTTCTCCGTACGGGATATGGATTTATCATCGTCCTTATGGGTATGTGTGGATCCCCCGCGATGTGCCCTTTGGCTGGCGTCCTTACACTCGTGGACGTTGGATTTGGACAGACTATGGTTGGATGTGGCGCTCTCTGATTATATGGGGCTGGGCTCCTTTTCATTATGGCCGATGGGACTGGGATAGAGGCCTTGGCTGGTTCTGGGTGCCTGATACCGTCTGGGGACCTGGCTGGGTTACCTGGCGCAGCAGTAATCTGTATATAGGCTGGGCTCCGCTCCCACCCGGAGTGCCTTTTGTCGTGGGAGTTGGAGTCAGGCGAACCGCATTTAACATACCCCATTCACACTGGGTTTTTGTAGATGGCAATTACTTTTTGGACACCTCTCTTCATCTCCATATCTATCCCTATGAGCGGAATAGAACCATCATCAGGTATACGGTCCATAAAACGAATATTTACGTCCGGAACAATAGAGTCGTAAACGAAGGAATCGGTATTGACAATGTCCGAAGGATAACAAAAAAGCAAATTTCAAAGTATGAATTAAAAGATGTGGATAAAGCAGAAGTCAGAAGAATCGGCCCCGGACAACTTGAGGTTTACAGACCAAAGATAAGGAAGAGTGATACTGCAAAACCCAAAACAGTTGTAAGAGAAGATGAAGCAAAGGCAAGGATATCAGGAGAAAGAACCGTAATCAGAAAAACCGATAAAAGGGTATCAGATGCAGAAAGAGAAAAGGATCTAAGAGACGCTCAAGAGCGAGAGGTCAGAATCCTGGAGAGAAGCCAGCAGAGAGAAAAGAAGGAGCTTGAACAGAAATTAGAAGAGAAGAGAAAAGTTGCCAAGACCGCTGCCGAGAAAAACAGAGTTGAAAAAGAACACAAAGCAAAATTAAACAATCTTCAAAAAAGCCACACAAAAGAAAAAGCCGCAGTAAAAAAGAGGCATGAAGAAGAAAAGAAAAAAGTGGTGAAGAAGAAAGATGATAAGAAGGAGCCAGAAAAGAAAAAGGTCGTAAAGAAGAAAAAGAAATAGCCCCTCTTTTTGGTTCTAGCTACACAGAATATACTTCTATGATGTCTTCAGGAATATTCTCAGGTTTCCCTGTTCTTGCGTTTATCAGAACGTAGACAAAATAACCTTCCGAAGCTACTTCTTCAGTTCCTTTTTTCAAGATTTGGAAGCAGACTTTAACACTTTTCTGCCTTATTTCTTCCACCCAGGCCCTGACAATGATCGTGTCTCCTAAATAGAGAGGTTTATTGAATTCAAAGTAAGTGGATTTTGTTGCCCAGGAGTAGCCCCTTTTGAAAAATTCCTCCATCGGCATCTTATAACATCTTTTCATCTGGTCCCAACGGGCGAATAAAACATAGTCAAGGTAAACAGATTGGTGCGCATGTCGATTTATGTCGATTTCACTCGGTCGGACAATTATTTCAGAATCAAATCTCTTATGCATCTTTTTTCCTTTTTTTAAAGATTCTTAAAATTATTAAAATCTGACCCCATAAAATTATGGCTCCTCCGGTGATTGTCCGGAGAGAAGGAATCTCATGAAGAAGTAAAAAAGCGAAGATAATCCCATAGACAGGCTCAAGAAAGTGGATCATGCTTGCCGTTTGAGCTTTTATGCGTTTCATTCCTTTTATGAAAAGTGTGTGAGAGCCTGCAGTGCAAAACACTCCAAGGACACAAAGGAGAAGAATGTCGTTGGTATTTAAGACAGGCTGGAGTATAAAATAGAATGGGAGGAGGAACAGCATGGCAAAGAAGTCCTGATAAAACGCAATAAGCAGACTTGAAAAACGCTGAGTGAGTTTTCTGTTCAGAATTGTAAGAATAGCAAAAGTCAGGCCTGAAAGAAGCCCCCATAAAACACCGACAAATGTAGAGTTATCGAGGTCAAAGCGGGGTATGATTAAGAATACTCCGACCACGCAAAACAGCGAGAAAAAAATATTCGTTTTGATAATCTTTTCCTTGAGCAACAGAGGTTCAAGAAAAGTTGTAAAGACAGGGTAGGTGGCAAAGGAAAGAAGCCCAACGGCAACGGTAGAGACCTGGATCGATTTAAAAAAGGATACCCAGTGAACAGCCAGGATGAATCCGAGTAAGATAAGGTAGAGATAATTTTTTCTGGGGGAAATCTTCATGGCCTGCTTCGAGAGCCAAAGAAATAGGGCGAGGGTTATGCTTGCAAAAAACACACGGCCCAAGACGATGATATAAGGAGAGAGGATGAGCAATTTGCCGAAAAGCCCGGCTAAGCCGAACAACAGGACAGCCACATGAATCTCAAAAAGACTCTTTTTTTTATCCATATCTAAAAAGAATAAATGGGGAACGCCTCCCTATCGAAGGCGATGCCAAAATAGTTTTTGCATTCATAATAAATTGTGATAATATATTGTTTAAATAAAAGGAACCCAGTTTCCTTATCTAACCAATCTAGCCTGCGAAAATGACCTATCTTATTTATGCCCGAAAATACAGACCCAAGACTTTCGAGGAGATGATCGGCCAAAAACCTGTTGTTCAAACCCTACAGAATGCTATCAAAAACGACAGGGTTGCTCAAGCTTATATTTTTTCTGGAATGAGGGGAGTAGGAAAAACGACTGCTGCGCGGATCTTGGCAAAAGCTTTGAACTGCCAGCATGGTCCAACGCCTACTCCCTGTAATAAATGCGAGTTTTGCAAAGAGATTAACGAGGACCGCTCTGTGGATGTTCTCGAAATTGACGGAGCATCTAACCGGGGAATTGAGGAGGTAAGGTCCCTGCGTGAAGGAGTAAAATACAAGCCCATCCACAGCCGTTATAAGGTTATTATCATCGATGAGGTCCATATGCTAACTCGCGAAGCCTTCAATGCTCTGTTAAAGACTCTAGAAGAGCCTCCGCCCCATACTGTTTTTATTTTTGCAACCACTGAATTCCATAAAGTCCCGGCCACGATCATGTCCCGCTGCCAGCACTTCGAATTCAAGAAAATCTCTCAGAAAGAGATAATCAATCACTTAGTAGACATCACTCAAAAGGAGAAAATAAAGATATCGTCCTCCGGTTTGAACCTTATTGCCGAGGCTGCAGATGGAAGTTTAAGAGATGCTCAGAGCTTGCTTGACAAGGCAGTAGCCTTTTCGGGAGAAGTCATAGGTGATGAGGATTTAAAAGAGATTCTAGGAACAATCAGCAAAGACCTCCTTTTTGCCTTTTCAAATACTATTTTGGAAGAAAAGCCTGATGAAGTTTTTCCGCTTGTGGAGAAGGTTATAGACAACGGCTATGACCTTCGATTTTTCTACAAGGAACTTGTGCAGCATTTCAGGAATTTGCTTCTGGTTAAATCAGCCAAGAATCCCCAGGATTTGCTACCATTGAATGAAGAAGACCTGAATGATTTAAAAGAGGAAGCAAAGAAAGCTTCCGAAGAGGAGCTGCTTCGTTATCTCGTTGTCCTCCAACAGGGAGAGCCAGGATTGAAATTCTCTTCCCACCCCAGGATTTATTTAGAAGTTTTCTTGGTTAAATTGAGCCATTTCAAAAGAATCACCCCGTTGAAAGATGTCATCCAGGAGTTAGAAGATATAAAAAAGGAATTAAAATCTCCATCTGGTAAAGAATTCGCTAAAAATACCCTCCAGCAGGAAAAAGTAGTGGAAAAAAAAGTACCAGAAGTCTCGAATCAGAAAATAAACGAAACGATTCCAAATAAAATCGAAGAGGATAAGGGAAAAAGGGAGCGAGATATTGAAACAGCCGTGAAGGATCCCTCTGTTCAGTCTTTTATGGATAAATTCAAGGCGCAGGTGCTTTCGATTAAAGCCATAAAAAGACCTGAGGATGATAAAAATAAATTGCCTTTCGATTTAGGGAGAAAAAAATGAAAAATGTAGCAAATTTACAAAGAATGCTAAAAACCGCAAAGGAAATGCAGGATAAACTCCAGAAGGAGTTAGCAGAGATGAGAGTAGACGGGTCGAGCGGGGGCGGAATGGTAACTGTCACCCTAGACGGCTCAAAAAGTCTGATCTCAATCAGCATCGATCCGGAAGTTGTAAATAAAGATGATATTGATATGCTCCAGGATTTAATCATTGCTGCATTTAACGACGCTGGAGCAAAAGTGGATGAAAACGTATCCGAAAAAATGGGTAAGTTCGGGGCGGGCCTTAAAATTCCAGGGCTTTTCTGATGATTGATGAAACCCATCCTCTAAATCTCCTTATTGAGGAGTTGAAGAAAATCCCGAGCATCGGAGCCAAGACCGCCCAGAGAATTGCCTATTATATCACCAACCTTCCCCAGGAAGAGGCGGATAGATTAGCCAAGGCAATAAAAGAAGCCAAGAGCAACACATTTTATTGTTCCGTCTGTAACAGCATGACTCACGTCGATCCTTGTCAGTATTGCACTGATTCGAGCCGAAACGACGAAGTCCTTTGCATCGTTGAAGAGCCGTTTAATATCTCCTCGATAGAAAAAACCGGGATTTACACCGGAAGGTATCATGTTCTCTTAGGAGCCCTTTCTCCCTTAAAAGGAGTAGGACCAGATGAGTTAAACACAGAGAAATTGGTGAAGAGAATAAAAAAAGGCAAACTCAAGGAAATTATTATCGCCACTAATCCCACCGTGGAAGGAGAGTCTACAGCCGTTTATCTGGCGAAAATTTTAAAAGAATTCAGCATTAAGATGACAAGATTAGCCATGGGATTACCTGTAGGATCTGATATTGATTATGCCGACCAGGTTACGATCAAAAAAGCTTTAGAAGGAAGAACAGAAATCAAGGAATAGGATTTTAACCAATAAATTAGAGAAAGGAGAAATCGTTTAAATTTTAAAGAGAGGAGGCTCAATGAAAGAGTTAATCGAAATACGCTGGCACGGTCGTGCTGGCCAGGGAGTTGTTACAGCAGCAGTGACTTTAGCAGATGTGCTCTCTTCAGAAAAAGACAAATATGTTCAGGCCTTCCCCGAATTCGGGGCAGAAAAGAGAGGTGCTCCCATACTGGCTTTTAATCGTATCAGCAAAAATCCCATCCGCACCCACAGTCATGTCTATAATCCTGATATTGTGGTGGTCACTGATCCATCTCTGCTGGGTGTTGTGGATATAAGCAGTGGTGCGAAAGAGGACGCGATTTTCCTGATGAACACCACTTTTGACATTAATCTCATCCGAGAGAAGTTGAATTTAGGGAAAAGGAAAATATATTCACTAGATGCTTACACCATAGCTTCGGATGAACTGGGAAAAGCTATTCCCAACGTGCCCATGGTTGCTGCCCTGGTAAAAATCACTGAGCTCATGGACCTTAATAAATTTAAGGATAAGATAAAGATCTCTCTTAAAAAAAAGCTAAGGGCTGAGGTTGTTGAGAAGAACGTGCGAACTATCGACAGAGCCTTAAAGGAGGTAAAAGAAGGATGAAAAAAGAAACCTGGAAAGAATTAACAATAGGAACCATAAATCTTGATGCAGGAAACTCGGTTAAAAACTTAACCGGGACCTGGCGATCAGGAAAGAAACCGCAGTTTATACAGGATAAATGCATCCAGTGCTTTTTTTGCTGGCTTTACTGTCCTCATTCTGCAATCCTCGTTGAAGGAGACGAAGTAAAAGGGATAAATTACGATTATTGCACAGGTTGTGGAATATGCTCTGTGGAGTGTCCGCCAAAAGAGAAAGCGATTATCATGGTAAAAGAAGAAGTAAAGCTTGCTGAAGGGGGTGCGGAATGAGCACACTCAAAACACTAAACGGCAACCAGACAATAGCAGAAGCAGTAAGGCAGATTGATCCTGACGTGATGGCTGCCTATCCCATAACTCCATCCACGGCAATCGTCGAGGCAATCGCCAAATTTAAAGCGGACGGATTGATCACAGGAGAATTTGTTTGTCCAGAAAGCGAACACAGCGCTATGAGCCTTTGTATCGGAGCCTCATCAGCAGGGGGAAGAGTGATGACAGCTACTGCTTCTCAGGGTTTAGCACTCATGTGGGAGATGCTCTACATCGCTGCCGGCTTGAGGCTTCCTATTGTTGCAGCCATAGCTAACCGCTCCTTGAGTGCTCCGATTAATATTCATGGCGACCACAGCGATACCATGGGTGCAAGAGATTCAGGCTGGATTCAGATCTATTCTGAGAATTGTCAGGAAGCTTATGATAATTTCATTCAGGCTTTTCGCATCGGAGAAGACTTAAAGGTCAGGACTCCGGTTCTGGTCGGATTGGACGGCTTCATCATCAGTCACTCGATGGAAGTCATCCAGGTCGAGGATGACGATGAAGTCAAGAAGTTTGTCGGAGAGTACAAGCCTGTCTATCCACTTCTGGATACAAGCCGAAAGATGACAGTAGGACCCATAGATTTTACCGATTACTACTTTGAGCACAAAAGAAACCAGATTGAAGGCATCGAGAATGCTCCTCCCGTAATCGAGGCTGTTGGCAAGGAGTTTGGCAGGGACTTTGGCCGCCAATACGGCTTTCTTGAGGAATACAGGATGGACGATGCTGAAATTTGTATTGTGGTTATGAGCTCGGCAGCAGGAACGTGTAAAGATGCCGTAGATGAGTTAAGGTCAGATGGGAAGAGGATCGGACTTCTCAAGCCCCGGATTTATCGTCCTTTTGCTCATCAAAAAATTGCTGAGGCATTAAAGAAGATGAAAGCTGTGGCTGTTCTTGACCGCTCTTCGAGCCCTGGAGCTTTTGGAGCCCCTCTTTTCACTGATATTCGCTCTGCTCTTTATGATTATGAGGAGCGTCCGCATATCGTGAATTATGTTTATGGCCTTGGAGGCAGGGACATAAAAGTAGAACATTTTAAGGAAGTAGCCCTGAAGCTTGAAAAGATTGCAGAAACAGGGAAAGTTGAGGAGCTATACGGCTACATCAATTTAAGAGAGTAAACTAAAGGAGAAAAAAATGGCAAAATTGAAAGATTTAGCCGCGATGGAAGATAGATTGGTCGCAGGTCATGGAATGTGCATAGGCTGTGGCATTCCCATTATTTTTAGAATAGTTTTAAGGGCCACTGAAGATCCTCTTATAATTGCCAACGCCACGGGTTGTCTTGAGGTCTGCACAACCATTTTCCCCAGGACTTCATGGAATATAACCTGGGTTCACAGCGCTTTTGAGAACGCAGCAGCAACGATAGCTGGAGTCGAATCCATGTACCAAGCTTTGAAAAAGAAGGGGAGGATTCCCGAGGATAAAAAGATAAGATTTTTAGGTATTGGGGGTGACGGCGGGACCTATGATATAGGACTGCAGGCACTCTCGGGAGCGGTGGAAAGAGGACACGACATTGTCTATATTTGCTATGACAACAATGTTTATGCCAACACTGGAGGACAGAGGTCTTCGGCAACTCCTTTAGGCGCTTCAGCTACTACTTCCCCAGAAGGGAAAGAGAGTCCTGGGAAATTGCAGCGCAGGAAGGACTTAACAAAGATATTGGTCGCCCATAACATTCCATATGTTGCCCAGGCCAGTCCAAACAGGTGGCAGGACCTTTACAAGAAAGCACAGAAAGCTTTTGAAACTGAAGGCCCTGCATTCCTGAATATTCTATGTCTCTGCCCGACCGAATGGAAATATGATGAATCTCAAGGAATTCGGCTGGCTCAAACTGCTATAGATTCCTGTGTCTGGCCGCTGTATGAGGTTGAAAACGGAAAGTACAAGATTAATTATTTACCTAAAGAAAAGAAGCCTGTTTTGGAATGGATTAAAGCCCAGGGGAGATTCCGCCATCTTTTTAAAGAAGAGAATGCCTGGGTTTTAGAAGAGTTCCAAAAACAGGTCGATGAAGATTGGGAGGAGCTCCACAAACTAGCAAATTTGTAGATGTAAGGGGGAGGAAACATCCCCGAGTCATAATGGGGCGTATCGCAATAATGGGGCCAGGCCCCATTTTTCTCCATTTTACTAAAGGAGACTCGAATGAAAATCACCCAGATTGACGTTTACCAGGTTGACTATAAACTTCTCGACCAAAAGTATGCCTGGTCCAGAGGTCATGCTGTAACTTCATTCGTCAGCACAATTGTTAAAATTTCTACTGATGAAGGCCTAAGTGGGTACGCAGAAGTCTGTCCTCTTGGCTCAGCTTACATGGAGGCCTACGCGCGGGGAGTACCAAGTGGGGTGGAAGAGATAGGCCCTCTCCTTATTGGTCAGGATCCTCGTCAGATTGAGGTGATAGACGACCTTATGGATCGAGCACTAAGCGGGCATAATTACATCAAGTCTCCTCTCGACATAGCCTGCTGGGATATTCTAGGTCAAGTAGCAGGTGTTCCTGTTTGCACTCTTCTGGGTGGCTGTTTTGTGGAAAGTTTTCCGCTTTACAGAGCGATATCTCAAGGCTCTTCCCGGGAAATGGCTGATGATGTGGCCCGTTTCAAGGAGGAAGGATACAGGAGATTCCAGCTTAAGGTAGGAGATGAACCGGACAAGGATGTCAGACGCATTAAAGCTGTGCTTAAGAAGATTCAGCAGGGAGATATTCTGGTGGCTGATGCCAACACAGGCTGGCTCATGCACAAAGCGCTCAAGGTGGTTAATGCCTTAAAAGGGGAAGACCTTTACATTGAACAGCCATGCGCTACCATCGAAGAGTGCCTTGCTGTTCGTGAACATACTAGTTTGCCTATTGTCTTAGATGAAATGATCAAAGGAATCGGCTCCCTTATGAATGCTTATAATCAGCGTGCAATGGACGTCGTAAACCTTAAGATTTCTCGACTGGGGGGATTGACCAGAACCAAGCAAATGAGAGATTTGTGCCAGTCACTCGGAATTGCCATGACAATTGAAGATAGCTGGGGCGGCGATATTACGACTGCCACCATTGCTCATCTTGTTGGAAGCACCAAGCCAGAATATTATTTCACATCAACAGACTTTAACAGCTACAATGATCTTCATCTTGCAGAGGATGCGCCGCTGAGGAAAGAGGGTAAGCTCGAAGTCCCCTCTGGGCCAGGACTCGGCATCCATGTAGACGAGAAAAAGCTTGGCAGACCGGTGCTGACTTTGAAATAAGTAGGTGATTGATCTATTTTATGTAGGGGCTTGATTTATCAAGCCCACCTTTTATTAATCAAATGAGTTAGATTTAGCAAATTCATCTGATGTGGGTACTTGATTTATCAAACAAGCCTCATTTCGAGTTAAAGAAGGTATAACATTTATCCATTTTCATCCTTTGCGGGTGATTCCATAATGAAAAATTAGTAAAATAGTCCCTGAGGAAGTCGAAAGTGGCCAAAGGCATAATTTTTGACATCAAACGCTACGCTATCCACGACGGTCCTGGAATTCGAACCACAATTTTCCTCAAGGGGTGCTCTCTCCGCTGTCAATGGTGCCAAAATCCAGAAGGCCAAAGAACTGAGCCTGAAATTATACTGCGCTCACCAAGATGTGCAACAGATTGCAACCAATGCGTTTCTGTGTGTCCTCAGGATGCCATTTCAAAAGATGGGAATTCCATCGAGATAGATAAAGCTAAATGTGATCTTTGTGCCGAGTGCGAGGAAGTTTGTGTTTATGAAGCTCTTGAAGTAGTCGGCAGAGAAGTATCAGTTCAGGAAGTCATGGAGGAGATAAAAAAAGATAAGATATTTTTTGATGAGTCAGGCGGGGGTATCACATTTTCAGGTGGTGAACCGCTGATGCAAGTTGATTTCTTAGAAGCCTTACTTAAAGAGGTAAAAAAGAAAAATATCCATGTCGCGCTAGATACTTCTGGGTATGTTTCTTTTGAGGAGTTAGATAGGATAAGCGACAAAGTAGATTTATTTTTGTATGATCTTAAAATTATGGATAATAAAAAGCATGAGAAATACACTGGAGTATCAAACAAGCTAATCCTTGATAATTTAAGGAAACTCGCAGAAAGAGGAAAATCTGTTGCTGTTCGCATTCCACTCGTATCAGGAATTAATGATGATGACCAGAGTATTCAGACGCTTGTTAATTTTCTTCAGAGTCTCAAGAACATAAATCAGATAGATCTATTGTCTTATCATAGTGGCGGGCGTGAAAAATACAAAAGACTAAAAAAGGAAAAGCTACCGAAAGCTTTTCACTCGCCATCGAAAGAGAGGATTGAAGAGATAGAAAAGATCTTGGCTGACTCTGGTTTTTCCGTGAAAGAAGGAGTTTAGAGCTTGAAGGAAAGGATAAGAAAGCTAAGAGAGCAGAGCTTGGGCATAAAGCCTTATGTCACCCCAGAGAGAGCAAAACTTATCACCGAGTTTTATAAAAGTGGTGCGGCTGATAACGTCTCTTCCCCTGTTCGCAGAGCCTTGGCTTTCAAATATTTACTCGAGAACAAGGCAATATGCATCAACGAGAATGAGCTTATCGTTGGCGAACGGGGGCCGGCGCCGAGGGCAACTCCAACTTATCCAGAAATTACTGCCCACAGTCTTGAAGACCTCAGAATACTGAATACGAGGAAGAAGACATCTTTTGCCGTCGATGGGCAAACAAAGAAATTATACGAGGAAGAAATCATCCCCTTCTGGAAAGGCAAAGCTATGAGAGAGAGAATATTCGGCGAGATGTCGGAGGAATGGAAGGCAGCTTATGAAGCAGGAGTTTTTACTGAATTCATGGAGCAGAGAGCACCCGGGCATACTGTTTTAGATGATAAGATATACAAGAAAGGTTTTTTTGACTTTAAAAAAAACATCGAAGCAAGCATTAAAAATTTGGATTCTTCGAATGATCCTGAGGCCTCAAAAAAAAGAGAAGAACTGAAGGCGATGGGGATTTGTGCAGATGCGCTGGTCATGTACGCTGAACGTCATGCTGAAAAGACAAGAGAATTGGCTGCAAAGGAAAAGAATCAAGAAAGAAAGAAGGAACTAGCAAGAATAGCAGAAAACTGCTCCCGAGT
>JABAOH010059162.1_pt1 | contig 12985 bp, 12 predicted proteins | sample 7062181 | NCBI WGS metagenome assembly JABAOH01 (sample SAMN14538630, study PRJNA623070) | marine sediment metagenome | biome: marine biome [ENVO:00000428]; feature: marine pelagic biome [ENVO:01000023]; material: deep marine sediment [ENVO:00002113]; isolation source: pool of 5 deep marine... | reverse complement strand
TGCACTTCAGGAAGCCTGATTCGTGGACTGGGCCATGACAAAGAAATAGTTTCACGAATAGAGAAGGCTACGAACACGCCAGCGGTTGCCACGGCAGGGGCTGTAGTAAAGGCGTTGAAAGCTCTTAATGTCTCAAAAATCTCGGCTATAACACCTTACATAGATGAAATTAATATCCTTGAAAAGAAATTCCTGGAGCAAAACGGCTTCACAGTAGTGAAGATCGAGGGTTTAGGAATCACGGATAATCTGAAGATTGGTGGGCAGAAACTAGAAACCATTAAGCGAATGGCGGAGCTTGTTGATACGTCGCAGAGTGAGGGAATCTTCTTAAGCTGTACCAATCTTCCAACAGTTGAAGTTGTTGCTGGCTTGGAAAAGAAACTTGGAAAGCCCGTGATTTCTAGCAACACAGCCACCATGTGGTACATGTTAAAAAGATTGGGTTACAAACATGCGGTTGGAGGATATGGTTCTCTATTCTACACGCAATGAACTGTTAGAGAAGTAGTTGATGCATAGAATGTTGTTTAATTCGTTCTACTAAAAAGAATGAAACCAGAATTATCGCGACGACAATGCTGACTGTGCTGAAAATTATTATATCGTCGGTCCATCCAGGTCCTCCAATGAGACTTGTATCAACTGAGAAACGTATTTGAATCTGCCTAGAGTTGTTTGCTCCATCTGTTGCCTTTACGTTCAAAACGTGATTTCCATCGCTTACTCCAGTAAACGTATATGCCGTGTTTTTTCCCGTGTCAATCCATGAACCATCATTCAACTTAATCTCATAGTGGTCTATGCCAGATGTTTCGTCCTCTCCGCTCCATGAAGCCGTAAGTGTTGATGACTTTATCTCTCTTCCGTCGCCGGGAGAAATCCCAAAGATAGTTGGAGGGTTGATATCCAACACTATTGCATCGGAGTAGGTATCAGAGGCCAACCCAGCGTGGTCCATGATTTGGTAGTAGACAGTTTTTGTCCCGTCGCCTATTGTGAGCGTCCAAGCCTTTGTTGATGAAGGAGTCTCCCAAGACTCGGTGTCCCATAGGTTATCCCTGCTGAATCTGACCTGATAAACTCCTGAAGTAGTGTCGGTTGCGGTTAAAGTTAGGGTCACTGAGGTTGAAGTTGTGTAAGCATCTCCATTGCTGATTATTAGGGAGCCTTTGGGAGCTGTCTTATCCAGCTTTATTCTTGTCAAGGTTTTGTGGGGAAACTCTTCGTTGTCATCATTGTCTACGCTCCAGTATTCCAACGAGTTGTCAGCACCTTCGATTGTTATGAATGGTTGACCGTTGACGCTAACATTCTGAGTTGAGCCATCGTTGATCTTGTAGTAGGTTTCAGCCACACCGCTGAAGTCATCTATGGCTGTTAAGTTAATTGCGAAGTCTGTGGTATGCCACGAATCGGCGTAGTCATGATTGGTTGTTGGAGGGTTAGAGTCGCTAATCGTAACCGTGTCACTGGAATACACCACTTCCCCATTGCCAACAGAGTTGATCCCCCGTGTTTCAAAAACGTGAGTGCCAACCGATGAAGGTGAGGTAGTGAATGTGAAATCTTCTACCGCCTCGTCAAAGACGCCATCAGTTGCATTTGTGTTAATCCATGTTCCATTATCTATTCTGAACTGAACGCTGGTGATCGTGTTTATCGTTACACTCCTACTGGTTCCATAAGGGTTGCTGTTGGGATAAGGAGCATCAGTGACTGATCCCGTGTACACAAGGGTGGTGTTACCAGTTGGGTCAGGGAAATACGGATTTAACGTGGTATCAGGAAACGTGTCAGCGATGTCCAGAATGCCATCACCATCTGTGTCACGCCACCCTATCTGTCCTTTAGTACCTGTGGAAAGCCACCACGCACTTGTATCCATCAGAGCGCCAGAGCTATCGACATCCGAAACGTTTAGATAGCCACTGAATTCCGTTTCGCCATCGTATTCATCGGTGGCATAGAATATGTGACCAATCTCGTGGGCGGCTACTCGATCCATGTTGTTGATGCCCCACCCGTTATTATCGTACGTCATTACAAGAAATGGTCCTCCCAGATATGCGTAGGCAAACCAGTTCCATCCATGAGGCGTTTCATCTGTGAAACTCCCATCAGGGTCATTAGAGCTATCGACGATGAACATTGCGAAAGCCCAATTTGTTCCTTCACTATTCCGTAAATCGTTGATGTAGTCACGAACTTGCGAAAAATAATCTGCCCCTGGAAATCCGAGATAGCTCATTGCTTCACTGATCCACAATCCTTGGTCACTATGGGGGCGATTTATAGGCTCATAGCTCGTGGGAACACTGTAATTGACCGATAGAGTGAAGCTCACATCAGCTGATGGGTTTTGGATGCTCCACCAGTCCAAGGCTGCCTGTATCTCGTTTGCCACTTGAGATTCTTCGGTTGAGGTCCAGTCTTCGGTGGATGGGTCAATGGTTCCGTTGCTTTCCAAGAGGATTACGCTAACCGCCACGCTTCCAATCAAGTACTCGCTGGTTTCATAATAGCCTGGAGTGATGGGGCTGTTGTGTTCTGGTGGAATGTCAGGAGCAAGTAGAGCATCGCTTATCCCAAAAAAAGGTTGCTTAGAGGTTTTTCCAACGTGCGCAAAATCGTTACTGCAAGAAAATAAAATAGAAAGCACTATTACAAGGAAACAACCATTTTGGATCTTTCGCCTCATTTAGATGCGACCTCAAAACGTGCTTTCTTTAGGAATGTTTGGTATGGAGTATAAACATTGAGTAGTAACAGTATTAATTACTAATGCATAGCAAAGGGTAAATGACGGAAAAAATACTCTTAAACATTGAATTGTATAAAGAGTTCTTTTGACTACAATTAAAGAATATATTCCNNAATTTCTTTTGACTACAATTAAAGAATATATTCCTTCTCCTTTTCCACTATTGTTATCTTGCTTTTTAGGTCCTTCATGAACCTGTTGAAGAGTTCTGGATGAGCTCCGTGTATGGGAAATACCTGTTTCGGCTTTATCGTTTGTAAGGTTTCTTTTAACTGTAGGGGCATGATGTGTCCTGAAATGTGAACGTGATACTGGGGCAGTCCGTAATGGTTGAGCCAGTTGGTCATTCTTTCATAGTCAATCTGCATCTCCTCATTGTAAGGCTCAGACGCGGACAAAATGTGACAGCTGCTTGGTTTCGGTTTGATTTCAACAAGTTCTTCTAGGTCGTAGAAGGACAAGGTTAAAACCACGCGGCTTTGCATTTCAGCAATTTTGGAAGAGTCAACCACTTTTGTTTCGTACTGCTCCATTAATTCTTGTTCCCACCGATAATACCTCTTTTTGGTTTTCTGAAAGATTATTATGTGCTTGTCGTTTAGGTCTGGAATTCGAGGATCTTTTTTCAGTTCCTTGTCTTTCCGTTTCAATTCTGCTAAGAGATACGCTTGTTTTAAGGGAATCACGAGGTTTCTCCTATTGCGCTTGGTGGCTTGGTACACAGATCTAAGTCGGTCGATGTCGGCGCGGGCGAAGTCAACCAGAACTATGCCAGATGCGCACTTGATAATCTGGGTTAGCTTCTCTTCAACTTCTGGTTCAGAGGAAATCTCAGCGCCAGTCATGTTTGTTCCTTCAGGTATCATGGCTATAGGCTCGGCTTCCTCTGCTTTCCCAATGAAATCCTCGGTCATTTCTGGTTTGGTGCCGTGTAACCGAAAATCTCCAGTGTATGCCAATGAACCAGATGACGTGTGAATGACGAATCCATAAGCGCCGGGCACGGAATGGTCAACGTGAACAGGTTCGATCTCTACTGAGCCTATTCTAATTTTATCTCCAGTGCGGAAAGGCTTGAGCTGAATCTCTTTAACATTGAATTCAAGGTCGCTTATCCTCGTCTTGCTTAAGGCTTGGAGTATGATTTTGGTGGTTTCGCCGCAGTATACTGGAATGGACCTTTTTAGAAAAGTTATGTAGGCGGCGTGGTCCATGTGAGAATGAGAAAGGAAAACAGCGTCGATTTCAGGTTTGGATTTGTCGCTTTCGTAGATGCCAGACAACTTCGGCAGAAGGTCAAATTCNNTTCTCACTTTTGGGCGAGAGAAAGGGAGACGAATAATACTGGCTTCTCGAAGCAAAGGGCATCCCGAAATCGAGAAAAATCTTTGTGTCTTTGTCTTCCAGGAGAACTTTGTTGCCTCCAACTTCGTTGACTCCTCCATAGAAAGTGAGATTTGTCTTACTTGGCATTCATAAGGCTCCTTAACCTTGTCTGTCTTTATAGTTATATTTCGTTTATTTTCGTTCCGTGCCCATTTTCTTGCAGAGGTTAGATATCGCCAAAATAATGTGAGGCGGGGTAAAAATGCTGAACACCTTCGTGTATCGTGCTGACCCAGCCTTTCTCACTGTTTCTTTTTTGCCTCCAGCTTCCAAGTATCCTTCTATGAATTCTTTGGCAATAAGCTCGGCGGAACTTGCAGGCGCAATCGGAGAGACGTAATGACCCGAGTAATAAAGAAACTCCGCAATGTCCCATGACTGATTGCCATCACGAGAAGCTTGCTCGAGGTCAACAAAAAAGGGCGTTCCATCTTTAGTGACTATGACATTTTCAGGCTTGCAGTCACCTAGAGCTACTCCAAGCCTATGGGCCTCAGCGATTTTCTTTCCCACAGTCTTAAGTAACGCAATTTCTTCGGTTGCTTTCTCCCTGTTGGTTAGAAGACGCTGGATAATTTTGGAAAGATTTTCGCCTTCAACAAACTCTTTGAAAATCAACCTTTCTTTTGGGCTTATGTAAAGACTCGAGGAACAGGCCAGCCTTCACTGTCTAAGAACTGGCTGAGCGCATATTCTCTCTCTAACCTAGATTGTCCCAAAACGGCGAAGGATTTGGTGCCTAAAGCCCAAAGCGCCAGAGGGAACCATTTGAAGCCAAGCCAGTCTTTGAATTTCTTCACCACAATTTTGTGTTCTTCATGGTTTTTGCGGAAACTGAGCAGGTAGGTTGTGTTCAAGACTCCGCCCATTTCACTGATTTGGATATTGGCCATTTCTCCGCTTGGAACGTTCTTTCTCACAAACTCCTCGATTGAAGTTTCATCTGACAAGGGCACTGGGCCGAGGGGCGTTGGCATAAACAAGTATCTCTTTGGGTCTTCAAGTTGAAGCGTTAAGTCTTCGTTTATAAACTCTCTATGAGTTTTCATGAAGATTTCTGCCTCCCGTTGTAGAGGGCGCATCATTTTTGGGAGAACACTGAAAACATGGAAGAATGTGGCTCTCTGAACAGTTCGCAGAAACGATGGAACTCGAACTTTTCTATTCCTAACGGCGTGAATTAGTTTACGTGTAATTTTCACGTGTTCATCAGAAGATTTAATCCAGTTTTCTTCTTCTAGCTCTTTTATAGCTTGTGAGAAGCCTTGCATCATCCGTTCTACGTTTCTTTCTTTTACATCATTTCTTAACATGTTCAGGAAGCGGAAGGTTATGAGCGGAAAAAGTTTAGATCTCTGCATTATGGTTTCATAAAGGAAATATTCTGGCTTGATAATCAGCTCGTGCGACAATTCTGGAAAACCTAGAACAACGTTCTCCAAAAGCTCCCAAGTTATCCTTCTCTTCAAAAAAACTTCTTGACGCCAAAGATAATCCTTGTTGGATAATGGTTCGTATGGAATTAGAATCCTGTCTGCAACGAACTCGCCAAGCCATCCCTGTTTTACATCTCTCTCAAAAGCCCTTGAATCTACAGTCAGAACCAGGGTTTCAATGTCACCTAATTGCTTACGATAACTTGTCAAGCCTAAACGAAAACTGCGAAGCACCAGCAAGGCATCAATAGTGCTTTTCTCTTCGGTGTATCCGTAGACATGGGCACCGTAAAGGCAAACTGCAGCCATATGAGCATCGTGAGAAGCAGCAATACCCGTACAAGCGTCTAACAATCTCTCTTTCAAGTCCCCATCTAAGAAGGACCTCATGGGCTTCCTTTTCCAGTTTTTCTCACTTCTAGTAAAAACCTCCCTCCTTAAAAGCATCTTACTTATTGGAATTATACATGTCAACGCACAATTGTCTTTACGTCGCTCGGCATCTTCGATAGAAGCTCTCAACCAGTCAAGTGTTCGATAAGTTGCTGTGAAAATGTCTGGAAAAGGCTTTTATTCAAAAAGGTCTCAACTCGTTCTGCAGGGATTGTAGAGTGACTTTAGAATCAAGCAGAACTTTGGGCGGTATAGGAGCATTATTGATGGTAATCGGACCAATCGTAGGCGTCTACACAGGCGTGCTAGGGTTAATTGGCTTAATACTTGTGCTGATAGCTTTGAAAAAACTGTCTGATCATTACAATGAAGCAGGCATATTTAACAATGCACTTTATGGAATTATCATGGCGATAATAGGTGGAGTAGTTTTTGTTGCTGTGATTGTGGTGACAGCTGTTGGTCTCTTGTCCGCTTTGGGTATCGAGATCGCTAACTTGGGTGACCCGACAGCTTTTCAAAACATTAACTGGCAAGAAATAGCGACTTTGGACACTCTGTGGTCGTATATTGCAGCCATTTTAGGAAGTTTGGTTGCACTTTTCATATTCGTTGTTGTTGCAGCTGTTTTCCTAAGAAGATCTTTAACACTTCTTTCGGCAAAGACGGGAGTAAACCTGTTTGGTACTACTGGGTTGGTAATGTTGATCGGCGCTGTTTTGACTATTATCGGTGTCGGTTTCATAATTCTCTGGATTGCTTTGATACTCCTTGTTGTAGCGTTCTTCTCGATCAAGACACAACCCGCTCAGCCCTCAGTATCAACGCCTACTTCGCAATAACAAGTTGTAAGACCCCATCAAACCCCCTTTTTCTCTCTCTAGGTTCTCTCTATGTACTGTAGAAAAATTTTTATCCTAAAGCGTTACAAACGCTGCTGTGAGGTCATTTTAGATGAGCTTGGAATCTAGCAAAACTCTGGGCGGTATAGGGGCGATATTGCTTGCTATTCCCGTTTTGAATCTTGTGGGTATAATACTCGTGTTAGTAGCTATGAAGGGGTTAGCAGATTATTACAATGAACAGGGTATATTCGAGAACGCCCTATATGGGTTTATCTTTAGCATAGTAGGCATCATAGCCCTCTTAGCTGTGTTGTTTACGGGAATTTTCACAAGCATCTTTACAGGAGCTCTTTTTGCTGTTCCCATGGTTATCTTGGCTTTGGTTGTGATGTTTGTATTCTATTTGCTTGGGGCTCTATATTATAGGAAATCATTTACAATTCTTTCAGAGAGATCTGGAGAGAAGATTTTTGACACCGCTGGTTTGCTGTTATTTATAGGGGCTGTTTTGACAATAATCCTCGTAGGAGCATTATTGTGGCTCATTGCCTGGATACTCGCAGCAGTAGGATTCTTCTCGATCAAAACGCCAACAACTCAACCACCTGCGGCACCGCCTCCACCTCCGCCCGCTCCAGCTCCTCCGTCTCCAGCAGCAACACCGCCCCAACCTACTGGTCCCGCTCCAGTTTCCGTGGAAAAAGTGTACTGCAGGTACTGTGGAACAGAAAATAAGACTGACGCTGTATTCTGTGTGAAATGTGGTAAGAAAATAGCAGAAGAGTGAAACTACTACGGTTGAACACAGTTTTCCCTTGTCTCCTGCGATTCTGGCTTCTTTTATCCTTGAAATGGAGTTTGAGAACGAAACGCCTAAAAACGAGTCTTCTTGGATCTTCTCATTATTTTCCAATATGCCCGCAATGCTCTTAACACCCTCGCACCCTTTTCAGGCAGGTCATAAGTGGGTACGTTGGTGTCTTGCAAGACTGCGTGAACAAGCGTGAAGTCTTCTCCACCAGCTGGTACATCAATTATAGGTTTATCTGGATATTTTTTGGCTGTTTCTGCAATTGGGGATGCGTCTTCTGGTTTGAAAAAACATGATTTAAGCATGTTTATGACCATGACTCCGTCTACGTTATGGTCGGATAGGACCTTGTCTAGAACGTAGGAGTATCTCCCTGCTCTAGCGTCGGCAATTAGGTCTATGGGGTTTATGGCTTCAACGCCTGGATAACGTTGTTCAATATCCCGCCTAGTCTTTTCCGATAGCGTCGCAAGTTTCAGTTCGTTTTTGACTACGGCGTCCGCTGCCAATATAGCTGGTCCTCCCACGTTACTGACGACTGCGATGTTGTTTCCGCGTAGGGGAGGCTGTTTGGACAGCGCCACTGCTGCATCGAGGAGTTCTTCCATGTCGCCGACGCGGATGATGCCTGCTTTTTTGAAGGCTGCGTCGAATATGATATCTGAACCAGCTATTGAAGCTGTATGAGAACGTGCTCTTCGGGCAGCCTCTTTGGTTGCTCCGCCCTTTAGAGCTAGTATTGGTTTTGTTTTCACGATTTCGCCAGCTGTTTCAATGAATTCTCTTCCTTTTTCGATTCCTTCCATGTATAGGCATATCACTTTGGTGTTGGGGTCTTTTGCGAAGTACTGAAGTAGGTCTACATCGTCTATGTCAACTTTGTCTCCCATGAAAGCAAATTTAGCTACACCGATTCCATAGTGACACGCCCAGTCGAGGAGATAGGCGCCTACTCCGCCGCTTTGCGAAACTACAGAGATATCACCTCTAGGGGGCATGACGTCTCGTTCGAAGGTTGTGTTTAACCCGTTAGCCGTGTTTATCACGCCCATTATTGTGTTTGGACCCAGAATTCGCATGTCATATTCTTCTCGAAGTTTGGACAATTGTTGGCGCTGGCGAGCTTTGTATCCACCAACTAGCATCACAACTGCCCTAACTCCCCTCTTTGCACAGTTTATCGCTTGCCTTAAAGAAAGCCTTGGAGGAAGCATAATAACAGCAAGTTCTGGGGTTTTCGGCAGTTCCTCAAGCGCTGTAAAACCTCTTTCTTCCCCAATGTCTAAAACGTAGGTTTCTCCTTTGAAAAACTTGGTCATGTTGTGGATTACACTTTCAAACATCTCGGGCGAGGTCATTCCGACTTTTTCATGAATCTTGCTTGAGCCGATGAGAACAACGTTCTCAGGTTCAAAGAGAGAGTTAACTTTCTGCATAATTAACCCTTTAAATCAGCAATTCTGTGGAATGGCAGATAGTAGCTAATTCTTTCTTATAATGCTTGATGAAGAGAACCTATTGAGCTTCTAAGATTTTTATGTAAGCGAAGGAGCCCCCAAACGTGAAGATAGCCGAGAAGGCAATTAGATTGCGCAGCAACTCAAAGAGAGAGGGTATATTGCCCACTGCATAGGCTGAAAGCAGAACTCGAATAAGGTCGGCGCCAGCGCTTAAGGGATTGAGCTGAGCAAACAAGACTAATGGCTGAGGCAAAACTCCGAGAATAATGTCCAATGGATAAAACACGGTGCTACAGAAGAAAAGCATGTAGTAAAGCACTCCCCGCGCGGTTACAAATTTTTCAAAGCTCCTCGTTGAAGCGGCTATGGCGATGCTGAGGCCTGCCGTGCCTGTGGCTATCAGAAAGAGTGCCCCCAAGATAAGCAAAAATTCATGAGGCGCTGGAAATCCAAGAAAGACAAAGGTTGTTAAAAGAAGGGGAAACGAATACAATATTCCTCGCAAGCCTCCAGCCAATGTTCTGCCGGCTACGAGTTCCCAACGTTTTATCGGCAAACTGAGGAGGTAATGCGCAAAACTTCGACGGACTTCCCAGTTGATCTCTCTTCCAATCATAAAAGCTGAAGCGAAAAGGGCTGTTATGGTTACTCCAGGCGAAAAGAATCTGAAATAGTCAAAGCGAACCATGTTCGTGAAGACTAAAGCCATAACGAAAAGGTCTGCTAGATTCATGCTGATGAGCATGGCTATCCACCACTTGTAACGCATGAAATTTCTGAAGTCATATTCCAAAAGAAAAAGGACGCTTCTCATAACCGTTGCCTCTTTTCTATTCCCAGCCTCCTCCTTCGATTCGTCTCTCGTAGATAGTGATGCCGAGAAAGGTGAATGTAAAGAAGAATATGAACAAGCCGACGACAGCTGCGAAGGGACTTATGGTTAAAGCTGATTCTAAGCCTGCGCCCCAACGGAAAATGTCAGATGCAAATGTGATAGGGTTTAACTGAGCCACGTTTGCATATAAATCGGGCATAAACGCTTTTGGATACATCGCCGTGCTTAGCCTAACCACAAAGGCGTTAAGCATGCCCATGAAGATGTCGTATTTGTCATGGGACTTTATGCTGGACGCCAGCGTTATGCTGAAACCTGAGACTCCGAAGGCAAAAAGGAAAAGCGATGCGAAGGCCACTAAGAAATTTAGTGGATGAACAACTCCTATCATAAGGAGCACAACGGCTAGCATGGGTCCAATATAGACGAAGCTTCGGATGCCTCCTCCAATGGCTCTTCCCATAACAAGCGCTTTTCTCGAAATCGGTAAGCTTAGTAGGTATTCGATGATTCCATGGTCGGCTTCTTCGAAAATATCGTAGCCTATGAACATGGCTGTGGAGTAGAGCATCATTATACCTACGCCGGCTGCATAGTAGTTGAAGTAGCTTCCAACCACATTGTGAACTTCAGTTCTTATCATGTTTGAAACCACAAGTCCAAAGAGGGTGATTTGAACTGCAAACCATATGGCTCTTAAAATCAAGATGAACCTGTACCGCAGGAACATGCGCACGTCTCTTTCTACAACAAGCCAAAGTTTAGTCATTCATTTCCACCTCGCTGGACCTTGGGTTTTCTCTGCTTCTTCTATAGTGAGCCCTGTATAATGGAGAAAAACGTCGTCTAGCGAAGGCTCTTTCATGTTGATGGACGAGATAGGAAAGCCTAGCTTCGAGAAGAGCCCTATAATCTTTGGAATGATTTTCTCTGCCTGATTAAGATAGATGCGCAGATGATTCGGTTTAACCTGAACAATGTCGGTGACTTCATTGATGCTCTTCAGTTTTTCCAATGCTTTTTGTGGGGCTTCGCTGTCGAAGCGGACTTCCACGATGTCTCCGCCGGGTATGCTGTCTTTGAGGTTTTTCGTTGTGTCGCATACGAGCAGCTTTCCTTTGTGCATTATGGCAACTCTTTCTGAGAGATAGTCAGCCTCGTAAAGTTCGTTGGTGGCCAAAATTATCGTTGAGCCTTCTTCGCGCAGCGTTTTTATCATGCCCCAGATCTTGTATTTGCCTACAACATCGATTTGCGCCGTTGGCTCGTCTATTATAGCTATTTTTGGTCTATGAATCAAAAGTTTGGCGATTTCAACTCTTTTTCTCATTCCACCTGAAAGCGCATGCACGCTTTTTCGGCGGTGTTCCCACATGTCGAACTCTTCAAGTATCCATTTCACCCTTTGTTTTCTTTCCTGAGTTGAAAGCCCAGAGACTTTTGCATGCCAGTTTATAACGTCCCAAGGCGTGCTGACCCAGAGAAGTTTTGGCTCTTGAAACGAAACTCCGATGAATTGGCGTGCTTTGTCTGGAGACTTCTTTATGTCATATCCGCCTACTGTTGCTGTGCCTTCTGTTGGTTTAATTACAGTGGTAAGCATAAGGAGTGCTGTGGTTTTTCCAGCGCCGTTTGGTCCAAGCAAACCGAAGATTTCGCCTTCTTCTATTTCAAGGTTTAGATGGTCAACTGCCGTGAAGTCTCCGAACTTCTTTGTCAGATTAGATATACTGATGATAGGTGATTTCGACACTTTCTAGACACCGAGAGTTTTGAGATGCTTAACATAAATGATGGGGTCTTCAAATAAACATATCGTAGACACTGTACACCAATTTTATAACGGCAGAAATCATACCCTTTACAATCTTTAGAAGGTGAAAAAGTTTGAAAAAAGTTTGGAAGATTATGGAGAAGCACGGTGTGCCTGGAAGAGACCTTTACGACCTACCTACGTCAAAGAAGACGTTCCTTGACAAATGCCATTACCGCATAGAGATTTCTGGAGTTGAACGTCCCTCTACCCTTGAAGCGTTAATTGACGAAATGGAAAAACGAGATGTGTCAGTTCACAGATTGATTTCAATGGTTATGGGAGCAACATTACTTTCAGACGACGAAATGGAACAATTCGCAAGGATGGCGAAAGACGCTAAACTTGAAGTGATTGTTACGCCTGGTCCCCGCACGCTCTGGGATCTGGGCGGACAGATACGAACTCCTGAAGGCGCCGTTTCTGGAATCCGCTTTAGAGGAAGCGATAACCTCGCCTACGTGATAAGTGATATTAAGAGAGCCATAGAATTCGGTTTCAGAGGCTTCCTCGTAGTAGATGAAGGCTTATTATGGCTTCTAAACGAGATGAGAAATGCAGGCGACATACCCAAAGATGTGGTTTTCAAGGTTTCAATTTTTGCTGGACATGCCAATCCAGCTGGAGCCAAGGTTCTCGAAATGCTGGGCGCAGACACCTTCAACCCAGTTGCGGATTTGCCGTTGCCTATGCTAGCAGCGTTAAGAAAGGCGGTGGACATGCCAATCGACGTTCACGTCTATCTCTTTGACTCTTTTGGAGGTTTCAATCGAATCTGGGAAACACCGGAGATAACACGCATAACTGCGCCGTGCTACTATAAGATTGAGCCTGGAGCCAGCGTGGGCAGTCTCTACAAGCCCTGGGTAAGCCCAGATCTCCTAGCGTTTATGGCGCGAGAAAAGGTGAAAAACGCGGAGACGATAATTTCCCTTATAGAGAAAAACTTTCCAGAAGCTAAACTGTCTAAAATAGGCGCAAAAGACCTCGCAATACCAAAACCAAAGTAACACAACTTTTCACTGAAAACAGAAATAGATGAAGGAATACGCCATGTTTAAGCCTCAAGGTGTTCTTCCTGCTTTGGTTACGCCCTTTTCTAAGGATGGAAAACAACTGAACGAAGAAGCGTTACGAAGTTTGGCTAATCGTTGTATTGAGTTGGGTGTAAGTGGTGTTGTTCCCTGCGGCACAACCGGCGAGTTTGTTAACCTCACAGTTGAAGAGAGGAGGAAGGTTATT
>JABAOH010106262.1_pt1 | contig 12986 bp, 14 predicted proteins | sample 7062181 | NCBI WGS metagenome assembly JABAOH01 (sample SAMN14538630, study PRJNA623070) | marine sediment metagenome | biome: marine biome [ENVO:00000428]; feature: marine pelagic biome [ENVO:01000023]; material: deep marine sediment [ENVO:00002113]; isolation source: pool of 5 deep marine... | reverse complement strand
GGTTCAGGCGGAAGAGGAGTATTACAGAAATAATACTTTACATAAGAACGTTGCTTGACTACCATATTTCTATACAAATATTTATAGTAAACTCTTGTTTACTATGCTAATATTGATTATCAAAACTAATTAGTAGTTAGCCAATTTCAACATCTTTGATTAAATTCAACTGAGCAACAAGGGAGAGCACTTCGATGCAAAAACTAATTTTGCGCACAGGTCTGATGCTGACCTTTATAGTCATAGCCGTTGCAGCCCACGCACAAGATAATAATAAGCTAAGTCCTGAGAAGACAGAAGCAGTTGATAAATCTGCCCTCATGCCAGCTTGGGAAACGGTGCTCAGTGAGGATGATATTGTAAACATCATTGCATATCTGAGGACTTTAAGCGGCGAATAATAGCTGTGGAAGCATTTACTATTACCGTTTTGCCGTTTACGACTTTATTTTGTATGAAAGGCTGTATTTTGTCATTCTGCCATACTGGTCTGGCATTCATGTCGAAAAATAAGATTTGTTTCAGCTAAAAGTGCATCCCAAATCTATGCCACGTTTATGGCCTATAAATCGATCATAGAATTATGGTTATTTTATAAAATTGTAGATGTGTGTTCAAGCAATTGCTCATATCGTTTATTATACTCAAGATAACTAATGTTGAGTTATGCATTATCTATTTATAATTATTTTATGGATAAAAACAACACAAACATGTCGAATATTGCAGACACCTCTAAATTTCATCTTACAGAACCAGACTATAGCCGAACCCCTTATGTAGTTCCATCAGAATTAAAGCGTAGAATATTAAACAAACTGACATTTATTTATGGAGAAGAGAAAGCCTATAGCAGTTTTAATGAGATACAAAGACTTATTAAGATCTATTATTCCTATAAATCACCGGTAATGCTCGAGTGGGAAAAAGATCTTGATCCGTCTAATAGATTTACGGAAAAAGATGTTGTCCTAATCACATACGGGGACCTAGTTTGTGGAACAGAGGAAACACCTCTAAAAAGCTTAAAGGATTTTTGTGCCAAATACATTAAAGGTGCAATTAACACTTTACATGTTCTCCCCTTCTATCCTTATTCATCCGACAGAGGTTTTTCTGTAATTGATTTTAAAGAAGTAGACCCAAATCTTGGTACTTGGAAAGATATTGAGGATTTAAAAAGTGAATATAGACTTATGTTTGATGGTGTCTTTAACCATGTTTCCTCTAAAAGTTCGTGGTTTGAAGAATTCTTAAACCAGAACCCAGAGTACATAGACTTTTTCGAATCATTTACCACTAAGGAATCTGTTCCTCAAGACTTGTTGAAACTCGTTATAAGGCCCAGGACTTCAGACCCATTGACTCGAGTTGATACATTACATGGGGAAAGATATGTTTGGACTACTTTTAGCCCGGATCAGATTGATCTCAACTACAAAAATCCTAAAGTTCTTGAGAAAGTAATTGAAATCTTACTCTTTTATGTGAGAAAAGGAGCGGACATAATAAGACTTGATGCCGTGACTTATTTTTGGACCGAATTAGGCACGCCATCTGCAAACTTGGAGCAGACGCATGCCATAGTCAAACTCTTTCGTGATGTCTTAGATGTAGCAGCTCCTCACGTGTCTATAGTTACGGAAACAAATGTTCCATATGAAGAAAATATCAAGTACTTCGGTAACGGTACTGATGAAGCACAAATGGTTTATAACTTTCCCTTACCGCCTCTTGTGCTTCATGCATTTTATACAGGAGACTCCTCAAAACTTACCCAATGGGCGAAATCACTCAAAAAAGTTTCAGATACAGCGACTTACTTGAATATTCTAGACTCTCATGATGGGGTGAGCCTCCAGGGAGCTTTAAATATATTAGACAAACAGGATATCGAACTATTGGAGGAAAATGTGGTAGAACACGGAGGGCTTATTTCATACAAAGATAATGGAGATGGAACGGTCAGTCCCTATGAATTAAACATTACATGGTATAGTGCTCTAAATGATGAGAATAATAGTGAACCGATTGATATACAAATTAAACGGTTTATAGCTTCTAGGTCTATAGCTTTAGTTTTGATGGGAGTACCAGGCATATATATTTTAAGCCTCTTCGGATCGAAAAATGATGTAAAAGCAGTGATGGAAGGGCAAAATCCAAGAATAATTAACAGAAATACTATCTGTAAAGAGACCTGCAATAAAGCTCTCAATGATGAGGAATCTACAACCTATTTAATCAATAACCAACTCGGGCCAATTATCAAGATACGTACAGAGGAAAAGGCATTTCACCCAAATTCTAAGCAAGAAGTGATTGACATCTCAGGTTCTTTATTTGCTGTGATTAGAACATCGACGGATGAAACTGAAAAAATCTTAGCCATCACAAATATTACTGATAAGAAGCAGAGTTGTGAAATAAATATTACAGATCTGAACATTCACGAGAATTTATGGAAAGATATATTGTCAGAAAAATCATTCCGAACACAAAATGGGAAAATCTCTTGTTATATTGAGCCGTATGATTCAGTTTGGCTAAAAGCTCAATAAATATTATCTTAAATCAAATCGTGACAACTCATTATGTACAAATGACTTTCCTCTACACATACATTTTCTTCCCTAATCTGTAAAGACTAAAACTAAAGAGTAAAACACCGATCGCAAAAAGAGAAACTAGTTTAGGCCACAAAATTTTTATACCGTTAGCTTTTAAAAAGATTCCCAGTGTAATTTCCATATAATATCTTACTGGGCTTAAATAAGATAGGTACTGTAGAGCTTCAGGCATGCTTTCAATGGGAACCAGGGTTCCGGATAAAAACATCAATGGGAAAAGTACAAAGAATGATATTAATAAGGCTTGCTGCAAATTATTGGATATTGTAGATATGAATACCCCAATTCCCATGCTCGAGAATAAAGCTATTGCCGCAGTTAAAAAGAACAAAAGAATACTTCCCCTCATAGGCACTTTAAACCAAAGCGCAATTATGAGACTGGGAATGAGCGCAAGCAGTCCTATGGTCATAGTCGGAGCAATCTTCGCAAGAGTAATTTCATATTTTCTAAGGGGAGTCACTATTAGCTGTTCAACGGTTCCTGTCTCCTTCTCTCGAACCATCGTAGCAGCTATGTGAATTATGCCCACTAGAACACCCGCTACGACTATCATGGAAATCACCATAAAGTATCTAAATTCGAGTTCGGAGTTGTACCATATCCTTATTTCAGGCTCCACATACGGAATATTCGTATCTACTCCTCTTGTATGCAGAAACTTTGCGAACACATCCTGGGAAAAGGTTTCCATTATAGACAGAACATAACTTCTCGCAATATTCGCAGTATTTGAGTTTGTTCCGTTGAGAATTGTTTGAATGTCCGATGTTCGTCCTTTATAAAGTCTTTCTGAAAATTCGGGTGGGATAATTATTCCAATATCTACATCACCAGAATCTAGAAGATTATTTATTTCATCCTGACTTCCTACAAAGAAAGTTTTGCCAAAGTAATCACTCACTGTAAACTGTTCAATCAACCGTTGACTTATTTGACTTTTATCTTGGTCATTAACCGCCAAACGCAGGTTACTAACATCAAAACTTAGGGCATAAGCACAGAGAATAACTTCAATGGTATATGTCCACAAGATAAGAAGAATAAGCATCTTGTCTCTTGAAAATTGTAGAAATTCCTTATTGATTGCTGCTATGACTCTCTGCATTATGCTAACTTCTTTTTGAACCTCAGACTTGTTATAACAAAAAGCAATAAAGTATAAATTAGTAACGCAATCATGTTACTCCATAGATACTCTATACCTACACCTTTTAAAAAAATGTCTCTGCTTATATCGTTGAAGTATCTGGCGGGAAAAACATATGTATAAAGCTGAAGCATGTAGGGCATGCTCGTGATTGGAAATAGAAAACCAGAAAACAGAAAAGATGGCATAAGAGTGATGATAAGCGATAGAAGAACGGCCGCTAATTGAGTCTTAGTAATTGTGGAGACGAACAGTCCAATGCTTACTGTGCACAATACATATATAAGTGACATCATGATCAAGAGAAAAATGCTTCCCTTAAAAGGTATTTGGAACCACACAGTACCCACGCCAAGTATAAGAAGCATCTCGCCGAACGCTATAAAGCCATATGGAATAATCTTCCCCAGAATGAATAGGTGCGGATTAATGGGAGATACATAAATTTGCTGTATAGTGCCTCTTTCCTTTTCCCTTACTATGGATAAAGCTGTTAACATGGGAGGGAATGCCATGAGCAAGACAGCAAACAATCCAGGGACTATATAATTAACACTGCTCATTGGCGGGTTGTACCATACTCTTGGAATTACCTTTACCGGGACTTCTAGCGATATCCCTTTACCAGCTAGGTGATTCTCTATTAGTTGTCTAGAGTAACTATTCACCACTGTCGTTGCATAATTTGAAATGATCAAAGCCTTGGACGAAAAGGTCCCATCTAACAGTATCTGGATATTTGTTTTTTCTCCGGATTGAATTTTTTGTGAAAAATCTTGTGGTATTAGAATTGCTAAAGAGACTTGACCTCTGTCAAGAACTTTATCCACATCAATAAAGGAATCGATGTAGTAATCAAGATTAAAGTATCCACTGCTTGTAAATGCCTCTATGAGTTTACTGCTTTCCTGACTCTTGTCCTGATCGTAGACTGCAACAGGAATATCTTCTATATCGAGTGAAATTGCGTAACCGAAGAGAAAAAGTAAGATTAGAGGAAGGAATATAGCTGTTGCAAGAGTGACTGGATCTCTTAAAATTTCCTTCGCTTCTTTTTTAATGAGTGCTAGAAGAATTTTCATCTGCCTTTCTTACCATCTCAATAAAAATGTCCTCCAAAGATTCTGTGCCATACGAAGTCTTTAATTTGGCTGGGTTTTCTATAGCTAGCGTTTGTCCTTTATGAAGAAATGCAACTCTGTCGCAATTTTTTACCTCGTCGAGATTGTGGGTTGTTACAAATATGCTAGTTCCCATTTCGGCGAGGCTTTTTATCATTTCCCAGAATGATTGTCTGGATACAGGGTCTACACCGGAGGTTGGTTCATCGAGGAAGATGATATCGGGATGATGGATAAGAGCACAGCCCAGCGCTAATCGTTGTCTTAAAGCTCCTGACAGATCATTAGTAATAATGTTCTGTCTTTCTTCAAGCTCCGCCATACCTAATATCCATTTTTTACGTTGTTCCAAATTGATCCAGTCGAGTCCATACACTCTTCCGAAGAAATTAATGTTTTCTTCAACTGTTAAGTCTAAATAAAGTGAAAATTTCTGGGACATGTATCCTATTCTTCCTTTTACTTTTTCTGGGCTTGTTAAAACATTTATCCCGATCACTGTGACTTTACCGTATGTTGGTGGTATGATCCCGCATAGAATTTTAATTGTCGTGGTTTTTCCTGACCCGTTCGGTCCTACAAAACCGAAAATTTCACCTCTTCTTACTGTAAAGCTGACTTTATCAACGGCGGTAAACGCGTCAAACATTTTTACAAGACCTTCGACTTCTACCAAATTTTCACGACCTTCTTTTCTCAAAAAAGGAGCAGATTGTATCTCTGTATTTTCTTTTTTGATGTAAGCAAAAAACAGATCTTCCAACTTTTCACCCAACTTACTGGGGAAATCACACGCTATGACTTTTCCGTCTAACAAAAATGCAACCCTCTCACATTTTGCCGCTTCGTTCATATAAGAGGTAGCTATGATAATCGTTTTACCCATATCGTGATAGTCGCTTATAATAGCCCATAGCTGATGACGTGAGATAGGATCGACGCCTAACGTCGGTTCGTCCAGTATGAGAATATCGGGCTCATGGACTAAATTGCAACATAGGGCAAGTTTTTTCTGCATACCACCAGATAGGTGTTTGGTTTTTCTTTTTAAGAAAGGAGAAAGGCCAGAAAATACGAGGAGTTTCTTTTTTCTTTCTGTAAAGGTAGTTTCGGGAACTTCTCGGATCTTAGCAAAGAACTCAAGGTTTTCTTCTACTGTCAAGTCTTCATACAAAGAGTAAGCCTGAGACATGTAGCCTATTTGAGAAGTTATAGCAGATGAATACTTTACAGTATCGAACCCGTCTACTGTTATGAATCCTTCTGTAGGATCTAGTATAGCACATATGGATTGGAGTAGCGTTGTCTTCCCTGACCCGTCAGGACCAACTATACCAAAGAGTTCACCCTTCTCAATTTGAAGTTCTATCCCCTCTAGCGCCCAGTTATTCACAAATCTTCTTTTTAATCCGTTTATGTTTATGATTGGTTTACCATTGTGCATCTTGCTTCCATCTTATGTTGGCATCGACAGGCATGCCAGGTTTGAGAAATCCTTCAGGATTTTTAATTGTGATTTTTACACCAAAAACTAGTTTGGTTCTTTCTTCTTTCATGTGAACCTCTTTGGGTGTAAATTCCGCTTTTTGTGATACTTCCGCTATCGCACCCTCAAAATATTTGTCTGGAAAAGCGTCGGTGTAGATTCTAGCTGGATTTCCAAGTCTGATTTTGCCGATTTCCTTTTCAGATATGTATACTCTGACATATAAATCAGACAGATCTATTAACACTGCTATTGGGGTACCCTCCGTCACTAACTCGCCCTGCTCAGCGAGCTTGTTAATGACCGTGCCGCTAGAAGGTGCGTTTACTTTTGTGTCATTGTATACTGCGATGATTTCTTTCAATTTCGCCTCAGCTGAAACCAATTGATTAGCTGTTACTTCTTGGGATGCTTCAGCACGTTCTATAGCAGCGATGGCTTCTTCCTTGGAATCTTCAGCCGCATTGAGTTTTGCTTGAGTGGACTTATACTGTGCTTCTGTTGCTTCCATCTCTCTTCGGGAAATTATTCCTTTGTCAGCAAGTTCTGAGAATTTTCGGTAATCCGATCTTGCCAGATTTAATTGGGATTGTACTTCAACGATTGAAGATTCTACTCTTGCCAGTGTAGCTTTAGCCTGATGAACGTTGTGATATGCTACTTCCTTCTGTTTGTTATAAATTTCAATCTGAGCTTTGGCCTGTTCTATCTTAGCTTCGATTTCTTCAGAAGATATCTCTGCGATTAAATCCCCTTTATACACCTGTTGTCCTTCATTAATAAGCACTTTGTCCAGTCTGCCCGGAATCTTTGATCTGATGGTAATTTCTGTCCCTCTAACTTGCCCGTTGGCCTGAATTACCCCTTCGACATCCTTCTCGTTGCTCATGTAGACCACGAGTGCAACCAAAATTGTTAGAATAATGACAAAACCAGCTATAAAGTACCATTTATGGCGCATGGTCCGTTATCCGCATTTCAATGAAATTTTATTTCATGTCAGTTGAAACTTCTTAGAATTTATGTCCTGTAACATTTATCATAATACATAATTACCGGGTCTATGGGAATACATGTTAATTTCTCGTAAATTTACCCATGAAAAAATTATAAAGAGGACAAAAAACCAGTGCTATGTAGATACCGTAAGCAAAGCTCTCAATCAGGCCGAGCACGAAGCTACCCCATGTAAGCCATGTGAAACCCGGTAATAATCTCATCCATGACTGGTACATTGCTTGTCCCGGAAACACAAGGTCGAAACCTACACACAAGATAAAACTTATTACAAAAAATGTTCCGAGAGCAAGACCTAGAGGTCCCCAGTCTAGAGTATGATAACGTCTTATCTGACTAGAATTCATTGTTTCCCTCCTAATTCTTAATTGTGTCGTAATGCTCAAATTGACTTAAGTTTTTATCAGATTTTTTGTATTGATTTTTATCATCGTGATTACCGTGGCCTCCATGTTTATGCATACCACATCCTCCCATACGCATAATGATATGAAAGAGACTTCCAAAAATTAAAAACCATAGTATTGATTCCCACACATTCGTCTCCTTATAACGATATCTCCGTACTCCTCTACATATGTTACTTCTCAACTTTTAGAAATTTAGCGTTTAGTGCTACGATTACGGTACTTAGTGACATAAATACAGCTGCCAGCGCGGGTCCAAGAAGTATCTTCGGGTATAGTACACCCGCTGCCAAAGGAATAGCGATAACGTTATAACCGGTTGCCCAGATCAAATTTTCTATCATCTTTCTGTATGTTGCCTTCGCCAGACCTACTATCGCTACGGCATCAAGTGGGTTACTTCTAACCAGAATAATGTCAGCTGTTTCCACGGCTACGTCCGTGCCAGCTCCAATGGCTATTCCGACGTCTGCCTGTGCAAGCGCAGGTGCATCATTTACTCCATCTCCGGTCATTGCCACAATCAATCCACGTGATTGTACTTCCCTAATTTTTGCCGACTTTTCGTCTGGAAGCACCTCAGCAAAATATTCGTCCAAGCCGATTTCTTCAGATACCCATTTTGCGACCTGTCTGTTATCCCCTGTCAACATCATACATTGTATTCCCATATCCTTTAGTCGTGAGATTGCTTGTTTGGATTCGGGTCTTATTATGTCAGCAAGTGCCAACGCGCCTTTCAGTTTCCCATCCATTAAAACAAAGACAACTGTTTTTCCTTGAGCGGAAAGTTCTCGAAACCTATCGTCATTAATACTAATATTCTGTTCCCTTAGGTAACCCGGGCTTACAACTTTAATATTTTTACCGTTTACATTTCCTTCGGCACCTTTTCCGGTAATAGCCTTAAAATTCTGTACTGGGAAGCTTTCGCCTGCAGATGATACAATTCCTTTAGCTATTGGATGCTCTGAATGTAATTCCACTGATGCAGCATACTTGAGAAGTTCCTTGTCGCTTATATGGTCGTCGAGCGTTATTGTGTCAGTAACGCCGAATTTGCCTTCAGTCAAGGTTCCCGTTTTATCAAATATAATTGCCTGTATGTTTCTAGCTCTTTCAAAGGCAGCCCTATCTCTTATAAGCAACCCGTTGCTTGCGGATATTGCTGTCGATACGGCCACCACCAGCGGTACGGCCAAACCGAGAGCATGTGGACAGGTTATGACCATGACCGTTACGGTTCTTTCAAGTGCAAAAGCAAAATCCATGTGCACAATCACTAGCCACACAAATATCGTTACTGCGCCGCCAGCCAGTGCGACCACCGTCAGCCAAACTGCTGCCCGGTTTGCCAAGTCCTGTGTCTTAGACTTACTTTCCTGAGCCTGTCTCACAAGCTCTATGACCTGAGACAGATACGAATCTTCACCGGTTTTTTGCACCTCTACCGTTATAGAGCCTTCCCCATTCACGGACCCACCTATTACATTAGTCCCCTTCTTCTTGGAAACCGGAACCGATTCTCCTGTAAGCATTGATTCGTTAACTGATGTATCACCTTCCAAGACCTCTCCGTCGGCAGGTATTTTTTCGCCCGGCTTCACCAAGACTTTGTCTCCTGAACCAAGTTCACTAAGTGGGACATCGGTGATGCTACCGTCAGGCATTACCTTGTGTGCATCCGAGGGCATAAGTCGCGCCAACTCTTCGAGTGCTTTAGATGCTCCCATGATTGATTTCATTTCGATCCAGTGACCGAGCAGCATGATATCGATAAGAGTCGCAAGCTCCCAGAAAAAAATCTTCCCTGTGAGACCGAATATAACCGCACTGCTGTATAAATAGGCTACTGTAATCGCTATTGCTATAAGGGTCATCATTCCCGGCTTAGTTGATCTAAGCTCCATAACGACCCCTTTCAGAAACGGGTATCCCCCATAAAAGAACACAACCGATGAAAGCGCGAAAAGAATATAACTATCTCCCGGAAATTGTAATACATCATCCAACCCCAGGAATCTCTGGATCATGGGCGATAGGATTAGAATCGGCACTGTAATGATTAAAGAGATCCAAAAGCGCTTTTTAAAATCCTCGACCATGTGCTTATGGTGATTTTTATGATTATGTTCAGTGCGCTTATGATCAGAATGATTTTGATGATTCATATTGTCAAAACCTCCCCAGATTTATTATCTTTTTTGCGAACAATTGAAATCAATAATCATGTTCTTCTCCACTTGTATGTGTATGAACATCCTCTTCATTATTATTCTTGGGAGCCTGGGTTTGAGAATGAGTATTGTCAGTCACTTGGTCCTCTAACTGATAATTATGAATATTGGTATAATCCGACTCAGTGTGCTCTTGTACCATATGACTATGATCGTGTTCTTGTTTATATTTCTTGCTATTCGTTGTTTCTATCAGAGCGGCGTAGTCTTCGGAGGAAATATCTGGAAGTTTTTGAACGAAGAAGACAACATCCCATAATTCTTCGTCTGTGTGCGTTGGACCAAAAGCTGGCATGCCTGTCATCTTGAGACCGTTTTTTGTGATCCAGAATATCTGTGCTGCACTTAATTGTTTAATAGATTCTCTTAAATCCGGGGGTTCAGGATAAAGCCCCTCACCTATAACTGATGGATCCACACCGGGTCCACCATGACATGTTGCGCACATCTCGTCATAACTAATAGAACCTACCTTCAAAGTAGATTCATCTAGGAGGTCAGGTACGTTTATACTTCTTGCATGGTACTCAACTGACTTATATAAAGTTTTATTAAGTACCCACTCGGTAAGATTTGAGTGATGTTGTATAGCGGCAACATTATAAATACCGGAATATACAGCTATGGCAGAGACAGCAATCAATAGAATAACTACTAGTAAAATCGTCCATATTATCTTCATTTATATTCTTTCCACCTTTTAAGATTTTGTGATTTATCGTTATCAATCTGACTTTTATCTACTCCTTTACTTAATAACTGACCTTCCATAATTTGAAGTCCGTGTATGACTGTTCTCAAGTTCAACAGAATCAAAGCAATAAACAGAGCCCAAAAATGATAAAGACGGATCTTCCCCGGCAGTTTGAGATGTTTGACAGCTCAATGCCGGGGAAGGTCTTATTGACTCATTAATGAGAATCGGGATCCATCATTTGATGAGCCATCTGTTCGTGCTCCTGAGCCATTTCTCTATACTGTTCTGCGGATTTTTTGGAGTCTGTAGACAGTTTTGCACAGTGATTTGTCATTCCCTTCATGGGCTTACTCCTCTTAGAGTATGCTTCGCCCATTGACTCGTGCATCTTTACCATCTGATCCATATTCTCCGCCTGCTTGTTGTAGTACTCAGCTATCTTCATATGATCCTCTGGAGTGTTCGCGGTCTGTATGAGAGTAGTTATATCATCACTCTCAGCACTGACCGTCGGAATTCCCTTGACCAAGAAGAAAGCTAGCAAACTCAAGATGACAATGGCCATGAGAAAATTAGTTTTTCTCATTTGTATCACCTCCTTATTTATTGAGTGTTATTCATTTATTAAAATCCTTTACTCATTGTAATGATGGCCATTTTTACTCGAAGAGCTTTTCTTTTGTATCTCTTCACTTTTCGTAATGCCTTCACTCATCATGGGCATCATTTTTATAATCTTTTCATGACGAATTCTTCCTATCTGTTATTTCTTTCTTCATTTTTTCATAATCTTCCTTGCTAATCTCGCCCTTTGCATATCTCTTTTTAAGTATTTCAACTGGTGATTCTTCATCCGTGGTTGTTGTGTTAAACCATCTAATAACTGATGCTATACCCAAAATGATAAAAATCCAAGAGATGATAAACAATATCCACATTCCCCAGTGCCACTCTAGGATCTCATGTATATGCACAAACACCTCCTTCAAACCTGACCTGCCCCCCTATAATAGGACCATGTTTTAAGTTATTTTTTTTACATAAAACCCTATAAATAGGAGGTAGTTTCAATGGGCAGGAAACGCTATAGTGCAGAGCAGATAATACGGATGCTAAGGCAAGCAGAAGTACTCTCTTCTCAAGGTAGAAGTGTTCCGGAGATATGCAGGGAGTTGGGTGTGACTGCTAATACTTACTATAGATGGCGTAAAGAGTATGGTGGTATGGGAGTAAGCCAGGCAAAACGCCTAAAAGAGCTTGAGAGGGAGAACTCAAGACTAAAGAGAGCAGTAGCCGATTTAACACTAGATAACCTAATACTAAAGGAAGCCTCAAAGGGAAACTTCTAAGCACCGAACGAAGACGAAGATGTGTAGTGCATGTACAACAAAAACTTGCAGTATCAGAGCGTAGAGCATGCAGAGTACTAGGACAAGCACGTTCGGTGCAAAGACGTAAATCTAACAAATCACAATCAGAGAAAGTCCTTAGAGAAGATATAGTACGTCTTGCAAGTAAGTACGGCAGATATGGATACAGACGTATTACAGCATTACTTAGAACTGAAGGCTGGATAGTGAATCATAAGCGTGTTGAGAGGATATGGAGAGAAGAAGGTCTTAAAGTACCCAAGAAACAGCCAAAAAAGGGAAGACTATACTTAAATGACGGCTCCTGTATAAGACTTAGACCACTATATAAGAACCATGTATGGAGTTATGACTTTATACATGACAGACTACATAGTGGTAAGAAGATAAGAATGCTTACAGTAATAGATGAATATACAAGGAAGTGTTTAGCAATAAGAGTGGGGTTCTCACTAAAGTCAGAGGATGTATTAGATGTACTAAGCACTCTTTTTATTACAGAAGGTGTTCCTTACTACATACGCTCTGATAACGGGAGTGAATTTACAGCAAAAGCAACAAGAGAGTGGATAGGAGCGCTTGGAGTAAAAACAGCATATATAGAACCAGGCTCACCCTGGGAGAATGGATACAATGAGAGTTTTAATGGAAAGCTTAGGGATGAGATGCTTAACACAGAGATATTCTACACACTAAAGGAAGCACAAGTACTAATAGAGCAGTGGAGAAGGCACTACAATGAGGTAAGACCACACAGCTCACTTGGATACAGACCCCCTGCTCCAAAAGCTGTAATACTGGGAGATAATAACAAAGAATATTTAGCTAATTTTGTAACTTAAAAGGTGGACCTAATTCCGGGGGCTTGACA
>JABAOH010141293.1_pt1 | contig 12987 bp, 13 predicted proteins | sample 7062181 | NCBI WGS metagenome assembly JABAOH01 (sample SAMN14538630, study PRJNA623070) | marine sediment metagenome | biome: marine biome [ENVO:00000428]; feature: marine pelagic biome [ENVO:01000023]; material: deep marine sediment [ENVO:00002113]; isolation source: pool of 5 deep marine... | reverse complement strand
GATTGGCTGCAGAGGGCGGAGACCATTGAACGAAATGACGATTCCGGATTGACCCGCCCCCGTCTCTCACTGGCTTCCGGGGCCACCCTCTCATCCGGCTTCCTGGCAGGCAGCCTGGGGATCGGCGGTGGCGTCGCCAACGTCCCGATAATGGTCTACGTCCTGGGTAGGAGGACCAGGCTTGCCATTGGAACCTCCACCCTCATGATCATACCCATCTCCACCATGGGGATTATTAGCTATCTCGCCTTCGGATCCTCTCCCCTGGACTACGGTCTCCTCGCGGTTTTATGGCCTTTTGTCCTCATCGGTTCCTTCCTAGGTTCTCAGTGGGGTCTGAGAAAGTTGAGGGCCAGGGCTGTGGCGCTGGTCTTTATACTGGTTCTCTTCGTTGCGGCTGGGAAGCTGCTCTTGGACCTGCTGGCAGGTTAGGGTGAGGCGGAATACCTTTATCCGTGATAGTGGAAATCTGGAGCCATTGGACCCGCGTGGTTATGATTCCGTAGGAGAGAAAGACGACGCCCTCAAGGCGGCAGGCGAGAAGCTCGCGGAGACAATCGTCCTGGAAGAGGAGTTCCGCGGGGTTGAGTGGTTATCACTCCTGAGGAAGGTCCTCCTGGCTCTCACGGGAATCTTCACCTTTGTCCTGGGAATCCAGCTCATGAAGGCTTCGGCCCAGGGGCTAGCACCTTCCCTTGGGAGTCTCCTGGCGTCTCTCTTCATCTCCCCCGCCAGCTCCTTAGGCTTCGGTTGGATTGTCACCTACCTGGTACTGAGCGGGTCCCCGGTGGCGGCCGTAGCCCTGGGGTTCCTCGACGCTGGGGTGCTGGACCTTACCTCTGCTTACCTGATGATCATGGGCTCCAGGTTTGGAGCCTCCTTCATCGTGATAGTGATTGGTCTGGTAGCCATGGCCCGCGGTGGAGGGCGGGAGGAAAGCCTCTCCATGGGGGTGCTCTCCTTCCTGGTGACCTATTCCGTCTACGTCCCTGCCCTCTTTCTAGGCCTCTTCATTCTCTCCTCCGACAGCCTTAAGGGCCTGACCTTCCGTACGCCTGCCTTTCTAGTGGAGGGGGTGGACGTCATCTACGGTCCTCTCGTGACCAACGCTCTAGCCCTCTTCCCCCTGGGGCTCACCTTCATCATCTCCTTCGTCTCCCTGTATGGAGGCCTGTCCCTCTTCGATCGGGCCTTCCACCGCAAGGAGATGGAGGAGGTGGAGGTGTCCGCCATCCACCGTCTCTTGGAGATTCCCCTCTTCTCCTTCATCCTCGGTGCTGGCATCACCCTCCTCTCCACCAGCGTCTCCCTCTCCCTAGGCATGCTCGTCCCCCTTTACCTGAAGGGCTATCTTCGAAGGAGGGACGTGGTCCCGTACATCATGGGAGCCAACATCACGACCTTCGTCGACACCCTGCTGGTGGCCTTCTTGCTGAACAATATAGAAACCACCCGATTGGTGCTCGTGGCTATGCTCTCCGTGGGGGCTGTCTCCCTGGTCGCCCTGCTTGTATACAGGCACTTCAGCCGGGGGCTCCTGTGGCTCTTTCACTGGACCTTTCACAGCAACCGGGCGTTGGCAGGCTTCGTCATCCTGATGGTGGCTGCCCCCTTACTCCTATTGGTGATCTAGGATGGGTAATGCTATGTACGCCGCAGAGTTACTACAAGGAGCTGGGTGAAAGTTGGCTCAGAAGAAAGAACAGAGGAGAACCCGCGTCCTCCTAGCCACGGACAGGGCCGTGGATGAGGGCTCCATATCCTGTGCAGCTCGGGTTGCCCAGGCCCTGGATTCCCACATGGATTTCTGGATCGTCGTTGAGACCGTGGATGAGATGAGATCGGTGCTGCCCCTTCTCCGGAAGGAGACAACCTTCTTGGCGGATATCGCGCCGGAGGTGGAGGCGGAGGTGAAGAAGGGCCTGGCAGCGGAGATCCTGAGCCGCGTGAGACGGGGGGACTACGATCTCGTCGTCCTCTGTTTCCGCGGCCGGCGGGGCCTCAAGAAAGTCTTTCCCAGGGCAGAGGTGCTCACCATTCTTCACCACGCCAGTGTCAACTTCCTAGTGGTCTGGGGTCGGCGTCGCGAACTGAAGAAGTTCCTCTTCTGCACGGGCGGTTCGCCCTACGCTCAACAGGCCGTGGAGTTCGGAATCCGCATAGCCGCACCCCTGGGCGCCCAGGCCACCCTTCTTCATGTGGCGGAGACCGAGCCCTCCCTCTTCCTTAAGAAGGGTCGGCGGCAGGGGGAACCGGGGGGTTCGGACGTGAAGAAGGCGGTGGACAAGGCCTTGGAGACGCTCCAGCAGGCGGGGATAGAGGCCCAGGCGAAAATAAGGTACGGAAAGGTTCCCGATCAAATCCTAGCCGAGGCGTCTGCAGGGGACTACGACATTATCGTCGTGGGGTCCCATGGGATGGGGGGCATCAGACGATTCATCTTGGGCAGTGTGAGCGAGGAGGTCGTTAAGAGGGCCCGGGTACCGATCCTGGTGGTAAGAGCCCAGGAGGCCAGGGGCTGGCGACGCTTCTTCAGGCTGCGGAAGTGATATGGTTCAGGACGAATCGTTTCATTGAAGCTTCTCACAACAGGGAAGGAATCCAAGGGGGATTTGACCTATCTACCCTTGAACGGGGTGAACACAGTCCTCGGTGACAGACCGCTTGCATTGGATTCCCATCTTTACTTCCTTGTGGTCTGCATGACTGAGCAGTCTAACCCCGGCCTTGTATGCGTTGGAGATGCTCCTGACAATCCTTGCGAGGATCTGACGTTTGGGTGAAGCACTGGCAGCCTGGGCTAGGATGTAGGCGGTTTCTGTACCAGGGCCATGCTCAAGCCGGACGTACCTCTCGAGGTCGGCCAGGCGCACGGGGGCCGTGCGTTCCTCTACGACCGCCTTCCCATATCTATCCATCATCTCCAGTCCCCCCAAGATCTCACTTGTACAGTCCCCAACCCGGAGACTCAACCTTTGCTAGGGGAATACCCCACGGAGTTCGCGATGTCGCGGCCCGCTTAATCCCACCGTTTTTCTTATTGAACCTCATATTAACACCAGCCAAACCATTGTTTGTGTAATGGACGTAGTCCTTAATAAAACTTTCGTTTTACTAATGATACCATTATATTACCTAGCAAGCATATGTCTTAGTGGTGCGAGCGAGATGAGAGTCCTCAAAGTCATTCGGGACCCGAAAGCCTTCCAGTTGGTGGCCGATTCCACGCGGAGGAGGATGATCTACCTCCTTCGGGCAAAGGAAATGACGGTGAGTCAACTGGCGGAGGAGCTGGGGAAGACCCCCCAGGCTATCTACCACCACATCCGAAAGCTGAAGGAGGCGGATATGGTGGAAGTGGCCCGAGAGGAACGGATCGACCACTTTATTGAAACCTACTATCAGGCCACAGCCGAAGTCTTTCAGTTCAGTCTTGGCGAGGGCGAGGGGAGTCGGCAGTACGCGGAGAAGCAGGCCAAGGAGGCGCTGCAGAGTCTCCCGCAACTGGGTCTGGAGGTTCGAATCGACGACAAGACCGTTTCCAGGCTGGTTGCGCTTGAGAGGCGAATGGACGCCATAGGACATCGTCCTGAACTCCAAGAGAGGGCCTTAGAACTCAAGAATCTGGGCTTCCTTACGCGGCAGGACGTGGCGAAATACTCCAGACTTCTCGCCATGAGGGACGCGGAGTTCGAAGAGTATCTCGACCTCCAGAGGCAGTTCCGCGACCTCCTCCAAAGCCGCCTCGCGGGCCCAGTCAAGACTGAGGGCTAGAGCTTTCACCGATCCTGTCCCACACGTCCAGGGACCACATATCGCATGATGGGCCGGGTATCCTTCCGACGGAGCACCTCTCGGAAGCCTAGCTTATAGAAGGTGGATGCAAAACCGGTCCAGGCAGAAGGAGCAGGATAGGGAACCTTCTTGGGGTCGATGGGGTATGCCTCCAGTACCCTCGCACCCTGTTTTCTGGCGTACTCAATGGCACCCTCCAACAACTTCTTGGAGACGCCTAGGCGTCGATAATCTCGAGCCACGAAGAAGCACACGATGGACCACACCGGCGTGTCATCGACTCTCCCCAGGACCGGTGATCGCTCCAGACGACCGAACTTTTCCCGGGGAGCCAGTGAGCACCATCCAATGGGCTCGTTATTTGCATAACCCAAAATGCCGGGAACCTCTCCTTTTTCCACGAGGTCTTTCATCGCTTTCCTTGTTCCCTCTCCTCTCTCCTCGTCGAACTCGCTCGCTGTGACCCTCCACCACATGCACCAGCAGCCTCCCCAGGCACCCCGTTCCCCGAAGAGCCTCTCAAAGTCGTGCCATCTCTCGGCAGTCAGAGGATGAAACTCTAGCTCGGGAAGCTCTACTCGTCTCGACGTCAACCGTGCTCCCTCTCGATTAACCTCATGCTCCTAGAGCTCTTTGAAAACCTCGTAGTAGATAGTACCCTCGATGTATGACATCTGCGACGCCAGTTTTGCGCACTCCTCATCTACGGCAAGGGCGGCCTCCTCTTCTTCATAGCCCTTCAAGTCATCGTATTGAGACTTCATGAGCAGGGTGTTCATCGGCCCGCTCAGGCCAAGACAAACCCTGGGGACAACGTAGCCTTTCCTTTCCCTGTAGTCCTTGAACCCCTTCGCTGCACGCAGGGCCTCGTGCAGCCTTCCATATTCGATTTCTCCTTTCACGTGCACTATGACGGTCATCCTCGTCACCGTGGCACCACAATGGTGTGTACACATAACGCTTCCGGATGCGGGCCAAGGGAGACCTCGGTGGGTGAAATGATTGTTTCTGTTGAACTCCAAACACAACATTTCGACGTAGTCTTATACCTGGTCGTCCCTCGGGAGAACCCATGTGGAGCAGGTTGGACCTATCTATCGTTGCTGTTTCCATCATCTGGGCATCGCGCGGCCGTCGTGCTGAACGACACCCCATACCTCGGGCAGATGCTTCCCATCCTGGGAGGAGGGGCCGGAGCGACCATAGTCGTGCTGGGGGGCGCCAGGCAAGCGAAGGGCGATTGAAGCGCGGACTTTAAAAGTCTCAACAGGTAGTTGTAGCCGGAGGACCCTGATCTTTGGAAATCCTTGACCCCGCATATGTAGGGACGCCCCCCTGGGACATCGAGCGTCCTCAGAGGGAGGTAGTCCGCTTTGCCCAGGCTGGAGAGATCCGAGGCCGCGTCCCAGACGTCGGGTGTGGTACCGGAGAGAATGCCCTGTACTTGGCAGCGAAGGGACATGAAGTATGGGGCCTTGACGGTTCTCCCAGGGCGATTCAGAGGGCCAAACGGAAGTGCGAGCAAAACGGGTGTGAAGTTGGTCTTCTTGGTGGGCAATGCGCTCAACCTTGAGGCCCTGGGAAGGCGGTTTGATGCCGTGACAGACTCAGGTCTTTTCCATGCATTCTCGGATGACGAGCGTCCTCTATTCGCGCGGAGTCTCTCGAAGGCCATCCGTCCACTAGGAACCTACTTTATGCTCTGCTTCAGCGAAAAGGAGCCCGCAGAATGGGGTGGACCCAGGCGGGTGACTCAGGGCGAGATCCTTGAGACCTTTGACGAAGGGTGGGAGGTCAACTACATCCGGGAGGCCCGATTCGAGACCAACATCCATGCCGAGGGGGGACGAGCTTGGCTCTCCCCCATCACGCGATTGTGAGACGATCAGTGGCCTATCGCGACTCGGACGACTCACTCTGGCTCTGATGACTCCTTGGGACGGAAGGAGACCATGCGAAGATGGGAAGTCAGTGCCCTGCGGCGTGGCTCGGAGCCATCGTATATCAGGCCAACGAGCTTGGGCAGGATGCGGATGGCCAAGGGATGGCGACGCTCGTAATCGATGAATTCCGCATATACCTCTTCAGGGGTGAGAAAACGCTGGGAAGGGGCATAGTGCCATCGTCCCGTTTGAATTTCTAATGCCGGTCTGCGCTTGATGTTGCGGTACCAGTCCGCGTATTTGCCGTAGGCGGAAGCGACCACACTTTCTCGTGTGGTCTCATCGTACCGAACTACCTCCAGAACCGTCTGGTGAATCCTACCTGTCCTGCGGCCCTTGTGAGTCAGCAGGAGAAACCGGTAACCTAGGAGTTGTCCCAACCGCAGACGATATGCATACGCGGGCAACCTGTACGCTAACCGGAGTAGTCTGCTCGGCCTCCTTTTCAGCGACCCTAGCGAGTCTCGCTGAGTTCCGTCGTCCCTGAGGGGGGGACTCACATAGCAGAGGAGCAGGTCGAGGATATATTACGTTGTTTCCGCTAGCAGTCGGGTGAGTCTGGTTCTCGTAATGCTGGCTCACCTATCGCCCAAGCCTCCTCTGAACCGCGTCGCCCCTCAGCTCTCGAAGAGCATCAGAGGCGATCCACTTAGCGCTCGTTAACTCCAGAGCCTGGATCTTCTCAGCGGTTTCAATCGCCCTCAGATTAAGTACGGCGTTGCGTTTACCAATCTGCCTCAGTGCCCAGTTGACGGCCTTTTTGACGAAGTTCCTGCTGTCGGAAGCCTCTCTCCTTATGATGGGGAGAAACCTGGTGAACTCCTCGTTCCCGGCAGCCTTATCGTGGACCGCCAGGGCAGCCATAAGGACGAATCCGGCCCTCTTCACGAACTCCTCCTTCCGGGCGCTCCACTCGACTGCCTTGCCGTAGGCGAACTTCGTCTTGTCGAAAAGGTTACTGCAGCACTGGTCGCAGACCTCCCAGGAGTCAAAGTCCCGGACCCACCTCTCCATCTGTCCTTCGCTTACCTCTGCCGGGTCGTCCACCATGCTCGCCAATATTCTCGTCTCACGGGTTTCCGTAGACCAGAGCTGCTGGGCTAAATCGTGGTTGATCCCTATTGTCTTGGCGATTCTCCTCAGGTTGGGGATTGAAACGCCATAGGCCCTCTCGGTGGCGATGGCATAGCGGGCCATGCCTTTCACCGCCTCAGGATCCGAAAGTGACTCCAATTCCCGAACAACATCCTCATAGTCCATACTCATCATCCCCAAAGCCGACTTTTTCATGCAGGATTCCTTCCAAGCACTCCAAGTGCGCCATCAAAAGCTTCCAACGTCGTCTCTAAGTCCTCATTATCATGACTGTAGCAGATGAACATCGGCTCCTCCCCATCCTCATCCAGCATCACCCCTCTGTGGAGCAGCTCCATCTGTACCTGTCTGAAAGCTTCGAAGTCGACACGTGCCAGGTCGCGATACTCCCTGACGGGCTCATCCGTAACGAGCCACTGGAACATGGCAGGGTGGCCCTGCACGACGTGGGGCAAGCGCCTGTCCTCGAGAAGGTCACCGACACCCCTCATGAGATCGGTGCCAAACCTCTGGAGATGCTCGAAGACAAGGTTCTCACTCATGAACCGCAGGGTGGCCTCGGCTGCCGTCAGACTGATGCGATTCCCGCTGAAGGTCCCGCCGTGGACCACCCGGTGGGGGCCGATTTGCCGCATCACCTCCCACTTTCCCACGATGGCTGCCACTGGGTACCCGTTCCCCATGGATTTCGAGAGCGTGGTGATATCGGGGGCGACGCTGTAGTGCTCCTGGGCACCACCCGGTCCGAGACGGAATCCCGTTTTCACCTCGTCGAAGATGAGGAGGGCTCCGTAGTCGTCGCAGACCTTTCTGAGGACCTGCAGGAAGCCCTCCTCCGGGGGTATGACGGAGGCATTGCCCATGACGGGTTCCACGATGACGCAGGCCACGTCATTGCCCTCGCGTTCCATAGTTCTCTGAAGCTGCGCAGGCTGGTTGAACCTCTGCACGACCACCAGGTCCGCCAACGCCTTCGGAATGCCCGTCCCCTTGGGCACTGGAACAGGATGTTCCATCGGACCAACGCTGTCGAAATCTGGATCTGTGGAGAACAGGACGTAGTCATGAGCGCCATGGTAGCATCCTTCAAACTTCACGATCTTCTCCCGTCCGGTGACGGCCCTAGCGACTCTTACGGCCGTCATGGTGGCTTCTGTCCCGGAGTTCGCGAACCGCACAGCCTCGGCGCTCGGCACCATCTCCCGGATCTGCTGGGCCACGCGGATCTCCTGCTCGTGTGGCAAGGCAAAGACCAGGCCGTGCTCATCCTCTCGGTGGACAGCCCCGTGTACCGCAGGGTGGCTGTGTCCCAAGATCACTGGCCCGAAGCCCATGCGATAGTCGATGTATTCGTTCCCGTCAACGTCCTTGATTTGGGAACCGAAGGCAGAGTCTATGTAGATGGTGCAGGGTCGTTCGAGAGAGCATTCCTGATGCCATATGCGAGCGTTGCTACTGACTCCTCCAGGTAGGAACTCGAGGGCTCTCTTGTGAACTTCCATCGACCTGGCGAAGCTCCTCCGCGGGACATCTTGGGCCTGCATGTCATCACCGCCTATGGAGTGAAGGACGCTTGATGTAGAACTCGGCCCTCATAAAAAGTTTCATACCGACAACTCTCACCGTTCTAGGGCCCAACTCTCGCACCGCCCTGAACCTGAGGCGTAGCTGAGAACAGTGGCAGAAAGGGGGTCCTCCGATAGTCATTAATCCCCCTGACGTTTACATCGAGTGGAGAGCCCTTCTCCTCGAGTTAGGATGGTTCGTCGATGGCAACTCTGGAGATTCGCGACCTCTGGAAGTCCTATGATGGCAGGCCCGCTGTCCAAGGCCTGAACCTAGAAGTCAGGGGAGGCGAGCTGCTGGGCCTGCTAGGTCCTAACGGCGCCGGGAAGACCACCACCCTCAAGGTTGTTGCCGGACTGCTCCGGTTCGATCGCGGAATCGTGCTAGTGGATGGCCAAAACATTGCAGACGACCCCGTCTCCTACAAGGCTCACCTAGGCTACATGCCGGAAAACCCGGCCTTGCCCGACTACCTCTCCCCGCAGGAGTTCCTCAACTACGTCGCCAGGGTTCGGGACTTGGGGTCGGAGGAGAGACGGTCTAGGACCCGGGAGCTTCTCAAGACCCTTGATCTCGTGGAGAGGAGGAAGGACCTCACAGTCACCCTCTCTCGGGGAATGAAGCAGAAGCTGGCCCTGGCCTGCGCCCTCATTCACAGGCCCAAGCTTCTGATGCTGGACGAGCCTCTGACGGGTATCGATCCCGCGGGCCAGCACCGGATCAAGGAAGAGCTGCGGGACATGGCCTCCGAGGGGTCCTCCATCCTCGTGTCCAGCCATATGCTTGACACCACCGAGAGGCTCTGCGACAGGGTGACCATCATCCATCGAGGGAAGAGCGTGGCAACGGGAACGCTGGCGGAGGTGAGGGAGAAGGCCCACGCGGGAGAGAGCGCCACCCTCGAGGACGTGTTCCTGAGACTGACGGAGGAGGCCACTCAACCCGTGGAGGAGGAGGCCGAGCCCAGGAGGCGCCTCCGCCTCTGGAGGAGAGGCTGATGTCCACCTCCCTCCTGATTTCCCGCTACAAGGTGAGGCAGTTCTTTGGTCCCGTGCTGAAGTCTAAGAAGGCCCTTCTTGGAATCGTTCTCCTCTTCATCCTGATGCTTCCGTCGGGCTTCGGCTTTGCCCTCATTATTTCTCAGGTGACACCCGGTGCCCAGTTTCTTGAGACCACATCAGCAGTGGTTTCGGCATTCCTCTCCCTGGTCATGATATTGAGCTTCCTAGGGGGGATGATGGTCCACCAGAGCGAGATCGACTTCCTCATGCCTACGAACCTTCGCCCCAGGGCCTACATGCTCGGGGACCTCGGCTTCCAGCTCTTTACCTGGTCAGCCATGAGCATACTCTTCATACTCCCCTTCCTGCTCTTCTCCGTCGTGCTGCTCCGTGTGACTTGGAGCGCCGCTCTAGCGCTTTTCCTCCTCTATCTTGGCTTAATTCTCTTCGCCTCCGCTCTGTCCCAGTCCCTCGGGGTCTTCGTGATGCTTGGAGGACGCCGCAGGCTCGTCCTCCCAGCGGCTCTCCTGCTTCTGCTAAACCTCCCCGCTCTCCAGTTTCTGACGTCCTTCCCCATCCGATACTCCAACCTGCCCCTCCCCTCCACGGCATTCGCTGGTCTCGGCCTCTCCTTGCTCTTCGACTTCCCTCTGGACCCGTCTTGGCCCATCATCCTGATGGCCTACACGGCTGTCTTGGCGGCCTTCTACTGGAACGTCAGCCGCGGATACTTCTTCCCTCAAGTCAGGCCAACAATGATGGTGGGCTTTGGGGCCTCCCCCTTCCAGACGGCCCCCGTCCAGCAGGAGAGAATGATCAGAGGCCTCAGCAGGCTGACCACGAAAGTTCAACTGTCACCGGAGGGCAGCTTCGGCGGCTACATGACGAGGTATCATCTAGTGCGGTTACTAAGGGATGGAAGCCTCCTCGGAGTCTTCCTCTTGGTCGTGGTATTCCTTGTTATCGGAAGTCAGTTCCCCAGCGGCGATGAGGTGGCAGCTGCCGCTACCGTAGGCACGATGACTTACCTGTCCTTGATTGCCATCGTCATAATGGGGATCAACTGGATAACGACGGAGAGGGAGAACACCTGGGTCCTCCTCGTCTCCCAGAGGGGAACAGGTCCCTACTTTCGGGGTGTCCTGCTGGCGTTCTGGGCGGTGGGCGGAGTGATAGTGGTCCTCGGAACCCTCCTGTTGTTCGCCGTGGGCAGCGGCTTCGACGCTATGGGCTTCCTAGCGGCGGAAGCAGGCTTCATCTCAGGGTCCTCCACCATGGTCGTCCTGCTGCAGGTTTGGAGGATACCATCAGGTGGATTCACGCTGAGGATGATGCTCCTCTTCGCGATCCCCGGGATGGCCGCCGTTTTGGGATTTCTCCCCGTTCTAGGCATGGCCATTCTACCGCTCGGCAACGGCCTCGGCATTCTCTCCATCTCGGTCGCAGTCCTCTATGTCCTCACCCTATGTGGGATCTTCTTGATTGGTGTCGGTAGGGCTTCCAGAAGGTTTTCCCTAGAGATACCAGCGCCTATGTGAGACCCGCATTGGCGTCGCTGTCAAAGACCTTGACTGATTGAGATGGGCATTCAGGCACGGTCAGAGAAGTGTGCCCCCGCAATCAGGACATGGGGCCTTCCCTCCAGGACTGAACCTCAGATCACCTTGGAGGTACAGTGCCTGCTCGCACTGAGAAATGGGCTGCCTGGTAGACCCTCCAGAATAGAAATGCGGCGATTGTCTGAAGGGACGACTTGAGGAGCCCTCCGAGGATGTCCCGGTATTGAATCTCAAGCGGTGGGAAGATGAAGTTGCCACTATCCTGAAAGGCCGGGACGAGAAGGTTACCACTCAGATAGAGCATCACGAAGGTCACAAAATTCGCCGCTGGACCCAGTGTGAAGAGGGCGACGGCAATCTTCAGGCGAAACTCTTGGCTGGCCGAGAGAAGGGCAATCACGATCAGATACAGGAGGAAGGCCACCAGGAAGGCCACGAAGATGTCGAGGCCCTGGGCCACGAGGGTTGCGGGGAGAAGGGCCTCCTGGAGCTGCTCAGCCGTTGGTTGCGTCGGAGGCATGTTGGGAGTCGAAGCGGAGGCGCTCGTGCTCGAGGCGGATCCAACGGAGCAAATCCTCGACGTTGCATCGAAGAAGGCCTACGACCTAATCGCCATCGGCCATCGTGGCCGCTTCGCACCTACCACCTTCTCGTTGGGTCGGACGGCCACCAAGGTCTTGCATCAGGCTCCTTGCTCTATCCTCCTCCACCGCGACTAACTCTGGGTGGGATTGGTCACACAGATGACTCTGAGGTCATGGGCATGATCATATCGCTGGCTGGACTCTTTGGCTCCCGGGGAGGTCTAGACCCTCAGGTGCTTCTTGAAGAACGCCGTGATTTCGTTGTAACAGCGGACGCGATTCTTGAGCTTGAGGACGTCGTGCCCCTCATCCTCAAACATGAGATAGTCGACCTCCTTGCCAATCCCCCGAAGATGCTCGACGAGGTCGCGGGACTCTTGCTCGATGACACGAGGGTCGTTTTTTCCCTGAATGACTAGGAGCGGGCATCTCATCTGCTCAATGTGGGTTCGAGGCGAGCGCTCAGTCAGGAATTCTAGGTCCTTCTGAGGATCCCCTACGGCGATGGCGAAAAAGGGCTTCCAAGTTTCGGGGATGCGGTCCATGAAGGTAACCAGGTCATAGGGTCCGAACATGTCGCAGGCGGCCGACCAGAGATCGGGGTGACGGCCGGCCAGGGTGAGGGTCATGTAGCCACCGTAGGAGCGACCAACCACGCCAGCCCTGGAGAGGTCGACCCGCTTCTCCTTCGGAAGAACCGCCGTCATCGCATGGACGTGGTCCAGGCGGTCCTTACCGCCCCAGTCACGGTCGACCTGTTTCATGCATCTCATGCCGTACCCCGTGCTTCCCCGGACGTTTGGAACGAAGACGGCGAACCCCTGGATGGTCAGGAACTGGATGAGGGGCATCGAGAACCACGCGAAGTCCGGGCGTTCCTGACTTTGAGGGCCGCCGTGAACGTAGTATATCAGAGGGTACGGGCCCTTGTGGCCCAATTCCGATGCCGGCAGATAGAGACGAACAGAGACCCGCATTCCATCGAAGGATGTGTACGACGCGTCCTCGCCCGCAGAGAGCCACTCGCGCGGAATCCCTAGGATTCGTTCACGGGTATGTCGGATAACCTTTCGATCCCTACCTTCCAAGGTATATATCTGGGTCGGAGAGGTGGCAGTGGAGAAGGAGAGAGCATACGTGTCCCCCTCTCTGTCGTAACGCTGAGACTCGAGGACACCGTTCGAGAACTCGCCCTTGCCGCAGAGCACCTCGTCTACCCTCATCTCCATGGCCTTGGCGTCTAGGGTGGCCCCATACAGCCACGTACATCCGTCAATGTTGTAGGTGAGGAGGTAGCGGTCGTCCACGATGTGCTCCAGGTCCTCCAGCTCCCCGTCTCCAGCATGCACAGTGCCCGAGATTGGCACGGGCCTGACCTCTGAAGGATCTTCGAGGTCCAGGGTTCCGAGGCCCCCGGTGTCCTCGAAGAGGAAGGTGAGGAAAA
>JABAOH010007177.1_pt6 | contig 12987 bp, 12 predicted proteins | sample 7062181 | NCBI WGS metagenome assembly JABAOH01 (sample SAMN14538630, study PRJNA623070) | marine sediment metagenome | biome: marine biome [ENVO:00000428]; feature: marine pelagic biome [ENVO:01000023]; material: deep marine sediment [ENVO:00002113]; isolation source: pool of 5 deep marine... | reverse complement strand
CTGACGTAAACGTCGTAGGCGATCCACTCCTGCTTTACGTTGTCGTAGCCACTCAGCAGCCGGTAGTGGCCCATGCCGTCGCCTGGTTCCGGCTCCAACCAGGTCTCTATCAACACAGGCACTCCGTTGCTTAGCAGCAGCCGGAGGCGGTCGGCGTCGCCGTTGACGCGGGCCATGGCGTGAAACCCCTGTGAACGGGCGAAGGCGGCCAGTTCCTCCGGGCCGACGTTCTTGTCCTCTCCATTGGGCCTGAGGACAGCGGCCACGTCGGCCTGGCTCAACGTGCTCCCAAAGTAGCTCAGGCTCACGGCCAGCGTCGCCGGACCGCAGTTGTTCCACGTCTGCCAGACGTGCGCAAAGCCCGTCAACTCGACCGTTTGGGCCGCCGGATGATGAACGGGCGTTGGAGAAGTGGCGGGAGTCGGCGTGGACGGAGGCGAGGGTATGATGGGTCTCGTTCGAGTTGGGGTTGGCGGCATGGCCTTTGCCGTGTCGAGTGGATTGTTGGCCCATCCTGTCGTTGGAATGGCCAGGGGCGTGGGAACGAAGGACGGATGGGACCGGTGTGAGGCGATCTCGGCGCGCACGCGCAGGACTAGACCTTCTGCACCACCATAGCGCTCGCCCCCCATGGTGAACAACAGCCCCGCGCCAATGCCCAGGGCGAGAGCCGTTGGAACAAGGATCCATTTCATGCCAATTCCCTACAAGCTGCTCCTCACTCGCCCGGGCGATGGCTGTTGCGGGATCTGGGTAAGCACGAGCCCACAGTCAGTCTGACATCGTCATTGTACAGGCAAAGTCCCTTCTTGAGCCAGTGCTCCCTTTGATCAAGGTAACAACAAGCTGAGCTAATAAATCAGAGGCAAGCGCGGGCAACTTCTCCTCTTCAGGCAAGCCTGAAAGCGATGTAGCCACGGTGACACTACTTTGTGCCGTCGTCGCCTCGTTTCTTCGAGACCTGATCGATGTGTTGCTGGCTTGCGCCAAAGTGGTCAGCGACCCTCTGAAGAGTCCATCCCTCCTTCACGAAGTGAGCGATGGCTGGGTGCTCTCTGAGATCGATCTTCATCTCAAGACGGCGATACCTGAGCAAGGTTTGACCCCAATCTAGACCTCAACGTGTCGACTGGGCTGTACTTCCACTGTTGCGCCAGGAGATCTCTAGTATCCAGATTCACGTATAGCTTCACGACCTGCAGGCTTGAGTGGCCCAGGATCCGCTGGAGAGTCAGAAGGTCCCCTGATCCACCAGGTCGCGGACGCAGAGGGGGTGAACCGCGCTCTCCGCCAGGTTGTACTCCACGATGTTCTCCCACTTGGACTTCATGGCTCCCATCTCGAAGGACTGGAAAGTGTGCATGGACTCGCCCAATTAGTGCGTCCCGATACCTGCGATTTGCGCATCTCGCTCTTGTTGTTACAGTGTCGTCCTTCATCGAGCCGCCGAATCGCTATATAAGACCGGTATGCTGATCCACACACCCCGCCCAGGAGAGGTTCATCGCCAGGTTACAGCTCCTCGTTCTATCGCGCGAGTCTTGACAAACGCGCTCAATGACGCTATTCTGTGCCCGGACTCAGGAGCGGCCTGAGCACACAAGCGCCACGTTGCCACGCATATAGCGGGGTGAGCGAAGGCGAGCCAACGCCACGATGGCACCACACAGCCATGGGCTGCCTATCCGTAAGATCGGGACCATGGGAGGTAACGAATGGAAGTTCTGCTGGTCAAGGAAACGGATATCCGGCGCTCTGTTAGTCTCGATGAGGCTATATCAGCAGTTGAGGCCGGGTTCACGCGGTTGGCAGCCGGGGAGGTCAATCTACCACCGGTGATGAGCCTCGACATGCCAGAGGTCAAAGGAGAGGTACACGTCAAGGGAGCATACATCAACGGGTCGGAGAGTCTGGCTATCAAAGTTGCCACCGGCTTCTACGACAACCCCCTGTTGGGGTTGCCGAGCGGAACCGGCATGATGATGGTGTTCAGCGCCCGCACTGGATTCCCCCAGGCCCTACTGTTCGACAACGGCTATCTCACCGATGTGCGCACTGCCGCAGCGGGAGCCGTCGCCGCCAAGTACCTCGCCAGGAAAAATCTGGAAGTCGCGGGCGTAGTTGGAGCGGGAGCGCAGGGTCGCTACCAGATGATGGCACTCGGCAAGGTCAGGGCGTTTCAGAAGGTCCTGGTTTACGATCTTGACAAGACCAGGCTGGATTCCTATGTCGCGGAGATGCCCGAAATCCTCGGAGTCGACTGCGTGGCCGCAGAGGATGTGGAGAGCGTGGTCAGGGAAAGCGACATTCTAGTTACCTGCACGCCGTCGACCGAACCCTATGTGCGATCCCAGTGGCTCCATCCTGGATTGCACATCACAGCTATGGGCTCGGATGCCCCCTACAAACAGGAGCTCGACAGCTCTGTTCTCGCCAGAGCTGACCTGATCGTCTGCGACCACAGGGGGCAGTGTGCGGAGCGTGGCGAACTCCACCACGGACTGGAAGATGGAACGATTGGTGAGCGTCAGGAGATAGTGGAATTGGGTGATCTCACATCTGGACGCCACCCTGGGCGCACCGACGAAAAACAGATAACTGTGTGCGACCTTACGGGAGTAGGGGTGCAAGACGCAGCGATAGCCACACTTGCTTACGAAAAGGCAGTGCAAGGAAGGTTTGGCTCCGCTCTAGAAATATGAGGCCCCTTTCGCCAAACCTGCTACCACCGAGAGGGCGCGGCTGCCCCTGCTGGATGCTCCGCCTGCGGACTACCGACACAGGCCCCTGAAGCCATCGCTGCGGTGGGACGCGCTGCGCCACTATGCCACGCCCTTCGTACCCTCGCCCACGTGACGGGGCACTGAGCCTAGAGGCGCGCGCATGATTTTCAAGAGTCACAAGCTCGCCCAAGGCGAGAACTGGAGCAGGGGTTGGCGTTCCTACAACAGCAGAAGCACTGTGGACAAAACAAAAAGCCCTCCTTCGTTCTTGCCACTACCCCCTAGTGGGCTGACGACAGAAGGGCTACCAGTTCTCAACAGAGCGGGTGATGGGATTCGAACCCACGACATTCTGCTTGGGAAGCAGACACTCTGCCAACTGAGTTACACCCGCGTGCAAGCTACATACAATGATAGCTCAGAATGGGAGAGAAGTCAACTTCAGAGAGGGAGAACGACCCTCAGTGCGCTGCCTCGACCAGGCGCACTCTCGATATCCAAGCTGCCTCCCATCAGGTAGGCGCGCTCCTGGATACCAAGAAGACCGAAGCGCTTCTCCGACTGAGCCGTATCCAACGCCTCCTGCACGTTGAAACCTCGACCGTTGTCCACGATACTAAGTTCCAAAAGTTCCTCAGCCGTCTGCAGCCGTATGTCCACTTCGTCGGCCTTGGCATGCCTGCGTACGTTGGTCAACGCTTCCTGAACGATGCGGTACAAGTTCTTCTTCACACTCAGGGGCAGTTCTTGCTTCATCGGACCGAGGTCGAGATTCACGGAGATGCCAGTCCTGTTCTGGAACTCCTTCGCATATCGTCTCAATTCCTCCAAAAGGCTCAACTTCTCCAGATCCGTCAGCCGAAGTTCGTAGGCAAAGTGACGAAGTTCCTGAAGGCATTCCAGCGCCTGCTCCTTGGCTCTTGCTAGCTCTGACTCTGCACGCTCCGCATCGTCCTTCAGGATTCTCTTGTACAGCTCGATCAGCAAGATCACCGACGACAATTCCTGCATCGGGCCATCGTGGATCTCCTGCGCCAGTTGCTTCCGTTCCCAGGCGCGGCTTTCGGCATCTGCCTCCCGCTGCGCCAGAGTCAGCTCTATCATCTTGGCCGCAGGCCTGGCAATGACAACCAGCCGATCCAAATCGACCTCGTTGAAGCTGCCATCGCCCCGCTTGTTGCTCACCGACAACACGCCGATGACCTCGTCCGTGGTCATGAGTGGAACGCAAAGAGCATCTTTGATCCCTCGTCCTACGCCCGAGAAACGAGAATCCTTGATCGGTCCTACCAGCAATAGAGGTTCCTTGTGCTTCGCCACCCAACCGGATATGCCCTCTCCCAGGTGCCTTCTGGCACCCTGGACAATGTCCCTGCCCAAACCCCTGGCAGAGGTTATGGTAAGCAACTCACGCCCCTCGTGAAGCAGCATCAATGAACCCTCTTTCGCATCCATGGACAGAACAACCAGTTCCACGAAGCAACTGAGGATCTCTTCCAGCGCGACCAGGGCCAGGGCCGCCCGCTCAAAGCCTTCCGATGGTCGATGGTCTCCGCCGGTCGCCTCTGTGAACGTTTTCTCTGTCGCCACTTGCCCTCTCCCCGACGTCAATGTCTGGCGGTTGCCCCAGAACTGCGAAAGCCGAGGCTGCCGCAAGTACTTTGGTAGCTCGCCCCCATAGCCATGGGTATTTTACCACATTTTATCGCTCGTGTCAATAAGCAGCACCATGCCCAATCCGTGTCCGCGTCTGACTCGCAGGTCGTTTTTCCGCACCCTCTCGACAGAGCTTTGCTCTGACCAGATGCATAGCATATAATCTGCATCATCATGCCGCCCGCAAGGACTACGCCCCGCAAGGACTACTTCTTGCTCCCCATCGTGTTCATCAGCGGGATGACCATCTTGGCCGTCGAGATGTCTGCTGCCCGCCTCCTGTCTCCCTACTTCGGAGATTCGCAGCTCATCTGGGCCAACTTGATAGGCCTGATGATGATCTACCTCGCTGCAGGGTACTACCTGGGTGGACGTTTGGCGGACTGGCATCCCCATGGCGAGCTGCTCTACCAACTCACCGCCTGGGCCGGTTTCACGATCGGGCTGATCCCTTTCCTCTCACGACCGGTTCTCCACTATTCGGCCTCAGGGTTTGAGCGCTATTCCGTGGGCATCATCGTTGGTTCGTTCCTGGGCATATTGTTCTTGTTCACCGTGCCGGTCGTCCTTCTGGGCTGCGTCTCCCCGTTTGCAGTTCGTCTTCAATCGCGCTCTGTGGCCTCCACCGGCCACACGGCGGGCACGATTTACGCATTGTCCACGTTGGGCAGCATCCTGGGTGCCTTCCTGCCCACTCTGCTCCTCATTCCCCGGGTGGGGACGCGAACAACCTTCCTGCTCTCTTCCTTGATCCTACTCGCAGTCTCTGTGGCGAGCCTCTTCTGGACCGTAGGATCCCGAGCTGTCTTGTATCTCCTCCTTCCCCTGCTGATCATCCTCCTCCACCTCCTCTTTCCCAGCGGTCTCGTCAAGGACACGAATGGGTTAGTGTACGAGGCCGAGTCTGCCTACAACTATATCCAGGTAGCGGATCAGGACAGTAGGCGTGTCTTGATGCTGAATGAGGGACAAGCCACGCACTCAGTGTACTGGCCCGGTCGTGTCCTCAGTGGCGGAGTCTGGGACTACTTCTTGCTAGCGCCCTATTTCACCAGCCTGCCCAGTCCTGAAGACGTAGACAGCCTTTGTATCATCGGCCTGGCCGCAGGAACGGCAGCCAAGGAGTACACTACCATCTACGGCCCCATGCTCATCGACGGAGTGGAGCTCGACCCAGAAATCGTGGAGGTAGGACGCCGATTCTTCGCCATGAATGAGCCGAATTTGAACGTAGCTGTCCAAGATGGCCGTTATTTCCTGGCTCAAAGCGACAGCAAGTACGATATCATCATTACCGACGCGTTTCGGCAGCCTTACATCCCTTTTCACCTTGCAACCAAGGAGTTCTTTGGCCTCGCACGCGAACATCTGAATCCCGGAGGAGTGCTTGTCGCAAACGTTGGCCGCACCGCCAGTGATTTCAGGCTCGTAGAGGTGATGGCCACCACCATGGACCAGGTATTCGAGACAGTCTTCATTCTCGACGTCCCAGGCGACAGCAATAGCCTAGTCATCGGCACCCAGGAAGCGACAAGCCTGGAGAGTATCCATGCCAGTCTCGAGACTGTTTCGAACAGCTGGCTGTACGAGGTCGCAGAACGCTCAAAGGGGAGGATCAGGGCCTTCCACGGTGAGGGCCTGGTCCTGACCGATGACCGGGCTCCGGTGGAACATCTCACTCATCTCATGATCTTGAGATACCTGTTAGAGGGAGAGTGAACAGTGACAGCGAAGAGGATACTGCTCGGCGCCTGCGCAATCCTGATCATCATTGTGACTCCGTGGTTCCTGGCTCTGACCACGCTCTTCCCCCTCATCTCACCCTACTTCTTGCGCTTTCAATATGCTCGCCCAGACGTGCCTCCCTCAGTCAGGTTCTCTCCACAAGAGAGGCAGGCCTTTGCGGAGGCCGCCGCCCATTACCTCGTCTCAGGGGAAGGAATCGACTACCTGGCGAATCTGACGGACGATGAGGGGACGCCCCTCTTCAACGAGCGAGAGCTCACCCACATGGTGGACGTTAAGGTGCTGGTGGGCCAGGCCGCTAGATTGGACATCGTGCTGGGGCTGCTCTTGGCCGCATCTCTGGGCATCGTGATCAGCCAGCCAGAGAGCAGAAGGAGAACACCTTTCTATCTGCTCCTTGCCTCGCTTGTAGCCCCCGCCCTGGCGATCACCGCTCTGATAGTGGTCCCTCTGCAGTTCCGCTGGTTCTTCGAGGAATTCCACCACATCTTCTTTGTGGGTGATTCCTGGCTATTCCCGCGCTCAGACACCCTCATCCAACTCTTTCCGGAACAGTTCTGGTTCAATGCTCTGCAAGCCTGGCTGCTGCTCGTGATAGGGATATCGGTCCTCATTGGCCTTGGCGCGTACGTCTGGCGGAGGAGGGCACGGGCTCCCTCCAACTAAGCCAGATAGACTGTCCCGCGCGAGCGCCAACAGGCTCCCGTGACTCTGGACCCGAAAAAGAAGAGCCCCGGGAATCCGCCCCGGGGCTCGTCAGCCCAACCCAGTCTTGTGCTCCGCCTAGCTCTCTGGCTCGTAAGGAGGAGCGTAGATATTCAACCTCACGACATCCACAGCCTGAAGGCCCTTGGGAGCATCCTTGACGCTGAACTCGACCTCCTCCCCTTCATAGAGCGTCTTGAAACCATCGCCTCGGATCTCCGAGAAGTGCACGAATACGTCCTCGCCCTCAGGCAGCTGGATGAACCCGTATCCTCTTCGCGGACTGAACCACCTCACCAAGCCAGTGAGCCTCTCCGACATACACTGTCCTCCTTGTCAATGAACCGCGTTTGGCGCCTTCGCGCTATAGTGAGGTTTACCTGAGATAGGTCCTGAGCTTCCGGCTGAAGTGGGGATGTCGAAGCTTGCGCAGCACTTCGCCCTCGATTTGCCGAATACGTTCCCTGCTTAGGTCGAACTCCTCCGCAATCTCCTGAAGGGTCCTGGGATCGCCATCAGTCAGACCAAAACGCAGATCAATGATTCGCCGCTCTCTGGGGGGCAGCTTCTGGAGCGCATCGTAGAGTTGTTCTCTGAGCTGGCCGTCCAGCACTACGTCAACGGGCGGCGGTATGTCCTCGTCCTGGATAAACTCGCTCAGCTGGCTTTCCCCTTCCTCACCCACTGGCTTCTCGAGAGACAAGGTGTGCGTCGGGGCCCTGAAGACCCGTTCCATCTGCTCGGGGCTGAGGTTGAGCGCCTTGGCAATCTCCTCCTTGCCGGCCTTTCTCCCCAACTCCTTCTCCAGCTGGCCCGCGACCTGTTTGACCCTGCGCAGTCGTTCGCCCATGTGGACAGGCAGACGGATGGTGCGGCTCTGGTACGACAGAGCACGCGTAATGGCCTGGCGTACCCACCACGTGGCATACGTGCTGAACCTGTTGCCCTGGCGATAGTCAAATTTGTCCACAGCACGCATCAGCCCCACATTCCCTTCCTGGATGAGATCCAAGAAGGAGAGCCCTTGGCCTCGGTAGTTCTTGGCAATGCTGATCACGAGGCGCAGGTTGGACCTGATCAAGTACTGCCGGCTCAACTCCCCTTCCAGCAACTTCATCTTCAGCGCCTGCTCAGACTTCTTGGAGCGAGCAAGCCCGCTGCTGAGTTGCTCCCGGGCCTTTTCACCCGCGTTCATACTCTTGACGAGAGCTATCTCCTCTTCAGCCGTGAGGATGGAGTGTCGAGCTGCTTCGCGGAAGTAGAGGGAGATGGCACTCTCCGCATCTATGTCGTCGAGGTCGACAGCCTGTTGGGGCTCCTGATCGATGTCCTGTTTCTTGGATAGGAGTTCGGAAATGGGATCGCCTTCCTCGTCGACGATAGAGATACCTTCCTCTTGCAGCAAGGCATATACCTCGCTTATCTCATCAACGTGGAGCTCGGCCTGAGGGTACTCCTGAAGTATGTCTTCCAGAGTGATGTAACCCTGCTCGTCGCCCTTCTCCAGCAATCTGTCCCTTGCGGTGCTCCCTGTATCTTTCGCGCTGTCCATCAATGCTCCCTACCGGACGTAGCTCGGCAAAGAAAATGCCGCCACTCTCCCCCGGGCGGCAAAGCCAGACTGATCACCAAATCGAGATCCTGCACAAATGACACAGAACCGTGTCTCTCCGGCCGAGAAGCTATCCTCATACTATCTAGCTGGATTCCATCACATTATACCACAAAATCCGTGCTAAATCAAGCCCCTTGCTGACCTTTTTTAGGTTAAATCTCCTACCTCTTAGCCCAGTTTGAGTCCCATTGGGCCGGATCGCAGCATAGCTACCATGTGCTGTCAATACGATGAGGTCAATGCCACAGCCACCCACAGCCATGCACGCAGATTCTTTTCAGGCATCAACATGACTTGGCACCTCTTGAAGCAACCGTGGGCAGATGCTATAATCCTCTCACGAGGGGCCAAGTCGGAGTGTGCCGCCTCGTATACTATGCCCGGCCAAACTGCACCCATCGCCGCGGTTATTGCGGTAATCTATCGGGTCTTTCTCACGCGACCGCAGTCCTGGCAAGAGCTAGTTGAGACTCTGCTACCCAAGCGGCGCTGGGTAGAAGGGCGCCCCCGGAATGCAGACCACTGCCGGGCCGGCGCTTGGCTCAGTACATAGACCACGCGCGGCTGGCAGTCACCGCAGAGAGGGGTGAAACTAGGCGCGCATCGAGCTGATTGAAGGGACAAACACGATGAGTGGGGCCCACTTGTGCGACATCAGGCTGGTGGCCCGGCGGTCTCTGCTGCACACACTCGCATTGCGGAACAGGGCGCTGAGTTCTTCATCTCCGCACGGTAATGGATTCGATACACTCGTTGATGGCAACGAATACTATCCCTCGCTTGAAGGCACACTGAAATGCGCCGGCGTTCTCTCCATGGGCCACACAACGCCACTCTTGAAGGAGGTCTGAAGGAGGAAGAGGAATAAGGGCACGGCCTGCCATAGGTGGCAGCAAGGAGTCAGGATGAGAGGAATCAGGTTAGGCAAGACCGGACTGACAGTCTCGGCTGTGGGCTTTGGTGGTATCCCGATACAGAGACTCACGGAACAGGAAGCTGTAGAGGTGGTGCGCCACTGCCTGGATTTGGGCATCACGTTCCTCGACACAGCCAACGGCTACTCCACCAGCGAGGAACGTATCGGGAAGGCCATAGCTGGCAGACGCGACGGCCTGGTGCTAGCCACCAAGACCGGCGCGAGGGAGGGAAATGAGGTGGCGTCACATCTGGCCCTGAGCCTGGAACGATTGGGGGTGGAAACCGTAGACCTGTATCAGTTCCATGGCGTCAGTAGCGACGAAGACTATCGCAAGGTCGTGGCTCCGGGCGGGCCATTGGAGGTCGTCCGGGAGGCGCAGGCCTCGGGCCAGGTGCGGCACATCGGACTCACGTCCCACTCTATGCAGATAGCGCTGAAGGCCGTCCAGTCGGGGCACTTCGAAACCATCATGTTCCCCTTCAACTTCGTTGCCAACGAGGCGGCCCAAGAGTTGATCCCCGTGGCCTTGGAGCGGGGTCTTGCCTTCATCGCCATGAAGCCCCTGGCCGGAGGGGCATTGGACGACGCCGTTCTGGCCTTCAAGTACTTGCGGCAGTTCCCCGAGATTCTGCCTATTCCGGGCATAGAACGGGCCGGGGAAATCGAAGAGATCGTCGAAATCATGGAAGGGCCCGTCGAGCTGGAGCCCGAAGAGCGAGACCGGATACGGAGCCTGCAAGCCGAGCTTGGGCAGCGGTTCTGCCGTCGTTGTGGATACTGCCAGCCCTGTCCCGAGGGGGTGTCCATCCAGCTGATGATGATCATCGATAGCTTCATCAAGCGGATGCCCGCCGCCAGTGTGTTCGCACAGTGCGCCGACGTCGTCGACGGGATAGCAGACTGCACTGAATGCGGCGAATGCGAAGAAAAATGCCCCTACCAACTGCCCATCCGTGACATGCTCCAAGAGCATGCGGAGCTTTTCCGCAAGGAGATGGCTCGGGCGGGCCTCATCTGAGGGAAGCACAGGGCTCAGGTATGTCTACGACATGTCGGTTCTTCTACGAGGATAGCCACCGGAGGAGCCCCAGGAAGGAGTGCCTCCTGATTGGGCGCAACCCTGACTCGGAACCCTGGCAGGACGGCCTCTGCCGCACCTGCCCCGTGCCCGACATCTTGGAGACGAACCCTTGTGCCAACCTCGCTCTGGAGGCCGAGGTGGCCTCTCACTGGGGCCTCTTTCGCAGAGTGAAGGTCTTCGCCGTTTGCACGGTGAAGCTGGAGCGGATTGCCAACCCAGCCAATTGCAGACGGGGATGCTCCCAGTTTGAAGGCCTCTTCTGACCCCAGGCTATCCCCTGGCAACTGACAGCGACAGATTGCCCACCACCCCCGGCGAACACACGGATTGTGTCGATCCCAATCCCAGGAGTGCGCCCTCACTGATGGTGCAACGGCTGACAGGAGTTGTCACAATCAAGAGAGTGAGGCTTCCGCCTTGAGGCGCAGCGCATCGTCGAACATGCTTGCGTTGTTGAAGAGGCAGTACGCCTCCGGGTATTCGCTGCACCACTCCAACACTCTAGCGAGATCCTCATCAGTGTACCGATACCGGTAACCCGTAGTGCCGTGGAGACGAAAGTAGGCCAGTTCCCCGTGGACTGGCTGCCGCTGGAAGGGATCTACGCAGTGGACCAGATCCAGTTCACTGCAGAGCTCCTCTATCACCTGATCACTCCAGTCGCCTCGGGGCTCCCAGGCGAAGATGAGTTCGCCTCTCCCGACAGCTGTGAAGAAGGCTCGCATGTTTGCTAGGTTTTCAGGGCTGGCACCGAAGCTGGGGGGGCACTGAAAAAGAACTATCCTGGCCTCCAGGGCCTTGGCGCTCTCCAACGTCTTCTCCCAGGCGTCGAAGACCTCACGGCTGGGGCGAAAGAACCCACACTCGTCGGGCTTGTCCACCTTCAGTTTGGCCTTGCGATAGGTGGGCGAACTCGGCTGGTGGGTGATCAGTTGCCAGGCCTTGAGCGTGAACTCAAAACCACGCGGAGCCTCAGCGCGCCATCGCTGGCACGTTTCCAGGCGGGGAAGCTTGTAGAACGTGCGCTGCACCTCCACTAGAGAGACTTGCTGAAAGTACTCCGCCCGTTTCCTGCTGAATCCGCAACAGCCAATCTTGATCACGTGGAATCACCCGCAGAATCCCCGAACGACCTCATCGTTGGCACCGGGGACAGAAGTAGGTCCCTCTGCCGCCAATGGGTATCTTCTCGATGGGCGTGTTGCACGCATGGCAGGGTTTCCCCTTGCGCTGCTTGACCTGGAACTGCTCCTGGAAGGCCCCCTTTGTCCCATCCAGATGAACGAAGGCCATCTCGGATGACCCTCCTAACCTCAACCCCCGACGCATGATCTCGACTATGCTCCGGTGCAGCCGTTCTACCTCCTCGCTGGTCAGCGAGCCGACCTGTCGCGCAGGGTCTATGCCAGCGTGAAAGAGTATCTCATCGGCGTAGGTGTTCCCTATCCCGGCGATGTGTCGTTGATTCAACAGGAACGACTTGACTTTGCCTCGTCGTCCACTGCTGACACTCCTCAGTGCCTCGACACTGAAATCATCACTCAAGGGATCGCACCCCAGCTTCTTGATCTCTGGCAGTTCGTCAAGTTGAGAAGTAGGCACCAGACGAAGAAATCGCAGCGCAACCTGGCCCACCGAGAGTTGATCCGCACCGAAATCCAAGATGAGCCGCACGTCGTTGGGCTCTCTGTCGTAGAGGCTGGAAAGCAGCAGTTGCCCCACCATCATCAGATGAATCACCAACGAGAATCCGCTATCGAATTCCAGAAGCAGCATCTTGCCTCGCCGCGCCACGTCGACGATGCTGGCTCCTTGAATTGCTGATGTCCATTCCTGTAAGGGGCAATCGCCTTCCCTCCCCGCGGGGACGACTACCTGGTGCACCTGTCGGCCCAGCACGTGAGCGTTCAGTTCGTTCTTGAGGATCTCCACCTCCGGAAGTTCCGGCATCTGGGCCCTCCGAATCGACCACGATGGACGTTCTATGACTTTGGCCTGGTCCGCTGGCTCCACGAAGAAAGCCGTCGCAGTGCAGCCAATCTCTCCCTGTCCCCCAACTTGGCTCGCCGCAGCGTCTCCTCCAGGGTCCCGATGGAGCGATCATAATTTGCCCGATCAACAGGATAGGGATGACCGTCCTTGCCGCCGTGGGCAAAACTGTATCGCGCGGGGTCACGGAAGCTGGGAGCAACTCCGTACACCAACTCTGAGATCAAGCTGAGGGCGCGGATAGTCTTGGGCCCCACGCCTTGCATCCCCAGCAGCGCTTCGAAGTCTTCCGGTTGCTTCTCGTAGGTCTTGAGGAAAATGCTACGTAACCTGTCCGGACGTACCTCACCAAGCCGGACTTCATGATGAGCAGGCATCTCCAGATTCAACAGCCTCTCGAGTTCGCCCACCACCCGCCCAGGTGTCTCCCGCGCCAAGAGCGTGCTGATCTGCCGGGCCTCCTCGCTCTCCCTCGCTACCATGTTCAGGACATCGCTCTTCTCATCGCAGCAGATTGCTGCGTGGGGTTCGCAGATGAAGTCCTCCACACCCT
>JABAOH010107329.1_pt2 | contig 12989 bp, 12 predicted proteins | sample 7062181 | NCBI WGS metagenome assembly JABAOH01 (sample SAMN14538630, study PRJNA623070) | marine sediment metagenome | biome: marine biome [ENVO:00000428]; feature: marine pelagic biome [ENVO:01000023]; material: deep marine sediment [ENVO:00002113]; isolation source: pool of 5 deep marine... | reverse complement strand
AGCTCCTCGATATAAGGTGCCACTTTTTACCGCTTTTACTTGCCTGTTTGAATCGTTAACCATATCAATCCCAGTATGGGGTGAACCGCCATAATATTTTAGTTGGGCTGCATAATAAGTCATGCCGTATCCTTGGGTAATTCGAATGGGATCCTCCATCGGCCATCGCCAGGAACCATTAAAAGAAAATGGCCCGTCAGGTGAGTTATCCCACTCAACGGCTTTGTTAGAAAGAAAATTTGCCGGGTTTTGGTAGACCTCATCTTTTACAATCCCAAAGTGCAAATGACCCCCAGTTGAACAAGCGGAGGGTCCAACAATCAAGGAAGCGATTCTTTCTCCTTCCGAAACGGTACCAACTTCTGTTTCTTCTCCTCTACCAGCAATAATTGCCTGAATAGCCTCATACTCTGCCCGAGCACTAGCTAATAGTTGCTGATATCTCCTTTCATCATTCCTGGTAATCTCCAGTAATTTTGCTTTAGCTTGTTTTTGATTATCTAGAAAAGCTTTTTGTTTCCTTAGTTCCTCTTGCAACTCTTCCTGATCTCTTTTCTCCACCTTATATGTCGTTTGAGCTCTTTCTAATCTAACCAGCAACCCCCTATCCGCCTCTTGAATTTTTTGTAAATAATGAAAACTTGATACTGCACCTGCCAGATCTGAGGCAGAGATGATCATTAAGATAGGTTGATTTAATCTTGCCATCTTGTAGGTCTGGACAGCGCGAGAAGAAAATGCGGCTGTTAGAGCACGCAAAGATATTTCTAGTTGGTTTATTCTTCCACCCAAAAGGAGAATTCTTTCTTCGGTTTCCGCAATTTTTAAGGTAGTGAGATGAATCTGAGCGTCATACTGGGCAATTTGATTTGAAAGTGTTCTTGCTTGTGACTCGAGACGTTTAAGTTCTTGTTCATATTCTTCAATCTCTTTACTTAAACGTGATATTTTCTCCTCAGTAGTTTCAGCGGAGATCCCAAATTTACCTTGAGGAATTAAACTAACTGAAATAAAAAAAAATAAAGTGAATAAAAGAAATATTTTGGCAAAGATTCTCATTTTCGGCGGTATGCTCTTTTCACAGCAAACGCGCTTCCTAGAACTGCCAAAATAAAACCGGTCAACAACTCTCCGACTAAAATAATCCCAAACAACGAAAACAATGACAAAGTATCTTTGGGTAGAACCGGAATTTCTCCGAAGTAAGAGATCAAGCTTGGAGTTGCATACAGAACAAGGACTAAAGCCCCGACCCATCCAATTAAAACTCCAAATAAGGAATAAATAAGTGCCTCAATAATAATTGGGCTTCTTATAAACGCTGGTGTGGCTCCAATTAGATCAAGTATTTCTACCTCACCTCTTCGAGTTGTCATTCTCATACCGATAATTATCAAAAGAACTAAAAACGATGTGCCCACTAAAAACCCTGCGAAAACTCCTCCGCCTAAGCGGATATAGAAGGTAATATTTTCAAGACGATCGACCACACCTTGGATGCTCTCTCTTCCAAATCCAATTGTCGCGGTAAAGCCAACTTGTTCAACAATCTCTTCGTTTTGAAGGTTGTTGATTATTTCCTCGGCAAACGAAAGATCGGTTAAAGAAAACTCTAAACTGGCAGGGAATATAGCGGGACTGACTAATTCTGAAAGTAGTGGATTATCACTCGTTGCACCTTTATAAATATCAAATGCCTCTTCTTTTGATACATAACTCACATCTTTCAACCTTGAATCAGCTAATAATTTTTCTTGTAGCGAAGATATTTCTTCAAGTTTGGCCTCTTCTTTGATAAAAGCAATAACCTGAGGTCTGGTTTCGAAATAGGCCAAGATTGCACTTGACGAATAAACTAATACCGAGATAATGGTTACCGCAAAAAAGGTAATACCCAAAACAAACATGGCGGCCAATGCTTGAAATGGAGATCTTCTGATATGGTCCCAGGCGGTTTTTAGATGTATTTTTGACATATCTTAACTTGTATTTAGACTATTTTTCTTCAACTCTTACTTTTATTCTACTGCCTGTTTTAGCAATATTTAAGTCCCTTTGCTTTTTGGTCCCTTTTTCATCTGTCTTTTGCACTTCGTCTTTGCCTTTTTTTACTGAGCTATTTTTATCAGCAATCTTACCCTTATCTAAGCTAATCACTTTTCTTTTCTTACCCTTACCACCAGGAACATTAATGTGTCTATCAACAAGAAGTTGGTGATGGGTTGCCATAATAACAGATTTTCCCTCTTTACTTATTTGTTCAAAAAGCTCCATTAATTTCTCCGCTGTATCCCAATCAAGATTGCCAGTGGGTTCGTCAGCTAAAATTATTTTCGGATTTACCACTAATGCTCTCGCTAGTGAAACCCTCTGAAGTTCTCCTCCAGAAAGTTGAGATGGAAAAAGATTCTTCCTATTTATTAAACCAACGAGTTTTAATACATGTTCAACTCGAGTATCCCAATCCTTTTGTGGTGTACCAATAACAGCAAGAGCGACTTCTACGTTCTCCTTCAAAGTCCTCTCAGGCAAAACCTTGAAATCTTGAAAAACAACTCCAATTTGTTGTCGCAATGACGGCACTTCTTTTTCAGCAATCTTGGTAATATCACGCCCCTCTAGAATAATTTCTCCTGAATCGGGAAATAATTCTCTCAAAATCAACCTGAGGATAGTCGTTTTTCCGGCTCCTGATGGACCACAAATAAAGAGAAATTCGCCTTCACCAACGTCAAAAGAGACATCCTCAAGTGCTTTTATATCACCAAAAGTTTTAGTGACGTTTTTTATCGATAACATAAAAAGCAGGCTAACCCTTTAAGATTAACAAATGCAAACAACCAAAGCCAGTGTGGAAGATTCAGAGAGGAAATCATTACCGGTAGGCTAGCTAATCACTCAGTCACCTTGATCCCACCCACATCCATTAACCAAGGTGCGTACCTTCCAGCAATTGTTTCGCCCCAAACTTTAACCTTCTTGCCAACAAAAAGCTCTAAATCAATAATTCCCGAGGTTAAATAAACGTACTTCGACTCGCCGCCCTCTCGAACCAAATGGTGGGTTCCTTCCCCCTCGATACCACCTTTTTCTAGGGTACCTTCGGCAGTTTCAGTAAAAGAAGATTCGTCAGTAACTCCCGCTTCAGTGGCGCCAACTTTAACTTCGGTCATAGCTTCAGAAGAGGTTGTAGACGTCCCCCGACCCAACGATCTTCCTGACAGTAACCACCCGGTACCTACCCCAAGCAATACTACCAGTACAGAGCTAACAATCAGTAAGGAAGTTCTCCTGTCAACACCTTTGGGAAATTTTTTCAATAAATGCTTTTTTTCTTCTTGCGGTTGGACTGGGGAAGGTACTTGTTTTTCTTGTTCTTCCATAACAATCAATATAGCACAAGATTCAGGGAATAGGGAATAGGGTTTAGGGATTAGTATAAAAGATTTTCGAACTTACAAGAATTACTCACACCTTTGTATAAATTGTTTTATCACACCTCAGAGGTGAAATGGGTTCACACCTTTGGTAATTGGAGTTAACTTAGCTTCAGCTCTGCTTCGATAAATTGATCCAAATCCCCATCAAGAATTGCTTCCGTATCTGAAGTCTCAACGTTTGTGCGCAAATCTTTGACCATTTTATAAGGATGAAGAACATAGGAGCGAATTTGATTTCCCCAAGAAGCAGGTCGGTATTCGCCCTTCAATTGACGCTTTTTGGCTTTAGTCTTTGCCTGTTCTAAAAGCCAAAGTTTTGATCGCAAAAGGTTCAAGGCAATCTTCCTATTCTGCTCCTGATGTCTTTCTGCTTGAGAAGTAACCGTAATTCCGGTTGGTTTATGTTTTAACCTCACCGCAGTTGATACTTTCTGAACATGCTGTCCACCCTGAGTCGAGGCTCTAAAAAACTGCCACTCAAGATCATCATCCTTAATTTCAACATTTGGTAGATCTACTTCTTCAAGTTCTGGTAAAACTTCAACTAGGGCAAAAGAGGTCTGACGAAGCCTATCAGCGTTAAAAGGAGACTGACGCACCAGTCTATGGGTTCCTGCCTCACCCCTTAGATGACCATAAGCATAAGGTCCTTCAACGGCAAAAGTGACACTTTTTATGCCCGCTTCTTCTCCAGCAGATAAATCAAGTTCTTTTGTTTGCCAACCCCGCATTTCACAAAATTTTAAATACATTCGATAAAGCATACTTACCCAATCCATGGCCTCAGTTCCCCCCTGTCCTGCATGAATACCAAAAATAGCACTTTTTTTGTCATATCTTCCAGAAAGAAAGGACTTTATTTTGAGTTTTTCAATCTCCAGCTGGACCTTTTTGATTTCCTTTTTAAGACTCGCTGATAATTCACCTGCTTCTGATAGCTCCTTTAAGGTTTCGATACTTTTTCTTACTTCCTCAAATTGATCAATCTCTTTTTTTATATCACCAAACTCCTGCATTATCTTTCTGGCGTCTTCTTGATCATCCCAAAAATCTGGATCAGTTGTTTTTGCTTCCAACTGGCGAAGTCTTACCATTTTTTCTTCCATTGAAAGAGCCCCCTTTATTTGATTAAAGGATTTAGACAAGTCTTTAACTTTCTGTTTAAAATCCCCCATAGCGCCTCTAGTATAGCATCAAGCTAGGTATAAACCTAAGTTTATAATCAATAATTACAATATTTTACTAACCGGTTTATCCGATCATCCGAAAGCCTGAAATCTGAAAACCGAACACCAAGAAACTGACTAACCGATCACTACGGTTGGCATATTATCAGGCGAGCCTGTTCTGCCTCATTAGGGGAAAGAGATTGGAAATTTTCAACCACACTTTGATAGGTTGGTTTTTCGCTGGCAACAGATTCAGGTACTTCCTCGGTGACACCTAACACTTTAACCAGTTTATCCCGACCCGCATCAAGGGCGGTAGAAATCGGCTTAGGAGCATTCTTCCAGCCTAAAATTTCTGTTAACAAGGTTCTTCCTCCAACCAACAAAAATCCTTCCAAAATTAATGTCAGGGCAAATCCCCAAAACATCATCGCAACAGCAGACTTTCCTAAAGCCCAATGAACATAAAGATACCTTAATCGCGCCAATGATAATAATAATAAAAAAAGAAGAAAAACGATCAATCCAGCCTGCCAATACTGCGGGGAAATATTAATATTTCCAAACTTTAAATTAAATGTTCTAGTGATCAATTGGCCAGCTTCCATCCTGCCTAAATGATATCACAAGAAAGCGAAAAATTATTCTATTTTTAAAAGCTCAATTTCAAATACAAGTGTTGCATTAGGTGGAATAGCGCTGCCTGCTCCCCGCTCTCCATAACCAAGTTCTGGTGGAATAGTCAGCTTTCTCTTACCCCCAACCTTCATTCCCAAAACTCCCATGTCCCAACCCTTTATTACATCACCAGAACCCAGACTAAATACAAAAGGTTCGTTTCTATCATAAGAGCTATCAAATTTTGTTCCATCAGTCAGGGTTCCTAAGTAGTTAACCGTGACTTTATCTCCTTCTTTTGCAGGCTCACCCTCTCCCTCAACAATATCTTCAATTTGAATCTTTACCGCATCTTCCTGCAAAATATCCTCACCTCCCTCCTCGCTTTTAATACTTATGGGAATATTTGTTACTAAAAATATACCCGCCAAGGCGACTATAAAAAAGGCAAAACTAAAAGCGATGTTTTTAAAATTAAATTTAATTTCTGAGTTCACAAAATATTTCTTAGCTTCTCCATTAGTATAGAATAAAATCTTAGATTATGAATCGTTGCCAGTCTCAAAGCTGAAACTTCATTTATTTTAAATAAATGTGCCAGGTAAGCTTTTGAATATTTTTGGCAAAGTAGGCAATCACACGCTACACTCACTTGGCTATCATCTGAATAATACTTTTCTTTATCCGGAACATAAAAAGAGTAAAATTTGTTACTTTTTAGATCGATTTTATCTATTGAACTAGCATTATAAAGATAAAGTCTTTTGTGACGAGCATCACGGGTTGGTAAGACGCAATCAAAAATATTGTATCCTAGCTGCACACAACCAACTATCTCTTCAGGTTTTCCAATACCCAGTCCAAATAGAAAATAGTTATCAGGCGTTGTCTCGGCAATACATTGAGCAACTTGGTAATTAAATTCCCCCCTATCGGTTAAGGGCCATCCACCGTAGCCAAAGCCATCAAAACCTATTTCAGTTAGCCTTTCAGCACATTGACGCCTTAAATCAAGATAATCCCCTCCCTGAACAACTCCTAAAACATAAGGTCGATTTCTTTCATTTAGTTTCCACTTTTGGCATATTTTTATAAATTCATCTTTGCTTCTTTTTGCCCAAAGAACAGTTCTATCCACCGTTTCTTTGGCCTGTTTTTTGGTTGCTTTTGCCGGAGTAAAATCGTCTAAAACTACCACTAAATCAGGCTTAAGGAGCATTTGAAACTCCATCGACTTCTCCGGAGTTAAAAGAATTTTTTTGCTTCCTGAAGGCTTAAAGGTCACTCCCAAATCAGTAACTTTTCCCTGTGAACCTCTTTTTGCCAAACTCATAACCTGAAAGCCGCCTGAATCCGAAATTACCGCTCCATCCCAACCCATAAATTTCCGAATCCCTTCAAATTTTTTGATTACCTTACTTCCAAGTTCTTTATATAAATGATAGGTATTGACCAATATCCCAGGTGTCTTTGTCCTTTTTATATCTTCTGAGTCAATCGTTTTTACCACAGCACGAGTGGCATCAGGGAAAAAAACCGGTAAAGGTATGTTTCCGGCTGCTGATTTAAAATATTTCTTTCTTTTCATATACCTAAAGTTAGCTTAAGAATTATTTTATCAAAACAAGACTAAGGAGTTGGAGTTGCTGAAGGAGTAGCTGTTGGAGTAGCGCCTTCGGTTGGAGTAGTGGTAGGTGTTGGTGGCGGCGTTGGCGTGTGACCTTTACGATAACCTGTAATTATAATCACATCAACATCTAGAGAGCGCGAGGTTTTTTTGTCAACTTCTTTGTATAAATCTTTTAGCTTATCAGTAATTTCATCAACTGCTTCCTGAGATAGGGAAGATGAAAAAGTGACTTCTGTTTCTACATAATCTTCATTTTCGGCATTACCTACTTCAATTTGACTGTATCCAATACCTTGTAATTCTTCTTGTAAAAAAGCTGCTTCTTTGGCAATACCAGTTCCGTTTAATACTTTAATCTTTATTTCATCCTTATTAACTGGCTTTGGTGTGGGAGTAGGAGTCGTTTCTTCAAAAAGAGGGGTTGGGGTAGGTTCGGTAGGTTTCTCAATCTCCGGCTTTGTAAAAATAAACCATCCTGCTAAACCCCCAATAATTAATATCACCACAACTATTAGCAGTCTTTTATCTATTTTAAACCTTTTTCTCCTTCGAGTTGGAAAGGTAACTTTAGTTCTTGTCTGTTTTGCAGCAGAAGTCCCAACAACCGCTTCCTTGTTAACATCCTCTTGAGTCTCTTCAGGCTCTTTTTCACTCCTACCTTCAATTTTCTCTTCTTCTTCCATTTCTATCCGATAGCATAAAATACTAAGATATGATTGTCAATCACCCATCTTTCTCCTATATTAAGCGTATAAAAGCGGATTTTTTTGTTAAAGAAACTAGCTCAACTTGATTAAAGAGCGATTCGAAGCTTCAAAATCTGGTCGGCTACCAATAGCTAGTTGATCATAGATAAAAGCAGGTATTCCAATATCAGCTAAGAAAATTTGACCTGAATGCTTTAAGGTTTTTTTTAACTGAAAAGCCTTTTTTGGCAAGCCTAAAGTTAAGGTTGCCTCTGCAATAATACCAGGATCAAAACACTCTCCGGTGGTGACATCAATCCCAGTGGGTATATCATAGGCAATTACCTTTTTATTTACATTATTTATCATCTTAATTATTTCCCCACAAGCGCCTCTAGGAGCACCTTTTAACCGATAACCAATCAGGGCGTCAATAATAATGTCAGCTTTCTTTAGCACCTTTTCTACTTTTTTCTTATTTCTTGAAAAAAGAAGAATCGAGGCCTTCATTTCCTCAATCAGTTTTAAATGATGTTTAGCGTTTGAAGAAAGCTGTTTAGTTAATAAAACTACTTCAACTTTCCAACCATGATTAATCAGGTGTCGAGCCGCACTAAGACCATCTCCTGCTTTATTTCCTTTACCACAAACAACAATCACTTTGGCATATTTGGGAATCTTCAGTTCATCAAAAACAGCTAATATATACCAACCAGCAAGCTCCATCATCTGCCTTATCTCCAAACCATATTTCACTGCCAATTGATCAAGTTTTTCTATCTCCGAAGCTGTGGCGTAGTAAAGCATTTAATATCTTAACCTATTTCTTATCACGGGAGATTTGTAATACCAAAGCATCCAATAGATCGTCAAAGTCACAATAAGCAACCCCCACTACTTGGTCAGCTGCACCATAATAAACGTAAAGCTTCTTATCAATAACCACCGACCCGCAAGAAAACACTGTCTCTGGCCTCTCTCCAACTTTTTCATAATCCATTTCAGGCTCAAGAATGGGATAATCTAGCCTACTTAATACCTTATCAGGCGATTTTAGATCCAACAAAGCAGCGCTGAGTCTGTATTTTTTGTCATACAAAGAAAGCCCATGATAAATCAGCAGCCATCCTTTATCAGTTTTTATCGGCGGTCCCGCTATGCCAATCTTCTCGCTATCCCACATTCCTTCCCGAGGCAACATCATTGCTTTTCCTGCCAGCCATCTACCTTTGCTAAATTTCAAATCTTTTACAAAATCTATCCAAATTTTATGCTCCAGACGATGTAAAAATACATATTTTCCCTTAACTTTTTCTGGAAAGACGCAAGTATTTTTGTCGCTTCTTATTGGGTTGGAAATAATATACGGTGTTTCCCATTTCCACTTTTTACTGACAAAGTCATCGATTTTAATCGAAGTCATCGCCACAACGGTTGGAGTTTTTCCATCAAAAGCGGTGTAGCACATATAAAATCTGTCACCAATTTTAGTAATCCGCGGATCCTCACAGCTGTGATATATGGGGTGGATTTTTTTTCGCGTATCTTCTTTTGAAAGATATATTGGCTTATCGATTCGCTCATCAATATGAAGTCCGTCAGAACTTGAGGCGTATCCAAAGACAGATTTCCCTTGATCATTCATTGCTCGATAGACAATATGAACTTTCCCTCCTTCATAAACTGCAGCCGGGTTAAAAGTAAATTTTGACTCCCATAAGCTGCCAGGAATTGGTGAAATTATTGGATTACCCCTAAACCTTTTTAGCTTCACGGGCTCTCGACCTTCTTTTAGCATTTCTTCCAAAAGACTCTTTAACTTTACTCGCGCTATGCACAAAGATGTGTCAGCTGCTCCGTAATAAATATTTAAAGTATCATTCTCAACTAATCCCCCAGAAGGAAAAATAATATTGGGGACTTTGCCATTTAACTCATAATCTCGCTCAGGTATCATTATTGGTTGTGGCGTTCTGGCGATTATCTTGGTTGGGTTCTTAAGATCCAAAAGAACTGCCTCAATACCAAAAACCGGCGGAGGGTTCTTGTAATTTTTAATATAGCTATATATAAGTAACCAGCCTTCTTTTGTCTTAATCGGTGCAGCGCCAACCTCTACGTGGTCGTTTTCATCCCGGACAAGATTAAGTTCGTATTCATCAATATTAGATCTCCACTCATCCCAAAAATCTTTTGAGCAAAGTTTATCTTCTTTATCCAAAAATGCTAAGGCGATCTTTGAAGGAGGTTTGTCCGTATCAACGGTCAACACCATTACCATCTTGTTATTAATCTTTTCAGGGAATAGGGCGGCTGCTTTCGAATTAAAATTAGTTACCTGACACTTTTTTTCAATTTTTTGGAAATCTTTTGTCACCGCAACAGCTACTTTTATACCCGCTGCAGTGTGGGGATAATCAGATAACGCGGTGTAAAAGATATAATAACTGCCATTAAACTCGGTTATCCTTGGATCTTCACAACCATACCTTTCCCAATTATGTTCTGGAAAAATAAATTGCCTCCTATCTTGATACTTTATTCCATCATTACTTTTGGCATATCCAATCGTAGATAACTCAATATTTTGACCAAAAATTATTTGTGAAGAAGACATCGCCCGGTAAACTAAATGATAAGTATTGCCTTTCTTTACCACACTTCCATTAAAAACAGCTTCACTTTCCCAACTATTATCTTTGTTTGGGATTAGGATTGTATTTTCACTTACGCGGATTGCTTTAACCATCTTTAGTGAAGCACAGGTTCAGCCGTCTCTGTCTCAGTATGAACTAAAGTTGCAGAATGCGATTCTTTCAAATCTGTTAGGAATTTATGAATATTTGTTGTTGCTACGGCCGTGGTCATATCGGATGCGCCGTAATAAACAAACAAGGTATCATCTTTAATAACTGCTCCGCAAGGATAAACTACGCCATATTTTAATCCCTCATTTTCATACCCCTCGGTCGGTTCCAAAATTGACGCCGGCGCGCGGTATTTAATTTTTGTTGGATCATTAGCGTCAAGAAGCATTGCTCCTATTTGATACCTTCTGTCATCTTTATCATCAACACCATTGTAGATAACAAGCCAGCCATCTTCGGTTTTTAATGGCGATGGCCCAACACCAACTTTTCGGCTATCCCAATAACCACTTCTGGGAGAAATTGAATATTCACCCTTTAAATAGGTAGTTCCGTCAAAATCTAGGCTATCAACAAAATCGATTAAAATATTGGGAAATACCCGATGGAAGATAACATACTTCCCATTTATTTTCTCAGGTAAAATGCTTCCACTTTTATTAATCTGGCCCGGTTTTGAAATTAAAACTGGTTTCTCCCATTCCCAATGCTCATTATGAAAATCCTCACAAGTTATTGAAGTTATCGCCAACCGCGGCTCTCTCCAACCATCAAAGGCAACATAAATCATATGGTATCGCCCATCTATTTTGGTAATCCTTGGGTCCTCACAACCTCCATATCCTGGCCCAGAAACAAAGGCTGAATTGACATATTGTTTGGCTAAATGCTTTGTCGATCCGTGGATACAATAATTATCACAACCACCCTCAAACGGTTGAGTCGGAACGTAAACTGGATGTCTGTATCTTTTATCAATCTTTAAACCATCCTTGCTTTTTGCATATCCCAAACTAGAAATATTATTATCCCCTACTGCCCGATACACCAGATGGACCTCTCCTTCGTCAAAAAATGCGGTGGGGTTAAATGTTGCTTGTGATTCCCAATAATGATCTTTTATCGGTCCTAAAATTGGGTTCTTTTTGTATTTTTTGATCACTGGGGAAATAAATGAGGGCTTAGTTTTTTTCAGGATTGCTTTAAGTTTTGGAAAAACTAAGGCAATAATTTTCTCTTCTTGATACTGCCAATAAGATATTAGTTTATTATCATGGAGAGTTACTCCAATTGGTTTTGCTCGTTCTTTGGTAACCTCTCCTTTCTGTTGCCAGATATCTAAATCCCATAAAAGCTTGTTAGGATTATCTTTTTCAAATAATGCCGCCTTAAGACAGTACCTTTCTACGATGTCCCAATTCTTTTCGTATTGAAAATAAAATAACATTATTCCCCCTTCAGTTACCTCTGCATCCATTATCTTTATTAATCCATCTTTCTTATTGATAAAATTGATTGGTCCACCAAGCGTTTTCCACGATTTAAGATCAGAGGATGTGGCCACCAATATTTTTTCTTCTCCAAAATACAAAACATATTGGTCCTTATACTTAAAATCGGGTACAAGCGTTCCCGTTTCTCCGGGGGTAGAAATGTTGCCAATTTTTTGCCAGTTGACCAAATCTTTGGATTTTGCCCCACAAAGTGAAGAGTGTTTCTCTTTTACTACTTTATAAGTCAGGTAGTATTCATCCTCAACCTTGATGGTACGAAAATCTTGACAATGATTACTATTTTCGTAACCTTTGTTTTGAGTTTTTATTTGAACCTTATTGCTTAATAACCTAAAATCCATGCCATCTTTACTTTCATCTATTTGGAAGTATTTTTTGGAGGATGGGTGAGCATGAAAAAGGAAAGTTTTTCCATTATCTTGGAAGATTCCGAGTCCCTTAGTTGAGTAAGGTGTTTTCTTACGACTGACTGCCAGCTTTCTTTTACCCATAAACTACTCATGCCTAAAAGGCATGAGTATTCTCGCCTTTCAGGCTCAACAAGTTTGTTTTTACGCGTTCGATTCATCCCCGGCGTTAAACTGGGGTATTCTCGAATTCTCAAAATAAACCATGGCTAAAAATCCGCTACTTAGGCGGAGCAATACAATGGATATTTTTTAGAATTTAGATGCCTAAATGTTATCCATCTCCATAGTATCAGGAAATGAAGGAGGTGCAAAAGAGGGAAATGCGAAGCATAACCAAGGCAGCTTCTTCGAAGCTATCTCAAATATATCAATATATATAAAAGAATATCCGATATTCTAAGTTGAACTATGCGGGAGCTGAAGCTTTGACTTTTTCCCAATGATATTCCTCTTTACCCTTCCCCGGAACAATTTTTATTTTGTCTCCTCCCTTTATATCACCTTTTAAAATTGCCTTACCAATTAAATCTCCCAAGATTAAGTTGATAATTCTTTTCATTGGCCGAGCACCAAATGCAGGTTCATATCCGTCTTTGGCCAACTTCTTAGCAGCATCATCTGTTACTACAAGATAAATATCTTTTTTCTTTAAGTTTTCGGCAAGTTCAGAAAGTAATATTCTTGCTATCTTTATTAGATCCTCAGTTCTAAGTGGCTCATAAACAACAACTCCATCAAAACGATTCAAAAATTCTGGCGAAAAAAATCCTTTCTCTAATACATGGTTAACAACCTCTTTTTGAAGCTCCTCTCCACGAGCACCTTTCGAAACTAACTTTCTGATATACTCTGCCCCTGCATTAGAGGTGCCAAT